>Ga0075419_10000534_pt1 | contig 24031 bp, 22 predicted proteins | sample SoiMetdeltSBSDD3_FD_76900 | JGI IMG/M metagenome (GOLD analysis project Ga0075419, IMG submission 76900) | Bulk soil microbial communities from a Populus tree surrounding site in Tennessee, USA - Soil MetaG P. deltoides SBSDD3 | ecosystem: Environmental > Terrestrial > Soil > Tree plantation... | reverse complement strand
CGATCGCGGTCGACCTCGACCTGCTGCCGCTCGGCGCACTGGTGATCCTGGGCGGCCTGCTTCCGCTGAGCCGTCCTCCTGAATAACGGCAACCGATATAGCGGCGACTAGAGAGCGGCGATCGACTGCGGCGCGCGCCGCAGCGACATACGCGGTCCGCATCCTGTGAGCTCCTGAACTAGTCGTTGTCGTACAGGGCGAGCAGCTCGCGAGCCAGCGCCCGCAGCTCGGCGCGCAGGCCGGTCGGGGCGAGCACCTGCAGGTCGGCACCGTACCGGGCCAGCTGCTGTGCGGCGTGCCCGTCGGACTCGATCGGCAGCTCCGTCGTCACCCAGCCGTCGTGGTCCGGCGCCACCCCGGCGACCGCCTTGGTGAGCTGCGCGTCGGACAGGTCGGGCAGCCGCCGGACCAGGCCGGGCGACAGCCGCAGCAGCGCCGTACCGGTGAAGCGGCGCCGGTCGAACTCCTCCAGGTGCCGGCGCCAGTGCGCGGCCAGGTCGAAGTCGTCCGGACGGTCGAAGGTGTCCGCGGCCGGGGCCAGCCGGAGGATGTTCGAGATCCGGTAGGTGCGCACTCCCCCGCTGTCGCCGACGACGTACCAGGCACCGCTCTTCAGCACCAAGCCGTACGGCGCCACGCGGCGCTCCACCTCACGCGGCTCGGCCCAGCGGCGGTAGACGAGATCGACGTACCGGTCGTGCAGCACCGCCTCGGCGAGCGGGGCGAGGTACGGCGAGTCGTCGGCCTCGCGGTACCAGGCCGGGACGTCGAGGTGGAACCGGTCCCGCAGCCGGCCGGCCCGGACGCGTTGCTCGGGCCCGAGCGCGGCGAGCAGCTTGAGCTCTGCCGAGGCGGCCTCCTGGCTGAGCCCGAGCGCGGCCGCCGGACCGGGCAGGCCGACCATGAACAGCGACTGGGCCTCGGACTCGGTCAGCCCGGTGAGCCTGGTCCGGTACCCGTCGACGAGCCGGTACCCGCCGGCGCGGCCCTGCTCGGCGTACACCGGGATGCCCGCGGCGGCGAGCGCCTCGACGTCGCGGTACACGGTGCGCAGCGACACCTCCAGCTCGCCGGCCAGCTCGCGCGCGGTCATCCGGTGCCGGGACTGGAGCAGCAGCAGGATCGAGACGAGGCGGCTGGATCTCACGACCGGCACGCTAGCCGCCGGGTCGGACAAGATCGCTGCCACGATCTGGCAGGTATCGGACCGACGCTGTCTCCATGACGACGAACACGAGACTGTCCACCGACTTCGACTTCCTGGTCGGCAGCTGGGACGTGCTGCACGAACGGCTGCGCGACCCGCTCACCGGCAGCACCGCGTGGGAGACCGCGGGCGGCAGCAACGCGACGGCGCGGACGTACCTCGATGGTGCGGTAAGCCTGGACGAGATCACGTTTCCGCACCGCGGTGCGTCCGGGATGTCGCTGCGGCTGTACTCGCCCGAGACCGGCCGGTGGTCGATCTGGTGGGTCACCAGCGAGGACGGGAGGCTGGGCCCGCCGGTGCACGGGACCTGGGAGGACGGCGTCAGCCGCCTCGTCGGCGACGACGTGCACACCGACGGGACGCCCGTGCGGGTGACGTACGAGTGGTCGGACGTGACCGATCGGAGCGCCCGCTGGCAGCAGGCCTACTCGGCCGATGGCGGCGACAGCTGGGAGACCAACTGGGTGATGCGCTTCAGCCGGACCTCGGACGAGCCGGTCGATGTCACAGCCGAGCACCTGCCGAAGGTGACAGGCGACTTCGACTTCCTCACCGGGACCTGGCAGGTCCGGCACCGCAAGCTGCGGTCACGGCTGACCGGGTGTACCGACTGGGACGAGTTCGACAGCACCTTCGAGGCACGCACGCACTTCAACGGCGGCGTCAGCGTGGACGAGGGCGCGCTGCCGTCCCCCTCGCCGTACCGGGGCATGACGTTCCGGGTGTACGACTTGGCGGCGCGCGAGTGGGTGATCCACTGGTTCGACAGCCGCAGCCTGCGGATGGACGAGACCCCCGTGCGCGGACGGTTCGAGAACGGTGTCGGCGAGTTCGTCGCCGAGGACACACATCAGGGCATCCCGATCCTGTGCCGCTACCGCTGGACGGTGCTCAGCGACGACTCGGCCAGCTGGGAGCAGGCGTTCTCGACCGACGACGGCACGACCTGGGAGACCAACTGGACAATGCAGGAGACCCGGATCGCCTAGGGCCTGGGTCAGTCGCCGCCGAAGGTCTCGAGCAGGACCTTGCGCTCCTCCTCGGTGAGGTTCGTGCCTACCAGCTTGCTGTGCAGGCCGTGGAAGCGCTCCGCCACGCGGTCGAGGTCGGCCTCCTCGGTGACGGCGAACAGCGCGGAGGTGCCCTCCGTCACCTCGGACCGGATCTTCTCCAGCTGCGCCTCGTCAATGCCGAGCTTTTCGGTCGCCTTGGCGACGGCGCCGATCGCGGCTCCGGCCACACCACCGAGCACCGGGACCAGGAACAGCGTGCCGACCAGCAGGCCCCAGAAAGCACCCCAGCCGGCCCCGCGCTTCTTGTCCTCGTGCCCCTGGTCGGTTTTCGGTCGCGACGCGCCGACCGGCCAGGAGACAACCGCGTGGTCGATGACCGTGATCAGCCGGTCCCGCTCCGCACGCTTGAGAATCCCGGCGGCCTTCTCCGCGCCGTCGGGATCCTCGAACTTCCACGCCGTGAAGGTAGTCATACACGCGCCTCCCAGGACCCGCCGCCCTCGTCCGCACCACGCGGTGGCGGCTCGTCCCGACGATACCGCTATCCGTACGGCCGGGGTATGGCGCGGATCCAGCGCTCGACGCCGGCGACGTGGACGGTGGCCCAGGAACGGGCCAGCTCCGGGTCGCGTGCGGCGATCGCGTCCACGATCGCGCGGTGCTCGGCCAGCGTCTGCCGGACCGCGCCGGACTGCGTCAACCCGCGCCAGATCCGGGCCCGGTACGTCGACCGCCGGATGCCGTCCAGCAGCGTTGCCATCGGCGCGTTGCCGCTGCCGTCCGCGATCAGCCGGTGGAACTCGACGTCACCGGCCATCAGCGTGTCCATCGACGGGTCGGGGCCAACCTCGTCCAGCACCCGGCGCAGCGCCTGGATCGCGTCGTCGCTCATCCGCCGGGCCGCCAGCGCGGTCGCAGCCGGCTCGAGCACCCGGCGCAGCTCGAAGAACTCCAGCACCGACGCGTCCGGCTGCAGGTCCGCGACGAAGGCCACCGGCTCCAGCAGCAGCTCGGGGTCGAGGCTGGTGACGTAGGTGCCGTCGCCGCGGCGTACGTCGAGCACCCGCACCAGCGCCAGCGCGGTGACGGCCTCGCGCAGCGAGCTGCGGGACAGCCCGAGCCGGTCGGCCAGCTCGGCCTCGCGCGGCAGCCGGTCGCCGGGGCACAGCTCGCCGGACACGATCATCTGCTTGATCCGCTCGATCGCGTGATCGGTCACCCTCATGCGCGACTCCGGTGGCACGTCTCATTGATCCGATCAGACAGGCAGGAATAGATCGGATCTTTAGCAGGTCCGAGCCTTGACCTCGGGCTGTGGCCTGACTATACATCGGATGTGTTACCGAGTTTGCAGGTCACGATGGCCCTACGTAACCGTCGCCGAGCGGTCCTCGCCACCCTCGCGGCCGTGGCACCGAGCTCGTCGGTCAGCAGGGCAACCAGCGGAACCTGATGATGGCCGCGTCGATGCTCGCCACGTTGCCGCGGGCGGCTCGTCGCTGGTCTGGGTGGCCGCTGGTGCCCCTCGTGCCGCTAGCCGATCGCGGCCCTCAGCGCCTGCGAGCCGCCGACCACCGGGAGGGTCATCGAGCTGCCGTCCAGGCCGAGCGTCAGCTGGGTGCCGGGCGCGGGCCGGATGGTGAAGTCACGGTCGCTCGAGAACACCATCAGCGCGAGCCGGTTGCCGGCCGGGACGACCGAGTCCTTCGGCTGCAGGTCGACGTTGATCCGGTACGGCTGTCCCGGCCCGAGCGGCGCGTCGGCCCAGTCGGAGTAGCGGTTCGCCGGGTCGACCCAGCCGCGGGTCAGGATCGTGCCGTTGCCGGTCGGCGGATAGCTGACCAGCGCGGCGGTGACGTTGGCTCTGGCGGCGCTGAACGCGAGGTCGAGCGAGGCCGTCGGCGTACCGCTGATCCGGACCGGCTGGGTGAGCGGAGCCGTCTGGTAGACGAGCCGGACGTTCGAGTTCGCCGCGTTCGCCGAGGTGATCCCGGGGACCGAGGCGTCGTCGACCAGCGTCTCCGTGCCGTCGCCGCCCTGCCCGAGGGTGAGGCCGCCGCGGGTCTGCCCTCCCGGCGTGAGCCGGAGGGTGGCGTCGCTGGTGGCCGGGTCGGGCCACTCGGCGTACGGCGTCGGGTTGGCGCTGCCGCAGACGAGGCTGACGACGGTGCCGTCGGCCACCTTCTGGCCGGCCCCGGTGGCCACCGCGGACGACAGCACCAGGTGTGTCGCGTCGGGGATGCGGGCGATCAGCCGGGTCGTGTTCGTGACCGTGCCGTCGGCGTTGGTCTGCGGGACCGTCAGCGTGAAGCCGATCCGGAACGGGCTCGTGTCGGCGACCACGAGGGTCGCGGTGTTCGACTGGTCGCCGGTGACGGTGGTCTGTCGCGGCGGGCAGGCGGCGGGCTCGCGCACGACCCACGACCGGGGCAGCGTCTCGACCCCGTTCTGCACCCCGTACAGGTACCGGGTGAACCAGTAGTTGACCAGCACGTCCGGCGGCGCTCCGCCATGGCCGCCCTGGTGGAAGTAGAACATGTGCGGCACGTCCCGCTTCCGCAGCGCGGCGTAGAACTGGGCCGCGTTCTTCGTCATCACGTTGAAGTCGTTGTTGCCGTGGGCAACCAGTGTGGCAGCGCGGACCTGCGCGACGTCCTTCATGTAGTTGCGCTCCTGCCAGAACGCGCTGCGGTTCCCGGTGGCGCGGTCCTGCCGCTTGTCGAGCTCGTCGATCACGGGCTGGCAGATGGTCCGCTGCCCGGTCTCGTCGAGTCGCGAGTACACGACGTCGGCGAGCACGTCGAGGTCCTCGCCCTGGAAGGCGTTGTTGTTGCCCGACGGGTTGGACGACGAGTGCGGCGCGCGGACCATGCCGTTGGCGCGGTAGTAGTCGTACCAGTCCGAGATCGCCGAGATCGGCACGATCGCCTCGAGGCCCTTCACGCCGGTCGTCGCGACGGCCTCCGGGATCGTCCCGTTGTACGACGTACCCAGCATGCCGACCTTGCCGGTGGTCCAGCCGGCCGTGGCCTGCTCATTGCCGTCCCGGGTCGTGTATGCCGGCGCGCGGCCGTTCAGCCAGTCGATCACGGCCTTCGCGGCCAGCGTCTCGTTCCGGCCGCCGGACGTCGCGCAACCGTCGGAGTGGCCGGTGCCCGGCGACTCCGCGTGGACGACGGCGAACCCGCGCGGCACCCAGGTCGACTCGTACCGGGTGCTGATGGTCGGGCTGGTGTTGAACGCCTCCCAGAACGGCGCCCGCGGCCGGGTCGCCGGGGGCGCGCCGAGCTCGTGGTCGACGCCCCAGTTCTCGTACTGGTCGGCGGTCCCCGCGTAGTACGGGCTGTCCTCGAATACGACGGGCACCTTCAGCCCGGCGGTGAGCACCTCGCCCGGCGCGCTGAAGTCGGTGTGGATCCGGTCGAGCCGGCCGTCGTGGTCACTGTCGAACGGCGCCTGCACCCAGACCTCGCCGCTGTGCCAGTCGGCGGGGTTCGTCGAGAACACCGCCTGGGACAGCCCGTCGACGAACGTCGGGACCGCGGCCAGCCCGAGGTCGGCCTGTGTCTGGGCAGATGTCTGGGCGGACGCGGACGGCGCCACGATCATTCCCACCAGGGCGGCCGCGGGCAGACCTGCGGCCAGAAGTCGAAGTCTCATGTCTACTCGCCTCACACGTTTCATGCTCCGGCAGATCAACCTCATGCATCATCCGGCGCGCTCAACCGATCCGCAACCGCTCGCGCACGCGCCGTGGCGAACAATTTCGAAAGGACCTCCATGACCGAGCAGCTGGACCGATTCCGTGACTGGCGTTTCGGGCTCTTCGTGCACTTCGGCCTCTACTCCCTGGCCGCGCGGCACGAGTGGGTGAAGAACCACGAGCGGCTGACCGACGAGGACTACCAGCCCTACTTCGACCACTTCGACCCCGACCTGTACGACCCGTCGTCCTGGGCGCGCGCCGCACGGCGGGCCGGGATGCGGTACGCCGTACTGACGACGAAGCACCACGATGGCTTCTGCCTGTGGGACTCCGGCGTGTCGGACTACACCGTCGCCGGTACGCCGTACGGCAAGGACCTGGTCGGTCCCTTTGTCGAGGCATGCCGTGCCGAGGGGCTCGGCGTCGGCTTCTACCACTCGCTGATCGACTGGCACCACCCGGAGTTCCCGGTCGACGTCGTCCACCCGCAGCGCGACGACCTCGAGGCTCGTGGGTGGAAGCGCGACATGTCGGTGTACGCCGACTACCTGCACGCGCAGGTCCGCGAGCTGCTCACCCGGTACGGGCCGATCGACATCATGTGGTTCGACTTCTCCTACCCGGGCCGCGCGTACGACGACGGCACGCCGAGCGGCAAGGGCCGGGACGACTGGCGGTCCGAGGAGCTGCTCGCGATGGTGCGCGAGCTGCAGCCGGGAATCCTGGTGAACGACCGGCTCGACCTGCCCGGGCAGAGCGACTTCGTCACGCCGGAGCAGTACCAGCCGTCCGGGCCGATGACCCGCGACGGCGAGCCGGTGCGATGGGAGGCGTGCCAGACGCTGAACGGTAGCTGGGGCTACGACCGGGACAACCTGGACTGGAAGTCGCCGGACCTGCTGGTCCGGATGCTGGTCGACTCGGTGTCCAAGGACGGCAACCTGCTGCTGAACGTCGGGCCGACCGGCCGCGGCGAGTTCGACCCGCGGGCGCTGGACACGCTCGGGCGGGTCGGCGAGTGGATGCGGCTGCACCAGCGGTCGGTCTACGGGTGCGGACCCGCTTCGCACCTGGAGGCGCCGGGCGACTGCCGGTTCACGCAGCGCGGCGACCGGCTGTACCTGCACCTGTTCTCCTGGCCGATGAAGCACATCCACCTGTCCGGGATGGCGGACCGGGTCCGGTACGCGCAGCTGCTGCACGACGCCTCCGAGGTGCAGCGCACTGTGGTCGACCCGTCCCAGGCCGCGCAGAACACCACCACGGCCGGCCTCCCGCCCGGCACCCTCACCCTGGAGCTCCCGATCCAGCGCCCCGACGTCCTCGTCCCCGTAGTCGAGCTCCTCCTGACCTGACCACCGGCAGAAAGGTGATGGCTGTTGTCGGCAGGGCGTGTGACGATGCGGCGGTGACCGATTCTTCCTATCCTCTACGCACCGCGACAGCCGACGACTACGACGAGTTCAGGCGTGTCTTCGGCGCTGCCTTGATGTTCGACGTCCAGCCGGACGAGACCGGTAAGGCGGTGTTCGAGCCGGACCGGGCGCTGGTCGCCACCGATGGCGACGAAGTGGTCGGCACCGCCAAGGCGATGAGCCGGGATCTGTCCGTCCCCGGAGCCGTGGTGCCGGCGGCGCACGTGACCGCGGTCGGCGTGCGCGCCACGCATCGCCGCCGCGGCATCCTGTCCGACCTGATGACCAGGCAGCTGCGCGAGGTGCCAGAAGCGATCGCCGTGCTGTGGGCCAGCGAGTCCGCGATCTACGGCCGGTTCGGGTACGCGCCAGCCGCCTGGATGACGACCTACGAGATCGACCTGCACCGGGTGCGACCGAAGCCGGTGACGGACTCCGGCCGGCTCCGCGAGATCCCCGCCGAGGACGCCGGCCAGGTGCTCGCGCCACTGCTCGCCGACCTGCAGCGGAGCCGGCCGGGCGTGTCCGGCCGGTCGGCACTCGAGTGGGTACGACGCCTGGACGACCCTGCCGAGCGGCGCGAGGGCAAGACCACCCGGCGGATCATCGTCCACTCCGACGCGTCGGGCACGGTCGACGGCTACCTGCTGTGGCGGGGCAAGCTCAAGTTCGACACCGGTGGTCCGGCCAGCGAGGTGCACCTGGAGGAGCTGGTCGCCGTCGAGCCGGCCGCGTACGCCGCCCTGTGGCACCACGTACTGACCATGGACCTCGCCGCCCGGCTGCACTTCGACTTCGCCTCGCTGCAGGAGCCGGTGCAGCAGCTGGTGAGCAATGCCGACGCGCTCAACCGGAAGGTCCTGGACTCGCTCTGGGTGCGCATCACCGACGTCGCGCGGGCCTTGGAGCAACGGCGGTACGCCACCGCCGTCGACGTCGTACTCGAGATCACCGACGAGCTGCTGCCGGACAACAACGGCCGGTTCCGGCTGGTCGGCGACACCGAGAAGGCCCGCTGCGAGCGCACCGACGACGCCGCCGACCTGGCGCTGTCCGTGACCGAGCTTGGCGCGGTGTATCTCGGCGGACGTTCGCTGACCGAGTACGCCGTCACCGGCAAGGTGAAGGAGCTCACGCCCGGCACCCTCGCCAGCACCGCAGTCGCCTTCTCCTGGCCGACCTCCCCCAGCAGCATCGAGATCTTCTGACCACCCGCGCACAACCGTTCATCGGGCCCTTGCGACCAGGCGTGTCGCCGATCATCGGACCCTTCTGACCACCGGTTCCTGCCATTGGGCGCGGACGGGCCGCGCGCGGACCGGCGGGCCCGGCCGGTCGGCGCGCGCCAAGCAAGCGACGCGACCAATCGCGGCCGTTCAACACCACCCTTTGGTGCCAGCCGGCAACGTCCGGGCCGGCGACGTGGGCGGCCGATGCCCAAAGCCGCGCCCCGAGCCGCGGCGCCACGCTCACCAAGGCAGTGCGATGCGCGACGGGCCTGGTCACAAAGGCCCGACGAACGACGACACACCTGGTCGCAAGGACCCGATGAATGACGACACAGCTGGTCGCAAGGGCCCGATGAATGACGACACGCCGGGTCACCAGGGCCCATGAACGGTAGTTAGAGGGAGCGGAGGGCGAGGGCGGTGATGAGGGCGGCTTGGGCGGCTTCGTAGCCCTTGTCCTCGCGAGAGTCCGGTAGCCCGGCGCGGTCCAGGGCCTGCGGGTCGTTGTCGCAGGTGAGCACGCCGAACCCGATCGGTACGCCGGAATCCACGCTGGCCTGGGTGAGACCGGTGGTCGCGGCCTGGCAGACGTACTCGAAGTGCGGCGTATCCCCGCGGATCACGACGCCCAGCGCCACCACCGCGTCGTACCCGGACCTCGCCGCCCGCAGCGCGGCCACCGGGAGCTCGAAGGACCCGGGGACGCGGACCACGACCGAGTCGGTGACGCCCGCCTCGGACAGCGCCCGCTGTGCGCCCGCGACCAGCCCGTCCATCACCTCGGTGTGCCACTGCGCCGCGACGACCGCGACCCGCAGACCGTCGGCCCGGGGTGTCTGCATCGTGGGTGCACCGCTGCCAGCCATCTACAGGACTCCGTTCTCGTCGGGATGCTCGGGCAGGTGGTGCCCCATCCGCACTCGCTTGGTCCGCAGGTAGTGCACATTGTGCTCGGTCGGGTCGATCGCGATCCCGATCCGCTCGACGACGTCGATGCCGTACCCCTGTACGCCGGCGAGCTTGTGCGGGTTGTTCGTGAGCAGCCGGATCGACTTCACCCCGAGATCGGCCAGGATCTGCGCGCCGGTGCCGTAGTCGCGCGCGTCGGCCGGCAGGCCGAGGTCCAGGTTCGCGTCCACGGTGTCCCGGCCCGCATCCTGCAGCTGGTACGCGCGCAGCTTGTGCAGCAGCCCGATCCCGCGACCCTCGTGGCCGCGCAGGTACACCACCACGCCGCCGTCGGCCGCGACCCGGCGCAGCGACTCCTCCAGCTGCGGACCGCAGTCGCAACGCTGCGACCCGAACACGTCGCCGGTCAGGCACTCGGAGTGCAACCGCACCAGCGTCGGCCCGTCAGCATCGAGCGAGCCCCGGACCAGGGCAAGCTGCTCGGAACCGTCGACGGTGTTGCGGTAGCCGTGCGCGACGAAGTCGCCGTACGCCGTCGGCAGCACAGTGGTCGCGATCCGCTCGATCTGGCTCTCGGTCCGGCGCCGGTACGCGATCAGGTCCGCGATCGAGATCAGGACCAGGCCGTGCTCGTCGGCGAACTCGCGCAGCTGCTCACCACGCTTCATCGTGCCGTCGTCGTTCACCAGCTCGCAGATCGCGCCGGCCGGGGTGAGACCGGCGAGCCGGGCCAGGTCGACCGAGGCCTCGGTGTGCCCGGGGCGGACCAGCACGCCGCCCTCGCGGTAGCGCAGCGGGAAGACGTGCCCGGGCTGGACTAGGTCGTACGGCTCCGACGCCGAGTCGACAAGTACCCGGATCGTCCGGGCCCGGTCCGCGGCGGAGATCCCGGTGCTGATGTGGTCGCGCGCGTCGACCGAGATCGTGTACGCCGTCCGCATCCGCTCCCGGTTGTGCGGCGTCATCAGCGGGATCGCCAGCCGGTCCAGCTCCGCACCCTCCATCGGCACGCAGATCACGCCCGAGGTGTAGCGGATCATGAACGCGACCAGCTCAGGCGTCGCCTTGGACGCCGCGAAGATCAGGTCGCCCTCGTTCTCGCGGTCCTCGTCATCGACCACGATCACGGCCCGGCCGGCACGGATCTCGTGCAGCGCGTCCTCGATCGGGTCCAGTCGCAGCGTCATGCCGAGCTCACCGCCCCAGCCTCCACGGCGGGCTGCGCCCGTTGCGCACGCTCGACCCGCAGCCAGGCGACGAACCCGACGACGCAGAACACGCCGTACACGATGTACATCACGGCACTCGGGTAGAACTTCGCGTCCAGCAGCAGCGGTACGCCGACCACGTCGACCGCGATCCAGATCAGCCAGAACTCGACCCAGCCGCGCGCCATCCCGTACGTCGCCAGGATCGACCCGGTCAGGATCCACGCGTCCCACTGTGGTCCCCACGAGCCGAGCGCCTTCAGCACCGGGTAGAACACGGCGTACATCACCGCGGCCAGCGCCAGCAGCTCGAGCCGCTCGCGCCCGCTGGCCCAGCGCGGCTGGACGCCGTGCGCGTCGGCCGCGGTCTTGCGGTTCTGGTGCCAGCGCCACCAGCCGTACAGCGACACCGCGGCGAAGAACACCTGCCGGCCGGCCTGGCCCCACAGGTCCTTGTCCTGCGGGGTGTCGAACACCCCGCCGAGGAACACGGTGAACAGCAGCACGTTGCCGACGATCCCGATCGGCCAGGCGGCGACCAGCCGGCGCATCCCGAGGATCGCGCTGGCCAGGCCGAACCCGTTGCCGACGATCTCGCGGACCAGGACCGGCGAACCGGCGATCATGACCTGCTCGTGCAGCAACCAGTCGAACAGGTTCATGACCGGTCACCCAGCAGCCGCTCGACGTACTTGGCGATCACGTCGACCTCGAGGTTCACGGTGTCGCCGGCCTGGTTGTGGCCGAGCACGGTGAGCTCGAGCGTGGTCGGGATCAGGCTGACGGTGAATGTCGAGCTGGCGTCGTCCACGCCGACCACGGTGAGCGAGACGCCGTCGACCGCGATCGAGCCCTTCTCGGCGACGTACCGCAGGATCTCCGGCGGCGCCTCGATCGTCACCACGTCCCAGTGCTCGGCGGGTTCCCGGCGCACGATCCGCCCGGTGCCGTCGACATGGCCCTGGACGATGTGGCCGCCGAGCCGGGCGTGTGCCGCGACGGCGCGTTCCAGGTTCACCGGTGACCCGTTGCCGAGGGCACCGAGGCTGGTACGGCGCAGCGTCTCGCGCATCACGTCCGCGGTGAAGGAGTCGTTCTCGACGTCCACCACGGTGAGGCAACAGCCGTTCACCGCGATCGAATCACCGTGCCGGGCGTCCTTGGTGACGGTGGGACCTTGAATCCGCAGCCGGGCGGCGTCCCCGTCGAGCTGGTCGAGGGCGTCGACGGTGCCGAGCTCCTCGACGATTCCGGTGAACATCAGGCGGTCTCCTCGCGTGGTTGCAGGGTGAGGCGTACGTCGTCGCCGAGGCGCGCGACGTCTGTCAGGTGGAACCTCCGCAGGTCCCCGATCGATTCCGCGCCCAGGTCGCCGACCGCGGGCCGCCCGCTGCCCAGCAGAGCAGGCGCGACGTACGCGATGACGCGGTCGACCAGACCGGCGCGGACGAAGGCGGCGGCCAGTGTCGGACCGCCCTCCAGCCACAGGTGCCGGATATCGCGCAGCTGTAGTGCGCGCAGCACCTCGGCCGGGTCGTGAGTGGGGACCTGGATCCAGCCGGCATCGCCGGCCCGGACCTGGGCGGTCGCGGGTGTCTCGCGGTGGCCGACGACGACCCGCAACGGCTGCCGGTCCACCAGCTCGTCGCCGGCGTCGCGGACGGTCAGCGCGGGGTCGTCGGCGAGGATCGTGCCCGTACCGACGGCGATCGCGTCGCACTCAGCACGCAGCCGGTGCACGTCGGCGCGAGCGGCTGGTCCGGTGATCCAGCGGCTGCTCCCGTCCGGCGCGGCGCTGCGGCCGTCCAGGGTGCCGGCGAACTTCCAGGTCACGTACGGGCGGCCGGTGCGGACCGCGTGCAGCCAGACCATGTTCACCCGCTCGGCCTCGTCCCGCAGCAGCCCCTGCTCGACAGTGACACCGGCCTGCTTCAGCGCGGCGGCGCCACCGCTGGCCTCGGCGTCGGGGTCCGGGACCGCAAGGATCACGCGCCCGATCCCGGCGGCGAGCAGCGCCTCGCTGCACGGACCGGTCCGGCCGCTGTGGTTGCAGGGTTCGAGCGTCACGTACGCCGTGCCGCCGCGAGCCCGGTCACCGGCCATCGCCAGCGCCGCGACCTCCGCGTGCGGCCCGCCGGCGTACGCGTGGAATCCTTCGCCGACCGGCTGGCCGGCCCGGTCGGTCACGACGCAGCCGACCACCGGGTTCGGGTGGGTGCCGCCGATCCCCCGGGCGGCGAGCTCGATGGCACGCCGCATCCAGGCGATGTCGATCGGAGAGCCTTGCTGGGTCATCCGTCCCTCGTCGTCACGTCCGCGGTCGTACTCACGGGGTCGTGACAACCGGCGGACGCGCGCACGGGCCTATTCGGCGCCGACGCACGAACGCCGATCGCGTGCGCCTCCCATCCGGACTTTCACCGTCGGTCCTGGAGTTCCACCAGGTCAACCGGTCAGCCGTACTGCACCGACCGGGTCGCGGACTGTCACCGCCGGCTCGGAATTTCACCGACCCCGGAGCACGCGAGTGGGTTCACTCGGTCCAGCCAGTGTGCCACTACCGACGGAACTTCGCTGTGGCGGGCGCCACGCACCGGACACCCCACCGCGGCGACCAGCCCGGCACCGGCCACCGCCGACCCCCGACCCAGGGCGATCATCGGTCGGTTTGCGACAACCTGTGGACAACAAGGCCACATGACCGCCGGCGGTCAGCCGACCGGTTGTCCACAGGTTGTCGCAAACCGACCGATGATCGCTGGGGAAGGGGTCGGCTACAGGAGGTCGAGGACGTCGGCGATGGAGTCGACGACCTGGGTGGCGCGGTAGGGGAAGCGTTCCACCTCGTGCTGCTTGGTGGAGCCGGACAGCACCAGGACGGTCCGCATGCCGGCCTCCATGCCACAGATGATGTCGGTGTCCATCCGGTCGCCGACCATCACGGTCGTCTCCGAGTGCGCGTCGATCCGGTTCAGGGCACTGCGCATCATCAACGGGTTCGGCTTGCCGACGAAGTACGGCGAGACACCGGTCGCCCGGGTGATCAGCGCCGCCACCGAGCCGGTCGCCGGCAGCGGGCCTTCGGCGGACGGGCCGGTCGGGTCCGGGTTCGTCGCGATGAACCGGGCGCCTCCGTCGACCAGCCGGATCGCCCGGGTGATCGCCTCGAACGAGTACGTCCGGGTCTCCCCCAGCACCACGTAGTCCGGGTCCCGCTCGGTCAGCACGTACCCGACCTCATGCAGCGCCGTGGTCAGGCCGGCCTCGCCGATCACGTACGCCGTACCGCCGGCCCGCTGGTCCTCGAGGAACTGCGCGGTCGCCATCGCTGAGGTCCAGATCGACTGTTCCGGTACGTCGATGCCCCCGGCAAGCAACCGGGCGCGCAGGTCACGCGGGGTGAAGATCGAGTTGTTGGTGAGCACTAGGAACCGCAGCCCCGAGCTCTGCAGCTTGGCGATGAACTCGCTCGCGCCCGGGATCGCCCGCTCCTCATGGACCAGCACGCCGTCCATGTCGGTCAGCCAGCTCTTCACCGGGTGGCGCTGGCTGTTCAACGGTGCCGCCAGGTCGCCTCGGCCATCGCGCGGAGCTTGTCGACCACCACGTTCGGCTCGTCGGCGGCGTACACCGCGGAGCCCGCGACGAACACGTCGGCACCGGCCTCGGCGCAGCGCTCGATGGTTTCGGCCGAGACCCCGCCGTCGATCTGGATCCAGATGTCCAGCCCGTGCTTGGCGACCAGGTCGCGGGTGCGGCGGATCTTCGGCACGCACACGTCGAGGAACTTCTGCCCGCCGAACCCGGGCTCGACGGTCATGATCAGCACCATGTCGAGCTCGGGCAGGATGTCCTCGTACGGCTCGATCGCCGTCGCCGGCTTCAACGCCATCGCCGCCCGCGCGCCCTTGGCCCGGATCTCGCGCGCCGTGCGGATCGGTGCCCGGCACGCCTCGGCATGGAAGGTGACGTTGCTCGCGCCGGCCTCGACGTACCCGGGCGCCCACCGGTCCGGGTCCTCGATCATCAGGTGACAGTCCAGCCGCAGGTCGGTGGACTTGGCCAGCGACTCGACCACCGGCACCCCGAGGGTGAGGTTGGGCACGAAGTGGTTGTCCATCACGTCGACGTGCAACCAGTCGGCGTTCGAGACGGCGGCCGCCTCGTCCGCCAGATGGGCGAAGTCGGCGGTCAGGATGCTGGGTGCGATCTGGATTCCCATGGCCCGGCCGAGTCTAGTGACCTCCGCCCCCGCCGGTCATCTGCCGTTCCGCGTCCCGCAGCCTGAGCCGGCTTCGGCGGTGTGCGGTGTATGACGATGACCCGAGCGACCGTATATCGATATCGGTATCGACATACCGATCGCGGTATGGATCAAAGCAGCACCCCGCAAGTAGCACCGCGCTGGTGGCGGCGCGTCGCGTAGCCGTAGGGGCATCACGACTCACCAGGAGACGCGGGCGGGATGTTGTGGTTCAGCCGGAACACGTTGTCCGGGTCCCAGACCCGCTTCAGCGCCCGCAGCGCCGCGTAGTCATCGGTGGTGTAGGCGCTCGCGGTCCGAGCCGGGTCGCCGAGAAAGTTGAGGAAGGTGCCGCCGGTCGCGAACGGCCACAACCGGGCCGCCGCGGTCGCCACCGACGCGGCCGCCGGCTCCCGCTCCTGCTCGGACGAGGCCATCGCGGTGGCGATCACCGAGAACGGTACGTCGCGGTGGCCGACCGGACCGTCGTCGGCATCGGTACGGCTCATCGCGCCGCCCCAGTGCCGCAGCTCGAGCGCCGTCAGCGCGGACGTCGCCGGGTCATCGAGTGCCGCAGTCAGCACGCGCACCAGCTCCGGAGTGATCTCGCGAACCAGGTCGAGGTGCTGCCAGACGGCGGCCGGCGGGTGCGGCGGGCCGCCGAACCGCGGCGCCGCCTCGGCGAACGTCAGCTCCGCGAGCCCGTCGACCAGTGGCCGGCCGGCCACCGCGAGCAGCGGCGCCAGCGCCGCCCGCGCCACCGCTTCCGTCCCGTCGCAGAACACGCGCAGCGCGACGACCGACCGGCCGCGGGCCGGCTCCGGCACCATCGGCAGGTCCGGCATCCGCATCAGGATCACCGAGGTGTTCAGCGCGTCCGGCTCACCGGCGGCCCACTCGCCGTACCGGGTCAGCAGCGCGGGCGCCCGGCGCGCGTCGTACAGGATCATCCCGGCGGTCACCGGGCCGACCTCGAACAGCCGGAGCTCCAGCGAGGTGACCACGCCGAAGTTGCCGCCGCCGCCGCGCACGGCCCAATGCAGCTCCGGGTACTCGTCGTCGCTGACCATCCGTAGCTCGCCGTCGGCGGTGACCAGCTCGGCACGCAGCAGGCTGTCCGCGGCGTACCCGTGCCGGCGGGACAGCCAGCCGGTGCCGCCGCCGAGGGTGTACCCGGCGACGCCGACCGACGGGGTGCCGGACAGCGGGGCGAGCCCGTACGGCGCGGCGGCGGCGATCACGTCGGACCAGACGGCGCCGGGCCCGACCCGGACGCTGCGGTGCCGGGGATCCACCTCGACGGCGGCCATCCGGCCGGTGTGCAGCAGCACCCCGCCGTCGGACGGCAGGTACGTCCCGTGCCCGGTCGACTGCACCGCGAACGGCAGGTCCAGCTCGCGAGCGGTCCGGACCGCGTCGCGCACGTCCAGTGGTCCGGCCGCCGCCGCGACGACCGCAGGGCGCGGGTCGATCCGGCGGTTCCACGGCAACCGCAGCGCGTCGTACGCCGGGTCGCCGGGTTCGTGCACGTCGCCGGTGAACGCAGCGCGCAGCCGGCGCGCGGCGGTCCGGATCTCGATCAGCTCGGTCATCTGGGCTCCTCGGGTCGATGTATGGGTCGATGTCTGGTCGATGTCACGCGATGCCCGAGATGCTCGCCCGCGGACGGGTGTGCCGTCGTCGGGCTGTGGATGACACTCCGCACTGCCCGGCCGGTGGTAGCGGAGCCAGATCTGCAACCCGGGATGTACTCGACAGCTACGACGTCGGGACGACGTGCCGGCCGGGCACGCCCGGCTATCGTGCGGACATGCTGAAACGCACCGTGCTGCTGCCCGCCGGGGTGGTCGTGCTGGTGCTGTTCGGTGCCCTCATCGCGCCTCCGGGACGAAACGAGCTGGACCTGGTCGGGTACCTGCTGCCTGTGGTCGGCGCACTCTCGCTGGCGTTCCGCCGGCAGGCGCCGGTGGCGGTGCTGGCGGTGACCGCGGCATGCGCGCTCGGGTATGCCGCCGGCGGCTACCCGGGGGTGCTACCGGCGTTCCCGCTAATGGTCGCGCTGTACACCGCGGTCGACGCCGGGTACCGCGTTCAGGCACTGATCTGCTCGAGCACTGCGCTGTTCGGCGGCCTGGCCATCGACCTGAGCCAGGCCGACGGCGGCTCGGTCCGCGAGGTGGTGCAGCGGTGGGCCCTGCTGGCTGGTTGGCTGGTCGCAGCGAAGGTGCTCGGCGAGGTGACGCGGCACCGCCGCGGGTACCTGCGCCAGGTCGAGCAACGCGCTCTCGACGCGGAGCGCACCCGGGAGGAGACCGCCCGCCGCCGGGCCAGCGAGGAGCGGCTGCGGATCGCCCGCGAGCTGCACGACTCGCTCACCCACATCATCTCGGTGATCAAGGTGCAGGCCGGGGTCGCCGTGCACCTGAGCCACAAGCGCGGCGAGCCGGTGCCGGAGGCGCTGCTCGCGATCCAGGAGGCGAGCACCGAGGCGATGCGCGAGCTGCGTGCGACGCTCGAGGTGCTGCGGTCGGACGACCGCGAGGCCGGCAACGGGCTGGACCGGCTGGACGCGCTGGTCGAGCGCGCCCGGTCCGCCGGTCTGCCCGCGACCGTCGAGGTGAGCGGGGTACGACGCGCGCTGCCGGACGAGGTCGACCGGACGGCGTACCGGATCGTCCAGGAGGCGCTCACGAACGTCGCCCGGCACGCGGGTCCGGCGACGGCCGCCGTGTGTATCGCGTTCGAGCCCGAGATGCTGACCGTGCAGGTGGACGACGACGGCTCGGCCCGGGCGGGTATCGAGCCGGAGCCGGGGGTCGGCCTGACCGGGATGCGGGAGCGGGTCGTGGGTCTCGGCGGCCGGCTCCGCGTCGGGCCGCGGCCCGAGGGCGGGTTCCGGGTGCGGGCCGAGCTGCCGGTCGGTGGCGCGTCGTGATCCGGGTGCTGCTGGTCGACGACCAGGCGCTGATCCGGGGCGGGTTCCGCGCCCTGCTCGAGGCCGAGGACGACCTCGAGGTGGTCGGCGAGGGTACCGACGGCGAGCAGGCCGTGGCGCTCGCCCGGGAGCTGCGGCCGGACGTCGCGCTGGTCGACATCCAGATGCCGGTACTGGACGGCATCGAGGCGACCCGGCGGATCGCGGCCGACCCGCACCTGGCCGGCGTACACGTGGTGATCCTCACCAACTACGGGCTGGACGAGTACCTGTTCGACGCGCTCTGCGCCGGCGCGAGCGGGTTCCTGGTGAAAGACACCGAACCCGCGGACCTGCTGCACGGCGTCCGGGTCGCGGCCCGTGGCGAGGCACTGCTGTCGCCGGGCATCACCCGGCGGCTGATCGACGAGTACGTCAGCCGCCGGCCGGACCCGGCGCCCGGCAGCATGCCGGAGCTCACGAACCGCGAGCGCGAGGTGGTCACGCTGGTCGGCCGGGGCCTGTCGAACACCGAGATCGCCGCACGGATGGTGATCAGCCCGGCCACCGCGAAGACACACGTCAGTCGCGCGATGACCAAGCTCGATGCCCGGGACCGGGCCCAGCTGGTCGTGTTCGCGTACGAGTCCGGGCTGGTCAGCCCGCGGAACGGCTAGGGTCCGTCTGGCGCCGCAGGCCGGGCAGCGCGGCGATCACCACGGCGGCGAGGGCGAGCGTCGTGCCGGCGACCACCGGCACCGTGACCGGATGGTCGGCGGCCGGCACGGTCAGGTCGAGCACCAGGCTGCCGACCAGCTGGCCGGCGATGGTGCCGAGCCCGAGCACGAAAACGCCGACGATGCGGACGAACGCCGCGGCCAGGCTGATGAACGCGACGCCGCACGCGCCGCCGACGTACAGCCAGGGATCGGTCGGCAGTGCCCGCGGCGCGCCGCGCAGGACCAGGTCGCCGGCGAACACGACGGCGAGTGCCGTCGTACCGACGGTGAAGTTCACGATGGCGGCGGCGACCGCGCCGTACGCGTCCCGGGACGCGGTGCGGGCCACCCTGCCGTTGATCCCCTGCTGCAGGGCGGTGCCGATGCCGCCGAGCGCGGGCAGGATCGCCAGCGCCAGCCCGGACGGGTGGGTGAGCCGGTCGCCCACCGCGAGGAGCACGGCGCCGAGCGCGGAGACCGCGCCGACCACGCGCAGCGTGCTGAGCGGCTGCGGTCCCGCCGGACCGACCCCGAACCGGTCGACCAGCAGGCTGCTCAGCGCCTGCCCGCCGACCACCGCGACGGTGAACACGGCGACCCCGAGCGTGGTCACGGTCACCGACTGGCAGGCGACCACGAACGCGCCGGCCAGTCCGCCGAGGCACTGGTACCAACGCAGCCGGCCGGCCGGTCGCCGTACCGTTCGCACCACCCGGCCCAGGCCGGCGCGCACCCGGGGCAGCAGCGCGGTGGCAACCAGAAGCAGGAGCAGCCCGGTCACGAACGAGATCAGAGCCGCCGCGATCCCGTCGCCCAGCTCGTGCCCCAGCTCGCCGTTCACCCGGGACTGCACCGCGACCAGCATGCCGACGCCGAACGCGGCCAGCAGACCCCAGACCTGGTGGCGCCGCTGGGCCGGCGCAGCCGGTCGCGATGCCTGTGCGGTGAGGGTCTGGGTCACCCCTCAATCATGTCCGTCGAGGCAGATGCTCATGACATCGTTTCACGGTGCGGACCGGCGGATCAGTGAGAGATACATCGCATCGGTTCCGTGCCGGTGCGGCCACAGCTGGATGTCGGGCCCGTCACCGAGGTCCGGTACGCCGGGCAGCAGCGGCCGCGCGTCGAGCATCGCCATGTCGGGCCGTCCGGCCAGCACGGCGTCCACCACCGCCCGGGTCTCCTCGACGTGCGGGGAGCAGGTGACGTAGCCGACCACCCCGCCGGGGCGAACCGAGTCCAGGGCCGCGGACAGCAGCCGCTCCTGCAGCGGCCGGAGTGCGGTGACGTCCTCCGGCGTACGACGCCAGCGCGCCTCCGGACGGCGGCGCAGCGCACCCAGCCCGGTGCACGGTACGTCGGCCAGCACCCGGTCGAAGCTGCCAGCCGGCCAGGACGGCTCGGTGCCGTCGGCGACCAGCACCCGGTGGTCCCCCGGTATCGCGCGCAGGTTGGCCCGGACCAGCTCGGCCCGGTGCGGCTGCGGCTCCACCGCGGTCAGCACCACACCCCGTTGGTTCCCGGCCGCGGCGAGCAGCGCGGACTTCCCGCCCGGCCCGGCGCACAGGTCCAGCCACTGCTCGTCGCGTCCCTCGACCGGCGCCGCCGCCAGCGCAAGCGCGACCAGCTGCGACCCCTCGTCCTGCACCCCGGCCCGTCCCTCGGCCACCGCCGCGATCGCTCCCGGGTCCCCGCCCCCGCTCAGCACCACCGCGTACGGCGACCAACTGCCCGGCGTTGCTGTTGCGTCCGCTGAAGTGCCGTCGTCCTGGCTCGCCTTCGGCGGACGCAACAGTTCGTCGGCGGTTGCGAGGCCGGGGCGGGCGACCAGGGTGACGCGGGGTGGTTCGTTGTCGGCGGCAAGCAGCTGCTCGAGCTCGAAACCGTCATCGCCGAGGGCGGCAGCGAACGCCTCCACGACCCAGCGCGGGTGGGCGTGAGCGACACCGAGGCGCCCGATCCGGTCGTCGGGGGCGACCGTGTCGACCCACTGGTCCAGGGTGCGCTGGCTGACCTTGCGCAGCACCGCGTTCACCAGGCCGGTGCGCCGCTGGCCGAGCTCGGCCCGGGCCAGCGTCACGGTCTCGCTCACCGCGGCATGCGCGCCGACTCGCATCCGGAGCAGCTGGTGGGTGCCGAGCCGGAGCAGGTCGAGCAGCTCCGGGTCCAGCTCCGGCAGCGGCCGGCTGACGCACCGGGCGAGCACCGCGTCGTACGTGCCCTGCCAGCGCAGCGTCCCGTGCACCAGCTCTGTGCAGAACGCCGCGTCCCGGCCGGACAGCCGTTCCTCGCGCAGCACCCGGCCGAGCACCAGGTTGCTGTACCCGGCCTCGCCGTTGACCTGCCGGACCACCCGGTACGCCGCGCGGCGGACCTGGTCCGGGCGCTTGCCCTGCGCCCGGTTCCGTGGGGTCCGGGTCACGACAGTCGTTCGCCCGGATCCGGCCGGACTCCGCGGGCCCAGTCGGCCGCGGGCATCGGCTTCTTGCCCTGCGGCTGGACGGTCACCAGCTCGACCGGGTGCGACCCGGTACCCACCTCGACCAGATTCTTGGTCGCCCGGATCTCGCCCGGCTCCAGTCCGGCGGCGTCGGGCTGCGGCCTGGCGGCGACCACCTTCAGCCGCTCGCCGCGGAACGTGGTCCATGCGCCCGGCGCCGGGTGGCAGCCGCGCACCAGCCGGTCCACCCGCCGCGCCGGCGCGGTCAGGTCGAGCCGGGCATCGTCGACGGAGAGCTTCGACGCGTACGACGTACCGTCCGCCGGCTGCTCCTGCGGGCGCAGTATGCCCGCCTCGATACCGTCCAGCGTGTCGACCAGCAGCCGGGCACCGGACCGGGCCAGCCGCGCGAGCAGCTCGCCGGCGGTGTCGTCCGGGCCGATCGGCTCGGTCAGCACCCCGTAGACCGGACCGGCGTCGAGCTCCTTGACGATCTGGAACGTGGTCGCACCGGTGAGGTCGTCGCCGGCGATGATCGCGTGCTGCACCGGGGCCGCGCCGCGCCAGGCGGGCAGCACCGAGAAGTGCAGGTTCACCCAGCCGTGCACCGGGATGTCCAGCGCCGCCTGCGGCAGCAGCCCGCCGTAGGCGACCACCGGACAGCAGTCCGGCGCAACGTCGGCCAGCCGTGCCAGGAACTCCGGGTCCCTCGGCGACGCGGGCTTGAGCACCTCGACCCCGAGCTCGGCGGCACGCTCGGCGACCGGCGACGCGGTGAGTTTGCGGCCGCGGCCGGCCGGCGCGTCCGGCCGGGTCACCACCGCGACCAGCTCGTGCCCGGAGGCCGCGACCGCTTCGAGCGACGGCAGGGCAGTGTCCGGCGTGCCGGCGAAGACGACTCTCACATTCCCGTCCCGAACATCGGGTGCGGCGACACCTTGACCTGCGGCGGGCCGGACAGCCCGGACCACTCCGCCTCGCGGATCGCCTTCATCGCGAGCTTGCGGGTGGCCGGGTCCAGCCGGTCGACGAACAGCACACCGTCCAGGTGGTCGGTCTCGTGCTGGATGCACCGGGCCAGCAGGTCCGAACCCTCCAGCACCACCGGCTCGCCGTACATGTCGTAGCCCTTGGCAACGACCCGCAGGGCGCGCCGGCAGTCGAACTGCAGATCCGGGATCGACAGGCAGCCCTCCGGCCCGAGCTGCTCCTCGGCGGAGAGCGTGAGGTCCGGGTTCACCAGGTGCCCGACCTCGCCCTCGACGTTGTATGTGAAGACGCGTAGTCCGACCCCGATCTGCGGCGCCGCGAGCCCGGAGCCGGGCGCGTACAGCATGGTGTCGGTGAGGTCGCCGACCAGCCGGCGCAGCTCGCGATCGAAGTCGGTGACCGGCTCGGCCTTGCTGGTCAGGACCGGGTCACCGAACAACCGGATGGGCTGGACCGACACGCTGTAACTCCTCGGGGCTTCGACAGGCAGCCCGGCCAAGTCTACGAGGCCCGCGGTAGCGCCTCACGACCCTTCGGCGGACGCGACGAGAAGACCGGCGGCGGCGAGGTGGTCGCGGAGGGTGGCCGTGTCGGTGAAGAGCTCGGCCCGCAGGCCCACCGAGCGGGCGGAGTCGACGTTGCGCTGGACGTCGTCGGTGTAGAAGGTCCGCGCGGCGTCGAGGTCGTACCGCTCGAGCAGGATCCGGTAGATCTTCTCGTCTGGCTTGGTCACCTCCTCGACACCGGACACCACGGTGCCGTCGAAGTTCCGCAGCTCGGGGAACGCCTCGGTCGCGACCGTCCACTTCTCGGCGGAGAAGTTCGTCAGCGCGTACGTCGGGACGTTCGCGGCGCGCAGCTCGTCGTGCAGCGTGACGGTGTCGGCGATCAGGCCGCCGCACATCCGCAGCCAGCCGGTGTCGTACGCCGCGATCCACTCGGCGTAGTCGGGGAACCGCGCCGTCAGCTCGGCGACCGCCTCGGCCCAGGTCCGGCCGGCGTCCTGCTGGATGTTCCACTGCGGGGTCGCCACCTGGGTGAGGAAGTGCTCGCGCTCGACCGGGTCCGCGATCAGCTCGTCGTACAAGTAGTTCGGGCTCCAGTCGAGCAGCACCCCGCCGATGTCGAACACCACCGCGTCAACCGTCATGGCCGCCACCCTACGGACCCGCGCCACCGACGAGCGTAGGCGGCACGACAGATATCGCCCTGTGCGGATGAGTCCGGTCGGCTCAGATGGTGCGACCTTCCTTCCTGCGGGGCAGAGCGGACAGGCGCCGCTGCAGAGCAGTGACGAGGGGTCATCGAGGCCGGTTGAGACGTTGTCCAGGTGCACCATCGACGAGGGGGAGCGACCAGAGTGGCGGCTCACATCCGACGGCCGCTCGCGATGCGAGCCGCCGGTCTGGCTCTGGTGGTCCTGCTGCTTGGTTCCTGCGAAGAGCCCGGCTCCGGTGACCGCCCGACAACAACGCCGTCGCGGTTGCAGAGTGCGCTACCCAGCCCGACGGCGACGCTGCCCAGCGCCACCCGGTCGCTGGGACGCGACGAGACCCGGTCCCCATCCGCGACCGCACAGCCGGAACCGAGCCCCACTCGGTCACCGGCACGCCCGGACACCCCGTCGCCGACCCCGACCGCAACGCAACCGAGCCCCACCCAGTCACCGGCACCCCCGGACGCCCCATCGACGACCCCGACCGGGCCGGAACCAAGCCCCACCCGATCGCGGGTACGAGACGAGACCGCCTCGCCGACCACGACCGCGCCGGAACCAAGCCCCACCCAGTCAGAGACAAGCCCGGAGACCGCCTCGCCGAGTCCCGCCCCTGCCCCGTCGCCGACGACCTCGCCGGCGGTCCAGCCCACGTCGGCCGAGTCGTCCGGCGCGCCCTCCTGGTTGTGGTGGGTACTGGCGGCGACAGCGCTCGCGGTCGCGGTGGCCGTTCCGCTCCTCGTGCGGGCGCGCCGGCGCCGGGCGTGGCGGGCTGACCTGGCGTCCGCCGAGGAAGAGGTGGCCTGGTTCGCCCGCGGG
>Ga0075419_10000532_pt1 | contig 24095 bp, 21 predicted proteins | sample SoiMetdeltSBSDD3_FD_76900 | JGI IMG/M metagenome (GOLD analysis project Ga0075419, IMG submission 76900) | Bulk soil microbial communities from a Populus tree surrounding site in Tennessee, USA - Soil MetaG P. deltoides SBSDD3 | ecosystem: Environmental > Terrestrial > Soil > Tree plantation... | reverse complement strand
GCCTTTGGCCACGGGGCTGCCAGTCGCGAGAAGCCGAAGGCGTTCGACTCCTTGAAAGTCGAGGAGATGCCGTTCGGCCGCGCGGGCAACCCGAAGAAGGTCAACCGCACGATCCGCATCGGCATGCATGACACGATGCGCTTCGTCGCCGGCGTCGCGCCGCGCGGCGACGTGCAGCCGGGCACGCCGCCGCACGCCATGCCGGCCGACTTGGTGGTGAAAAAGGGCGAGACCGTTCGCTTCATCGTGCACAACGACGGCAACGTGATGCACGAAGTGGTGATCGGCACGCTCGACGAGCTGAAGAAGCACGCCGAGCTGATGCGCAAGTTTCCCGACATGGAGCACGACGAGCCCTACATGGCGCACGTCGCGCCGGGCAAGAAGGGCGAGCTCGTGTGGCAGTTCACCAAGGCCGGAGAGTTCCATTACGCCTGCCTCGTGCCCGGCCACATGGAGGCCGGGATGATCGCGAAAATCACGGTGCAGTAATACGAAAGGAGCAGATCATGAAGCTGGTTTTTTCCGCAATCGCGCTGGCCGCCGCGCTGCTCGCGGCGCCCGCCTACGCGCAACAGAGCCAGGGCGGGCACGACGCGCACCACCCGGCCGCGCTGTCCGACGGCGAGGTGCGCAAAGTGGACAAGGATGCGAAGAAGATCACCATCCGGCACGGGCCGCTGCAGAACCTCGACATGCCGGCGATGACGATGGTGTTCCAGGTCGCGGAGCCCGGGCTGCTTGATAAGGTGAAGGCCGGCGACAAGGTGAAATTCCAGGCGGAAAAAATCGGCGGCGCGTTCACGATTACCCGCATCGAACACGCGAAATAGTGGCCAACCGCGGCAGGGGTTCAAGGTACCTTGATGATTTCAAGGCCCTTTCGCCCAACATGAAGCCGCGCTTCGCAAAGAGGATGGGATCGGCGCAACTAACGACGCGCAGGCGCCGCGTGTGCCGCTTCTTAGGCGGCCTTGATGTGGGTCAAACCACACCTCGCGCCGGCTGACATGCTGGCTAGCATGTCAAAGCTTATGAGATAGTCGCCCTCGGTGATACCCAGGCGCCATAGATACACCGCAGCGCTCGCTGCTCTGACCGCGATGCTGTTCGCCCAGGCGGCGTTCGCGCTCGCGGCCTGTGACGCCGCGCGCATGCCGTCACGGGCCGAGGTGCTCATGCAGAGCGAGCAACACGCTACGCCGTGCCATGAGCCCGCAGAGAACGTAAATCTGTGCCTTGCGCACTGCCAGAACGCCGAGCAGACGCTGGATAAGCACCAGGTCAAGCTGCCGGTTTTCGCAGCCGTAGCAGGGCTCGAACTGCGCGGCGCGCAGCACACCGCCCGCCCGCTCGCCTGGGCACCGCGCGTGCCGTCTGCCGCGGCAGGACCGCCGCCGCGCATCCTCTACCGCTCGCTCCTCATTTGATCCTCCTTCGGTAAAGCAGCCCGCCGCCGTTGCGGCGCGGACGTTCGCTTTCACACGGAGGATTTCATGCAGTACATATTGTTTGTTGCCGTAGCGCTTGGCGTTGCAACCGCCGGCGCGCAAGAGCTTTCATTGGAAGAAGCGCTGCGCCAGGCGGATGCACATTCGCCGCGGCTGGTGGCGCAACGGCACGCGGTCGCGGCGGCCGAGCACCAGACTGCCCGCGCCGGTGAGCTGCCGGATCCGAGGTTCAAGCTCGGACTCGAGAACCTGCCGGTCACGGGGCCGGACCGCTTCCGCTACGGCGTGGACTCCATGACCGCGGGCGTGGTCGGACTGGCGCAAGAGTTTCCCAATGCGGCGAAGCGCGAAGCGCGGACGCTGCGGGCGGAGCGGCTTCGCGAAGTCGAAGGGGCGGGACTGCTCGCGAGCCGGGCCGCGCTCCATCGCGAGGTCGCCGCGGCGTGGCTTGAGGTGCACTTTTCAGCGCTTGCCCGCCAGGCGCTCGAGCGCCTCGCGCAGCGCATCGCCGAGCAGTCCGAGGCCGCGCCTTCGGCGATCGCACGCGGCCGTCAAAGTCCCGCCGAGGCGCTCATGCTGCGCCAGGCGCGCGAGGATGTGAACGACCGCCTGATCGAGCAGGAACGCGTCCTTGCCAAGGGCCGCATTGCGCTTGCCACGCTGATCGGCGAGCACGCAAAGCGGCCGCTCGCGCCGCCGCCGGATACGGCGGCCTTGCCGCAGCCGGCGGACGTGTTGCTCGGAAAGGTTGCGGAACAGCCGCAGCTTCGGGTGCTGGAGCGCCGTGAGGCCCTGGCGCGTGCCGAAGTGGACATGGCGCGCAGCGAGCGGCGTACCGACTGGATGCTCGAAGTGGAATACGGGCAGCGCCGGCCGTACTTCGACAACATGCTGAGCGTGATGGTGAGCTTCCCGCTCTCGCTGCGGCGTGGGGAGCGTCAGGACCGCGACATCGCTGCGCGCCTCGCCGAGGTCGAGCAAGCGCGCGCGATGCAGGAAGAGGCGCGCCGCGCGCGCGAGGCCGAGGTGCTTGGCTGGATCGCGGACTTCGATACCGCGGCCCGTCGAGTCGGCCGCTACGAAAAGGTGTTGCTGCCGCTCGCGCGCGAGCGCTCAGCCGCCGCCCAGGCCGCCTACCGGGGCGGTCGTGGCGAGCTCGGCGCCGTGCTCGAAGCCGAGCGCTCGATCGCCGAAGCGGAGATGGGCCTCGTGCAGGCGGTGATCGAGCGTGCCAAGGCCTGGACGAGCCTCGCGTTCCTTTTCGGACGGGAGGGGTCATGAAACGCCTCGGAATGGTGTTGCTTGTGCTGGGCATCGCGGCGGGCGCCGGCATCGGCGGCTATCGCTATGCGATGACGCGAATGGACCACGGCGCTGCCGCCGGCTCGGCCGCCGGTGTCGAGCGCAAGGTCCTGTACTGGTACGACCCGATGCATCCGCAGCAGAAGTTCGACAAGCCGGGCAAGTCGCCCTTCATGGACATGCAGCTCGTCCCGAAATACGAAGGCGAATCGAGCGCCGATGCGGGGACGGTGAGCCTCAGTCCGCGCATGGTACAAAACCTCGGCGTGCGCACCGCCGACGCCAAGACCGGCTCGCTCGCGAGCCGCTTCGAGGCCGTGGGCTCCGTAGCGTACGACGAGCGCGCCGTAGTGCAGCTGCAGGCGCGCGCCAGCGGCTTCGTTGAGCGGCTCCATGCCCGCGCGCCGCTCGATTCGGTCGCGAAAGGCGCGCCGCTCGTGGAGGTGCTGTATCCCGAATGGGCAGGCGCACAGGAGGAGTACCTGCTGCTCAGAAGAAGCCGCTCGCCCGAGCTGCAAGCGCTCGCCGAAGCCGCGCGGCAGCGCCTCGTGCTTCTTGGCATGGGCGAAGCGGAGATCGCCGCGGTGGAGAGCCAGGGACGTACCACGGCTCGCGCCACTATTCACGCCCCGATCAGCGGTGTGATCGCGGAGCTCGGCGTGCGCGAAGGCATGACGGTGAGCGCCGGGAGCTTGCTCTTCAAGCTCGTGGACCTTTCCAGGGTGTGGGTGAACGCAGAGGTACCTGAAGCACAAGCATCGCTAGTGCAGCCCGGAACCGCCGTGGAGGCTCGGGTGGCCGCTTACCCCGGTGCCGTGTTCAGGGGGAAAGTCGGGGCTCTGCTACCCGAAGTGAACGCAACGACGCGTACGCTGCGCGCGCGCATCGAGCTTGCAAATCCCGGGGCGCGCTTGAAGCCCGGCATGTTCGCCACGCTCGCGTTCGCCGCCGCGCAAACCCAGCGCGCGGTGCTCGTGCCGAGCGAAGCGGTGATCCGCACGGGGCAGCGCGATGTCGTGATCGTCGCGCTGGGTGAGGGCAAGTTCCGAGCCGCCGATGTGGAAGTGGGAGCCGAAGGCGCAGGCCAGTCCGAGATCCGCACAGGCCTCAAGCCGGGCGACAAGGTGGTGCTGTCGGGTCAGTTCCTGATCGATTCCGACGCGAGCCTTTCCGCGACAGTGGCGCGGCTAGAGGGCACAGCGGAACAAGGGGCGGCGGTGCATAAGGGGCGCGGGACGGTCCTCGGCGTCGATCGTGCAACCGGAACGGTGGAACTGGACCACGAAGCGATTCCTTCGCTGCAGTGGCCGCGCATGTCCATGGCGTTCATCGTGGAAGACAGGGCAGCGCTTGCGAAGCTGAAGAAAGGCGACGCGGTTGAATTCGAGTTGCGCGCGAAGCCCGACGCCGAGGGCAACTACGTCATCTCGAAGATCGGCGGCAAGTCGTGATCGCCGCGCTGATCCGCTGGTCGATCCACAATCGCTTCCTGGTTCTCGTTGCGACCGTTCTCGTCGCCGCATGGGGAACGGTGTCGCTGCTCCGCACACCGCTCGATGCGATTCCCGACCTGTCGGACACGCAAGTCATCATCCGCACCACGTTTGCCGGACAGGCGCCGCGCATCATCGAAGATCAGATCACCTATCCGCTCGCCACGACAATGATGTCCGTGCCGGGCGCGAAAACCGTGCGCGGCTACTCCATGTTTGGCGATTCGTTCGTGTACGTGCTGTTCGAGGACGGCACGGATCCGTACTGGGCACGCTCGCGCGTGCTGGAATACCTGAACCAGGTGCAGGGCCGCCTGCCGGCCGGCGCAAAGCCGGCGCTCGGCCCTGATGCGACCGGCGTCGGTTGGATCTACCAGTACGCGCTCGTCGACCGCACGGGCGCCCACGATCTAGGGCAGCTGCGCGCGCTGCAGGATTGGCTGCTGCGCTACGAGCTGAAGGCCGTGCCGAACGTGGCCGAGGTGGCATCGCTGGGCGGCATGGTGAGGCAGTACCAGGTAGTGCTCTACCCCGAGCGCCTGCGGGCTTATGGCATCCCGCATATGCGCGTGGTGCAGGCGATCCAGAACGCGAACCGGGAGACCGGTGGCTCGGTGCTCGAGCTCGGCGAAGCCGAGTACATGGTGCGCGCGAGCGGATACCTGAAGACCCTGGACGATTTCGCTGCGATTCCGCTCGCCACATCGGAAAACGGCACGCCCGTGATGCTGAAGGACGTCGCACGCATCCAGGTCGGGCCCGAGATGCGCCGCGGGATATCGGAGCTCGGCGGCGAGGGCGAAGTGACCGGCGGCATCGTGGTCATGCGCCACGGTAAGAACGCTCTCGAGACGATCGCCGCGGTCAAGGCGAAGATCGAAACGCTAAAAGCGAGCCTGCCGCCCGGCGTGGAGCTCATCGAGACCTATGACCGCTCGGGGCTCATCGAACGATCGGTGCGCCATCTTGCCGAGAAGCTGCTCGAGGAGTTCATCGTCGTCGCGCTCGTCTGCCTCGTTTTCCTGCTCCACTTGCGCAGCGCGCTTGTCGCCATCGTGACGTTGCCGCTCGGGGTGCTGGCGGCTTTCATCGTCATGTACTACCAGGGCGTCAACGCCGACATCATGTCGCTCGGCGGCATCGCGATCGCCATCGGCGCTATGGTCGACGCGGCGGTGGTGATGATCGAAAACGCGCACAAGAAGCTCGAAGGCAAGGACGTCTCCGGCGAAGAGCGCTGGCGGCTCGTCGCTCAGGCGGCGTCCGAGGTCGGGCCGGCGCTTTTCTTTTCGCTCGTCATCATCACGCTCTCGTTCGTGCCGGTGTTCGCCCTGCAGGCGCAGGAAGGCCGGCTGTTCTCGCCGCTGGCGTACACCAAGACCTATGCCATGGCTGCGGCTGCAGCACTCTCGGTCACGCTCGTGCCGGTGCTGATGGGCTACCTGATTCGCGGGCGCATCCCCGCGGAAAGGAAAAACCCCATAAACCGTGCGCTCATCGCAGGGTACCGGCCGCTGCTTGCCGCGATTCTGCGCTTTCCGAAGACCACGCTCGCGGTCGCGGCGCTCGCGGCGCTCTCCGTGGCCTGGCCTCTGGCGCGGCTCGGCACCGAGTTCCTTCCACCGCTCTACGAGGGCGATCTGCTTTACATGCCTTCGGCGCTTCCCGGCATCTCCATCGGCAAGGCGGCCGAGCTGCTGCAGCAGACCAACCGTCTGATCGCCACCGTGCCGGAGGTGAAAAGCGTGCACGGCAAGGTCGGTCGCGCCGACACGGCGACGGACCCGGCTCCCCTCGAGATGGTCGAAACGGTGGTGCAACTCAAGCCGCGCTCGGAATGGCGCCCGGGCATGACGCCCGAGAAGCTCGTCGAGGAGCTCGATCAGCTCGTCAGGCTGCCGGGGCTCGCCAACATCTGGATCCCGCCGATCCGCAACCGCATCGACATGCTCGCGACCGGCATCAAGAGCCCGCTCGGAATCAAGGTCGCGGCCAACGATCTCGCCGCCATCGAGCGCGTGGCCGCGGACATCGAGCGCGTCGTCAAGGACGTGCCCGGCGTCGCGAGCGCGCTCGCCGAGCGCGTCAGAGGCGGGCGCTACATCGACGTCAGCATCGACCGCGCCGCCGCGGCGCGCTACGGGATGTCGATCGCCGACGTCCAATCCGTGGTGTCCGCGGCAATCGGCGGCGAGACGGTCGGCGAGACGATCGAAGGCCGGCAGCGCTTCCCGATCAGCGTGCGCTACCCCCGCGAGCTGCGCGATTCGGTCGACAAGCTACGCAACCTGCCGATCGTCACGGAGCGCGGCGCGCAGATTCCGCTTGCAGCCGTGGCGTCGCTCGCCATCTCGGACGGGCCGCCGATGGTGCGCTCGGAGAATGCACGGCTCGCCGGATGGATCTACGTGGACATCCGCGACCGCGACCTGGGCGCTGTGGTGTCAGACGCGCAGCGCGCGGTGCGCGAACAGGTGAAGCTGCCGCCGGGCGCGTCGCTGACCTGGTCAGGACAGTTCGAGTATCTGGAGCGGGCGCGCGCCCGCCTGGCGCTCGTCGTGCCTTTCGTGCTCCTCATCATCCTGCTTCTCCTGTACCTCGCGTTTCAGCGCATGGACGAGGCACTGCTGATCATGGTGTCGCTGCCCTTCGCGCTCGTCGGCGGCTTCTGGACGCTCTACGCGCTCGGGCACAACCTGTCGGTCGCGGGCGCGGTCGGCTTCATCGCGCTCGCCGGCGTGGCGGCCGAATTCGGCGTCGTGATGCTGCTCTACCTCAAGCACGCGATCGAGCGCGCCGGCCGGGGTGATCTGCTCGCTGCTATCGACGAAGGCGCGGTGCAGCGCGTGCGTCCGAAGGCGATGACCGTCGCCGTCATCATCGCCGGTCTGCTGCCGATCATGTGGTCCGAAGGCGCGGGCAGCGAGGTGATGCAGCGCATCGCCGCGCCGATGATCGGCGGCATGATCACCGCCCCGCTGCTTTCGATGTTGGTCATCCCCGCGGCTTACCTTGTGATGCGACGCCGGAGCCTCGGCCGAACGGAGGCGGTGAAATAGCTTGACCAAGCATCATCATCACCAACACGAGCATGCGCCCGCGCCGGTGGTTCCGACCGCGCCACCGAAGCGTGGCGCCCAGTACACCTGCCCGATGCATCCACAGATCGTCCGGGACGCGCCCGGAAGCTGCCCGATCTGCGGCATGGCGCTCGTGCCGATCGCGGGTACCGGCGAGTCCGATGACAGCGAGCTACGCGATCTTACGCGCCGATTCTGGATCGGCGCTGTTCTCACCATCCCACTCGTGCTGCTCGCCATGGCGCCAATGATCGGCGTCATGGAACCGTTCGGCCTTGCGCCGCGCATGCGCGGCTGGGTCGAATTCGCGCTCGGCACGCCGGTCGTGTGGTGGGTGGGCTGGCCGATCATGAAGAAGTTCTGGCTCTCGCTCGCGCACCGCGCGCTCAACATGTACACGCTCATCGGCCTCGGTGTCGGCCTCGCCTACCTCTTCAGCCTGCTCGCGATTTTTCTGCCAGGGCTCTTTCCGCAGGAGTTTCGGGAGCACGACGGCGCGGTCGGAACGTACTTCGAAGCGGCGGCGGTCATCGTCACGCTGGTCATCCTCGGCGATGTGCTGCAGCTTCGTGCGATGGGTCGAACGAGCCAGGCGGTGCGCGATCTCCTGAAGCTCGCACCGAACCTGGCGTGGCGCCTGCGTGCCGATGGGACGGAAGAGCAGGTGAAGCTCGATGACGTGAAGGTGGGTGATCGGCTGCGCGTGAAGCCCGGCGAGAAGGTGCCCGTGGACGGCACAGTCCTCGAAGGCTCAAGTCGCATCGACGAATCCATGGTGACCGGGGAACCGGTTCCCGTGGCAAAGCAACCGGGTGACCGCGTAACCGGCGCGACCATCAACGGCTCCGGATCTCTCGTGTTCCGTGCCGAGCGCGTCGGCTCGGACACGCTGCTTGCGCGCATCGTCCACATGGTCGGCGAAGCACAGCGCACCCGCGCGCCGATCCAGCGGCTCGCTGATCTCATCGCCGCCTACTTCGTGCAGATCGTTGTCGCCATCGCTGTGGTCACGGCGTTGATATGGGGCTTTTTCGGACCGGAGCCGCGCCTTACTTACGCGCTCGTCAACGCGGTGGCCGTGCTCATCATCGCCTGCCCATGCGCCGTCGGTCTTGCTACTCCGATCTCCATGACTGTGGCAATGGGGCAGGGCGCGCTTTCGGGAATCCTGTTTCGGAATGCAGAGGCGATCGAGCGCATGCGCGACATCGATACGCTCGTCGTGGACAAAACCGGCACGCTGACGCTAGGGCGGCCTGCGCTCACTAACTTTCTGTGCGACGGCATTCTGGAAAGGGAGGCCCTCGCGCTCGTCGCCGCCGCCGAACAGCCCTCCGAACACCCCATCGCGACGGCGATCGTCGAAGGTGCCAAAGCGCGCGGGCTCGCGATGCCGCCCGCGCGCGACTTCGACGCGGTGAACGGCCTGGGAGTGCAGGCGAACGTTGCCGGGAAGAGGGTCCTTGTGGGTAGCCGCGCGTACCTGGCCCAATCCGGCGTCGACACGAGTCGCTGGGAACGCCAGTCGGACGCATGGCGTGCCCAAGCGAAGACGGTGGTGTTCTTCGCAGTCGACGGCAAGGCGCACGGCATGGCGGCGGTCGCAGACCCGATCAAGGAAACGACGGCCGAAGCGATCGCGAAGCTGAAGAACGAGCGCGTACGCATTGTCATGCTCACCGGTGACGGTAAGCGGACCGCCGAGGCGGTTGCGCGCCAGCTCGGCATCGACGAGGCGATCGGCGAAGTCCTGCCGCAAGACAAGGCGGAGCACGTCAGGCGCCTGCAGGCTGAAGGGCGCAAGGTCGCCATGGCGGGCGATGGCATTAACGACGCGCCGGCGCTTGCGCAGGCCGACGTCGGCATCGCGATGGGAACCGGAACCGACATCGCGATGGAAAGCGCGGGCGTCACTCTTGTGAAAGGCGACCTGCGCGGCATCGCGCGTGCGATCCGTCTGTCGCACGCCACCATGCGCAATATCCGCCAGAACCTGGTGTTCGCCTTTGGCTACAACGCGCTCGGCATACCGGTTGCGGCCGGCGTGCTCTATCCGCCGTTCGGGCTGCTGCTGTCTCCGGTATTCGCCGGCGCGGCTATGGCACTTAGCTCCGTATCGGTGGTCATGAATGCGCTGCGGCTGCGTCGGACATCGCTTTGAGATTGAAGTAAATCTGCGAAAGGGAATGTCGGATGTCGTGGCTGATCACCAAGTATCTCGTCACTGCAGCCGTGGTCGTGGTCGTCTCCGAAGCGGCAAAGCTCAGCGACAAGCTGGGCGGATTCATCGCCGCGCTTCCATTGGTAACAGTCTTGACCCTGATCTGGCTGCATATCGAGGACCAGCCACCCGCCAAGGTCGCGAACCACGCTTGGTATACGTTCTGGTACGTGCTGCCGACGCTGCCAATGTTCCTCGTATTCCCGGCCTTGCTGTCCAAAATAGGCTTCTGGCCCACGCTGCTGACATGCCTCGTGATTACAGTGGTCTGCTTCGGACTCTTGACGCTCGTGGGCCCACCAGGGCTCAGATGAGTGGCGGGACGCTGCATAGGTACGAGCGCGACCCGAGCGCAATTTTGGTACGTTGATACTAAGCACCTAGTTGCTTTTCGCAGGTTAGCCCGTGCGGGTCATCTCATGCATCAAGGCAACCATCCCTTTACCGTCACAGCTGAGGACTTTAGGGGGAAACCGGGCATGAAGAAGCGGCAAGAAGAAAGCTGGAACGAAGAAGACTTCGGCGAAGACTTCCAAAGCGATACGAAGCTTTTCGCTCGCCTCGTCGAGATTGACGAGATTGACGACGATGAGCTTGCCGATCAGGAAGAGGTGAGGCGCTTTGCGAATGTTGCGCGCGCGTGGGACGCGTAATTCCTAGCTAGCTAGCTGGCTGTACCGGCGGCCTCGGCGCGCTCCTAAGAAATCGAGCAACCGGGCGGGCAGCGGTGTCGCACAAGTGGAGAGAATGGCAATAGCCGCCTCCACACACCGCGCCCGCCCGGATCGTTTTCGGCCTCAAAGACGAAGATTCGGCCAAGCGCGTGGACAGTGAGATAAAGCAAGCCGCGAGCGATCGACTATCCAACGTTTGATCTCGCTCATCGTGTAGGGCGATATGGGATACCGCCTCGGAACGAGCGCCGGTAGATTGAAGCTGTGTCGAACGCAGAAAGGCAAGAGCTCCTTCGCAGCGCAATGGTTTTCATATCGCTGCGCGAGCTTTCGCGACGCCTGCGCGTTTCACCGTCCACGCTGAACGAATGGATTTCCGGGGAAGCGCCGATGCCGGATGGCGCGATGTTCGTGCTGGTTGCCATGCTCAACGAAATCACTTGGCGCGAGCAAACCACCGATGCGGGGAAGGTCGAATGGTCGTTACGTAATCAGCCAACCAACAATCTTCGTTGAATTTCGGCCAAGCGCGCTCGGCCCGCGGAGGGCAGCGTTGCGACTAATACATCACACGGCGTACCTCGAGTGCACGCTGCGCGGCGAAACTTCGGCGCGAAGCGCTTCGGCTTCTACCTCGAAGTGGCCGCGCGCCCTGGGAAGCGCAGGAGGACAAGTCCGTCGTTGAACCGGCCGGCTCTGAGAGGGTTTCAACAAGCCAAGCGTGTGCGAAAGTAAGGCAGAGCCGCGCCGAAATGAGAAGCCCCGCCGAAGCGGGGCCGCAGACCTTATCGCAAATTAGCTCAGCATTCGGCTTGATCGCTCACTGAAATAGGTCCCCCATGATCGTTGGGAGTTCAGGTATTGGTTGCTTATCTAACCCGCTGTGGTCTAGGACACCATTAAACGTCAGGGTGTTGTTGGTGAAAGATACAGTTGAAGTAGTAATTTGAAGCGATAGATTTACGTCGAACCTGTCGTTTTTCCTGGCGGTCAGCGTGCCAGTGGTCGTTCCCGCGAAATCGCCCTGTTGTGTCCGAAGAGTCCACGAGCCGCTCACCTGCGCCGGCGTATCGCCCGGTTGGGGTAGAGCAGAATGGTTCACTATCGCTGTAAAGGTGCCGGTGGTGTGCTCGCCATTGACTTTTCCGTTGAAGGTACCGAAGAAAAGCGCGAAGCCACACAACTCCTGCCAACAGAGTTCCTGCCCCGATATCTTTCCGTCGATCAGGCTGGCCGTTGGAGGAGCGGCCGCCACGGATATTGATGTAATCAAGTAAAGCAATCCCACTATCGAACTTATACGGCGGGTCATGTGCGCGTCCTCGTAGTTCCGATCGCCGTGCGAGTTGCACGACCCCAAAGCATATATCGCGGGTTAGTGCGCGAGTGAGGTCGGGTGCTGAGAAATGGCCCGAGGAGCGTGAGGCTAATCTGGACAGAGTCGTTTCTTGTTTAGCGCGTCCCGCGTAGCGTACGGTAAATTACATACGCGTTCTCGAACAGCCGTGTAGGGCGTTATGGGATACCGCGCCGGAAAGCGCGTCGGTACATTGCAGCCATGTCGAACGCAGAAAGACAAGAACTGCTGCGCAACGCACTGGTTTCCATATCGCGGCGGGAGCTTTCGAAACGCCTGCGAGTTCCACCATCCACCCTTGACGAATGGATTTGCGAAAAGGCGCCGATTCCGGATGGCCCGATGTTCGTGCTGCTTGCCGTGCTCAACGAAATCACTCGGCGCAAACTATTGACCGATGCGGTGAGCGTCGAACTTCAGAAGCGTCGCTGACAAACTCAGCAGCGGAGCGCCGGACTTGGCTCCTGATTAGCGAACAGGCGCTCGGATGGCAGGAAAACTAAACGGGATATTTCGATCATACGTGGACGATCTCCGCCATCGCGCTGATCCACTCCGCGGAGTCGTTGAGACACGGGAGCAGGCGGAACGCGCGCCCGCCTGCAGCGAGGAAGGTCTGCCGTCCGGCGATGCCGATTTCCTCGAGCGTCTCGAGGCAGTCGGCAACGAATCCGGGGCAGACGACCTCCACGCGCTCCACGCCTTCGGCGCCGAGCTTGCGCAGCGTGGCGTCGGTCGCAGGGCCAAGCCACTCCGCGTAACCGAAGCGCGACTGGAAAGTCACGATGTAACGTTCGATGTTCAGATGCCGCGCGAGAAGCGTCGCCGTTTCGCGGCATTCATGCTCGTAGCGCTCCGCGCCCCTTTTCGGCAGGCCGTGGAAGCTCATGACGAGCATCCCGCCTTCGCGATGCCGCGCCACATTAGCGGCGAGCGCGGCGATGTACGCGGGGTGGTCGTGGAAGTGCTCGATCATGCGCACGCCAGGCGGAAGGACGTCGGCGACGCTCGCCGTCGTGCTTTCGGCGTACTGAGGATAAAGCGGCAGCACCACGGGGCTTTCCAGGTGCTGCAACGCCTCGGGGATGGAGGGCGCGCCGTAACGCATCGCGTAGCGCACCGGCTTGCCGGTTTTCTCTCCCAGGAGTCGGGCCTGCCGCCCGGTATACACGGCGAGCGGGGAGCCTTCTTGCATCCAAATCTGCGCGTACTTTTCCGCTGACTTTGCGGGGCGGGTGCGCAGCACGATGCCGTGGAGGATCGGAAGCCACAGCCAGCGCGGCAGCTTGACGACGCGCGGGTCGGCGAGGAACTCGGCGAGATAGGCGCGCACGGCATCGGCCGATGGCGCGGCCGGCGTGCCCAGGTTGACGAGGAGGATGCCGCTCAGTGCTGCGAGAGCGCGCTTGAGAGGAGCTTCGCCGTGACGTCGACGATCGGAATCACCCGGTCGTACGCCATGCGCGTCGGGCCGATCACGCCGACCGTGCCGAGCACCTCGCCGTCGACGGTGTAGGGCTTGGTGACCACCGCGACGTCGTCGGGCGCGGCGACGCCGGATTCGCCGCCGATGAAGATCTGCACGCCCTGGCCGCGCAGCGAGTGATCCAGGATCGAGAGAAGCGAGCTCTTGCGCTCGAAAAGCTCGAGAAGCTGCTTCATCCGGTTCACGTCGTGCCTGAGGTCCTGCACCGTGAGCAGGTTGCGCTCGCCTGAAAGCACGTAGTCGCCGCCCTCCGCGAGCGCCCGGCTGCCCGCGTCGAGCGCGGTCGACATGAGCTTGGTCAGATCCTGGCGCAGCTCGCGCAGTTCGCCCTGCAGGCGCGCGCGCACATCCTCGAAGCTGTGCCCGGAGTAGTTCTGGTTGATGTAGTTCGCGGCCTCGATGAGCTCCGAGGGCGAGTAATCGCGCTCGGTAAAGAGGATCCGATTCTGCACGTCGCCCTCCGGCGTGACGACGATGAGCAGGATGCGCTTCTCCGAGAGCTTGAGAAACTCGATGTGGCGAAAAGTGACGGCGCGCCGGCGCGGCGTCATGACTACGCCGGCAAATTGCGTGAGCTGCGACAGGAGCTGCGAGGCGGCCTGCACCACGCGCTGCGGATTGTCCGGCAGCAGCTCGAGCTCGAGGCGATGCATGGCGTCGGACTCGAGCGGCTTCACGATGAGCAGCGTGTCGACGAAGAAGCGGTAGCCGAGCGGCGTCGGAACGCGGCCGGCCGAGGTGTGCGGGCTCGCGATGAAGCCGAGCTCTTCCAGATCGGCCATCACGTTGCGGATTGTGGCGGGCGAAAGGTCGAGCCCGGAATACTTCGAAAGCGTGCGCGAGCCGATCGGCTGGCCTTCGGCGATGTAGCGCTCGATCAAGGTCTTGAGCAGGATTTGCGCGCGCTTGTCGAGCATGGAAATCATTGTACACTCGAGCGTCATGCCCTCCGCGTTCCGCAGGATTGCCCTCTACGGGAAGCTGCGCAGCGCGGAGACCGAAGCTTCGTCAACCGAGCTGCGCGAATTCCTGAAGAAGCGCGGCTGCGAAGTTCTCCCCGAAGGCGACACCAAGGCCGACCTTGCCATCGTGATCGGCGGCGACGGCACGATGCTCACCGCTGCGCGCGAGCTCGTGCGCCATCAAGTTCCGCTCGTCGGCATCAACCAAGGCCGCGTCGGCTTCATGACCGACATCGGGCTCGACGATATGCAGGCCGGCATCGGCGCGATCCTCGATGGCAAGTACTCGATCGAGGAGCGCACGCTGCTCGACGCCGAGCTGGTGCGAGACGGGAAAGCGGCGCTGCAGACGCTCGCCCTGAACGAAGCGGTGGTGGGCAAGGGCGCGCAAGGGCGCCTGATTGAGTTCGATCTGCGCATTGACGGCGAGTTCATCTACACGTTGCGCGCCGACGGCATGATCGTCGCTACGCCGACGGGATCGACCGCGTATGCGCTCTCGGCGCAGGGTCCGATCCTGCATCCCGCGGTCGCGGCGCTCACGCTCGTTCCGCTCAACCCGCACACGCTGTCCGCGCGGCCGGTGAGCGTGAGCGACCGTTCGGTCATCGAGATCACGCTGCTGCGCGCGCTCGACGCGCGCGCGCATTTCGATGGACTGGCGCTCGCCGACATGAGCGAGGGCGACCGCCTCGTACTCAGGCGCTCCGCCGACATGGTGCGTTTCGTGCACCCGCCCGGCTACCGTTACTTCGCGACGCTGCGCGAGAAACTGCGCTGGAGCGAGAAGCCGCTCGAACGCCGGCCGGCGGGATAGCATGCTGCGCGCGCTCGAGGCGGCGAACTTCGTCATCATCGAGCGCGCGTCGCTCGAGTTCGGCGCGGGCTTCAGCGTGCTCACCGGCGAGACCGGCGCCGGCAAGTCGATCCTCGTCGACGCGATCGAGCTCCTCGTGGGCGGGCGCGGCGACGCCTCCCTGGTGCGCGAAGGCGCCGAGCGCGCCGAGCTCTCGGCCGAGTTCGACCTGGCGGATCGTTCTTTCTCGGCCTGGCTCGAAGAAGCGGGCCTGGCCGGCGATCCAGGCATCGTTCTGCTGCGGCGCACGATCGATCGGGCGGGGCGCTCGCGCTGCTTCATCAACGGTCACGCCGCCACGCTCGCTCAGCTCAAAAGCGCGGGCGAGCACCTCATTGATATCCATGGCCAGCACGAGCACCAGTCATTGCTTCGCTCCGCGGCGCAGCGCGCACTCGTTGATTCGCATGCCGGTGCGCTAGACCTGGTCGCGCAGGTCGGCGACGCGTACAGGTCGTGGCAGCGGCTGCAGGCGCTCGCCGAGGAGGCAGAGAAGAATTTCGCGCAGCGTGAAGCCGAGCGCTCGCAGATCCAGGACACCGTGACGGAGCTCAAGCGCCTGGCGCCGCGCGAAGGCGAGTGGACCGACCTCTCCGCGCAGCACACGCGGCTCCAGCACGGGGCGAGCCTGCTCGGCGGCGCGCAGTCCGCGCTCGAGGCGCTCGAGGAAGGCGACGGCGCGACACTTGCGCAGCTCTCCGCCGTCTCCAGCCGCTTAGGAGCGCTCTCCGCGCACGACGACCACCTGAAACCGGTGGTCGAGCTCCTGGAATCGGCCGAAGCGCAGGCGCACGAAGCGCTGCGTGCCTTGCGGCAGTATGCTTCGCGAGTCGAGCTGGACCCCGAGGCGCTGCGCGAAGTCGAGGCGCGCATCGAGGCGCTGCACGCCGCCGCGCGCAAGCACCGCGTGCGCCCGGAAAACCTGCCGCAGCTTTTGGCCGATCAGGAAAAGCGGCTCCACGAGCTCGAGCTCGCCGTGAACGCGGAAGCCCTGCACCGCGAAGTGGCGAGCGCGCAGGCGCAGTACATCAATCTCGCCAAAAATCTCTCGGCGAAACGGCGCGCGGCGGCCGAGGCGCTCGGTAAGGCGGTGAGCGCGGCAATGCAGCAGCTCGCCATGCCGGGCGGCCGCTTCGGCGTGAAGGTGAGCGCTGCTGAAGAGCCCGCGCCGAGCGGGCTGGAGGAGATCGAGTTCGAGGTCGCCTCGCATCCGAGCCTGCCGCTTCGCCCGCTCGCCAAGGTGGCGTCCGGTGGCGAGCTCTCGCGCGTCAGCCTGGCCATCCAGCTGGTCGCGGCCAAGGCCTCGCCGATCGGCACCCTCGTCTTCGACGAGGTCGACACCGGCATCGGCGGTGCCGTCGCCGAAACCATCGGCCGCGCGCTACGCAAGCTCGGCAAGGACCGCCAGGTGCTCTGCGTCACGCACCTTCCGCAGGTCGCGGCGAGCGGCAACGATCAGTGGTCCGTGTCGCGCTCCGGTACCAAGGTGAAAGTCGCGCGCCTCGATCGCGCCGCGCGCATCGCCGAGCTCGCCCGCATGCTGGGCGGCACCGAAACCACGGCGCGCAAGCACGCCACGGAGCTTCTAGACGCGTCGTAAATCGGGGTCAGAGCCCGATTACGCGGGGCGGTAAGGGCAGTCCTTCTTCGTGCAGTCGGCGTAGAGCGCGAGGGAGTGGCCGCGCAGCGAGAAGCCGCGCGAGCGCGCGACGTTGGTCTGGCGTTTTTCGATGTCGGCGTCGTAGAACTCCTCGACGCGGCCGCATTGCAGGCAGAGGAGGTGGTCATGGTGCCCGCCCTGGTTCAGCTCGAATACCGCCTTGCCGGTCTCGAAGTGCTGACGCGCAAGCAAGCCGGCCTGCTCGAACTGCGTGAGGACGCGGTAGACCGTCGCGAGACCCACATCGATGCCCTCGGCGAGGAGCGTCTTGTGGACATCCTCCGCGGAGAGATGCCGGACCTTGCTCGACTCGAAGAGCTCGAGGATCTTTCGCCGGGGCAGTGTCGCCTTGAGCCCGCTGTCCTTAAGGCTTTGCACCGTGCTCATCGGCTGTCATTATATGCGGCCATGCAACGCTGGCTCCGGCTGCTCCTCGTTCTCGCCGTCGCGAGCTGCGGCTTCGTTCCGCAGATTCCCGGCGTGAAGCCCTATCGCATCGAGATCCAGCAGGGCAATTTCATCTCTCCGGAAGCGATCGCAAGCCTGCAGCCGGGCATGAGCAAGGAGCAGGTACGCCTGGCGCTCGGCACGCCGCTTCTCACCGACATCTTCCACGCCGACCGCTGGGATTACGTGTACTGGCGGGATAGGCCCGGTGCGAAGCGCGAGCAGCGCAAACTCACCGTCTACTTCGAGGACGGCAAGCTCACGCGTCTCGATGGCGATCCAGGCGCCGCCGGCGCCACGCAGTGATAACCGCCGCGTGATCACCGCCACGTGAAGCTCGCCATTGCCGGCGCAGCGGGGCGCATGGGCCGCGCGATCGCGGAAGCCGCATCCGCCGATCCCGAGTTTTCCATCGTGTGCGCGTTCGACACGGCCGCTGCCGGCGAGAGCGTGGGCAGGGTGAAGATCGTTTCCGATGCAGCTGCGGTCGCCCAGGCGGACGTGGTGCTCGACTTCACGCGCCCCGAGGGCACCGTCGCGCTTCTCAAGCACGCCAAAGCGATGGTGATCGGCACCACCGGGTTTAGCCCCGAAGACAGGAGCCGCATTTCGGAAGCGGCGCAGCGCATTCCCATCGTGCTCGCGGCCAACTTCGCCGTCGGCGTGAATACGGTGTACAAGCTCGCCGAGACGGCCGCGCGCATCCTCGGCGATGCCTACGACGTCGAGATCATCGAGGCGCACCACCGCCACAAGGTGGATGCCCCGTCGGGAACCGCGCTGCAGCTGGGCCACGTCGTGGCCAAGGCGCTCGGCCGGGACCTTGAAAAGAATGCTGTTTTCGGCCGCAAGGGGGATGTGGGCGAGCGCAAGGCGAAGGAGATCGGCTTTCACGCGCTGCGCGGGGGCGACATCGTCGGCGAGCACACCGTGATCTTCGCGGGGAGCGGCGAGCGCGTCGAAGTCACGGTGCGCTCGCAGAGTCGCGCCACCTACGCGAACGGCGCGCTGCGGGCCGCGAAGTTCCTGAAGGGGAAAAGCGCGCGTCTCTACAGCATGGCCGACGTTTTAGGCCTATAATTTCATCCTCAATGAAGCGGGAGGGGCCGAGAGCCACTCCCGCTTTTCGCATGCGCATCAAAAATGGCTAACCTCGAACCCGCCGTGCTGGTCCTCGCCGACGGGACGGCCTTTCGCGGCCGCTCGATCGGCGCTCATGGCACGGCGGTGGGCGAAGTCGTTTTCAACACGGCGATCACCGGCTACCAGGAGATCCTCACCGACCCCTCTTACTGTCGCCAGATCGTCACGCTGACCTATCCGCACATCGGCAATACCGGCGTCAACGACGAGGACGACGAATCGCGCCGCACCTACGCCGAGGGCCTCGTGATCCGCGATCTGCCGCGGCTGCATTCGAGCTGGCGCGCGCAGACCGATCTTTCTTCGTACCTGAAGCAGAACAACGTGGTTGGCATTGCCGACATCGACACGCGCAAGCTCACCCGCATCCTCAGAGAAAAGGGCGCGCAGAACGGCTGCCTCATGGGCGGCGAGCCCGATGTGAAGACGGCGCTAGAGCAAGCGCGTGAATTCCCGGGCCTCGCCGGAATGGACCTGGCGAAGGTCGTGACCACGGACAAGCCCTACGAATGGACCGTAGGTTCCTGGCAGCTCGGCAAGGGTTACGAACGCGTGGATAACCCGCGTTTCCACGTCGTGGCCTACGACTACGGTGTGAAGCGCAACATCCTGCGCATGATCGTAGACCGCGGCGCGCGCGTGACCGTCGTCCCGGCGCAGATGCCGGCGCGCGAAGTGCTGCGCATGAAGCCGGACGGAGTCCTCCTGGCCAACGGCCCCGGCGATCCGGAGCCTTGTGACTACGCCATCGAGGCGATCGGCGAGATCCTCGACGCCACTCGCGTACCGGTGTTCGGCATCTGCCTCGGCCACCAACTGATGGGGCTCGCCTCTGGCGCTAAGACCATGAAAATGAAGTTCGGTCACCATGGCGCAAATCACCCGGTGAAGGACATCGATACCGGGCGTGTGGTCATCACGAGCCAGAACCATGGCTTCGCGGTAGACCCCGAGTCGCTGCCGCACACCCTGCGGCCGACGCACGTTTCCCTCTTCGACGGTTCCCTTCAGGGTCTTGCCCGTACCGATCGACCGGCGTTCTGTTTCCAAGGACACCCGGAAGCGAGCCCCGGCCCGCACGACATCGGCTATCTCTTCGACCGGTTCGCCAAGCTGATGGACGATGCCAAAGCGAACTGACATCAAGAGCGTGCTCATCATCGGCGCCGGCCCGATCGTCATCGGCCAGGCGTGCGAGTTCGATTACTCCGGCGTGCAGGCCTGCAAGGCGCTGCGCGCCGAGGGCTACCGCGTGGTGCTGGTGAACTCGAACCCCGCCACCATCATGACCGACCCGGAGATGGCCGACGCGACGTACGTCGAGCCGATCCAGTGGCAGGTGGTGGCGCGCATCATCGAGAAGGAGCGCCCCGATGCGCTGCTTCCGACGATGGGCGGACAGACGGCGCTCAACTGCGCACTGGATCTCGCGCGTGAGGGCGTGCTGGAGAAATACGGCGTCGAGCTGATCGGCGCCTCGCGCGAAGCGATCGACAAGGCCGAGGACCGCGAGAAGTTCAAGGCCACGATGACGAAGATCGGCCTCGGCTCCGCGCGCTCGGCGCTCGCGCACTCGATGGAAGAAGCGCTCCAGGTCCAGGCGGCGATCGGCTATCCGGTGGTCATCCGCCCGTCCTTCACCCTCGGCGGCACGGGCGGCGGCATCGCCTACAACCGCGAGGAATTCATCGCGATCTGCGAGCGGGGGCTCGAGGCGTCGCCCACCAAGGAGCTTCTCATCGAGGAATCGCTCCTCGGCTGGAAAGAGTTCGAGATGGAGGTGGTGCGCGACCGCAAGGACAACTGCATCATCGTCTGCTCCATCGAGAACCTCGACCCCATGGGGGTGCACACCGGCGACTCGATCACCGTCGCGCCGGCGCAGACGCTCACCGACAAGGAGTATCAGGTGATGCGCGACGCCTCGATCGCGGTGCTGCGCGCGATCGGCGTGGACACCGGCGGATCGAACGTGCAGTTCGCCGTCAACCCGAGCGACGGGCGCATGGTGGTGATCGAGATGAACCCGCGCGTCTCGCGCTCTTCTGCGCTCGCCTCCAAAGCCACGGGCTTCCCGATCGCCAAGGTCGCCGCGAAGCTCGCGGTGGGCTACACGCTCGACGAGATCGCGAACGACGTGACCGGCGGCGCCACGCCCGCGTCGTTCGAGCCGACCATCGACTACGTCGTCACCAAGGTGCCGCGCTTCGCGTTCGAGAAATTCCCGCAGGCCAACGACCGGCTTACCACGCAGATGAAGTCGGTGGGCGAGGTGATGGCCATCGGCCGCACTTTCCAGGAGTCGTTCCAGAAAGCGCTGCGCGGCCTCGAGATCGGCGTCGACGGCCTGAACCAGCGCACGCGCGACCGCGAGACGCTCGAGAAGGAGCTCGGCGAGCCCGGCCCCGAGCGCATCTGGTATGTGGGCGACGCCTTCGAGAACGGCTTCACGCTCGACGAAGTGCATCGCCTGACGAGGATCGATCCCTGGTTCTTGGACCAGATCCGCGAGATCGTCGAGCTCGAGATGAAGCTTGACGACCAGAACCTTTCCCAGATCGACAAAGACCAGCTTCTGGAGCTCAAGCGCAAAGGATTCTCGGACCGGCGCCTTGCCTACCTATTCAACACGACCGAGCAGGAAGTCCGCGCGAAACGCCACAAACTGGGAATTCGGCCCGTTTACAAGCGCGTCGACACCTGCGCCGCCGAGTTCGCGTCGAAGACGGCTTACCTGTATTCGACGTACGAAGAGGAGTGCGAGGCGCAGCCGACGTCCAGAAGGAAAATCATGGTGCTCGGCGGCGGGCCCAATCGCATCGGGCAAGGCATCGAATTCGACTATTGCTGCGTGCACGCCGCCTTCGCGCTGCGCGACGACGGCTTCGAGACCATCATGGTCAACTGCAACCCGGAGACCGTCTCGACCGACTACGACACTTCCGACCGGCTGTACTTCGAGCCGCTCACGCTGGAAGACGTGCTCGAGATCGTCGAGAAGGAAACCCCCTGGGGTGTGATCGTGCAATACGGCGGCCAGACGCCGCTCAAGCTGGCGCGCGACCTCGCCGCCGCCGGCGTACCGATCATCGGCACGAGCGCGGAATCGATCGACATCGCCGAGGACCGCGAGCGCTTCCAGCAGCTCCTCGAGAAGCTAAAGCTGCGCCAGCCGCCCAACCGCACGGCGCGTTCCACGGAGGAAGCGGTGAAACACGCGGCAGCGATCGGCTACCCGGTGGTCGTGCGCCCGAGCTACGTGCTCGGGGGCCGCGCGATGGAGATCGTGCACCAGCAATCCGACCTCGAGCGCTACATGAAGGAGGCGGTCAAGGTCTCGAACGACTCGCCCGTGCTTCTCGACCGATACCTGTCCGATGCGATCGAAGTCGACGTCGACTGCGTATCGGACGGCAAGGACGTCATGATCGGCGGCATCATGGAGCACGTCGAGGAGGCCGGCGTGCACTCCGGCGATTCGGCGTGCTGCCTGCCGCCGCATTCGCTCGCGAGCCACCTGGAGCGCGAGCTGCGGCGCCAGACCGCGCAGATGGCGCGCGCGCTGAAGGTGAAGGGCCTGATGAACGTGCAGTACGCGATCCAGGGCGGCACGGTCTACGTGCTCGAGGTCAACCCCCGGGCTTCGCGCACCGTGCCCTTCGTGTCCAAGGCCATCGGCCAGCCGCTCGCCATGATCGGTGCGCGCTGCATGGCCGGCAAGACGCTGGCGGAGCAGGGCGCCGCCGAGGTGACGCCGCAGTACTTTTCGGTGAAGGAAGCGGTGTTCCCGTTTGCGCGCTTCCCAGGGGTGGACACCATGCTCGGGCCGGAGATGAAATCGACCGGCGAGGTGATGGGCGTGGGCGAGACCTTCGGCGAGGCCTTCGTCAAGTCGCAGCTCGCCGCGGGCGTCAAGCTGCCCGAGGGCGGGCGCGCCTTCGTCAGCGTGCGCGATGCCGACAAGCTCGCCGCCGTGCAGGTGGCGCGCGACCTCGTCGCGCTTGGCTTCGCCCTGGTGGCGACGCGCGGCACTGCGGCGGTATTCAGGTCGCATGGCATTCCGCTCACGGAAGTGAATCGCGTCTCGGAAGGCCGCCCGCACATCGTCGATATGATCAAGAACGGCGACATCAGTTTTGTGGTGAACACAGAGGAGTGGACGCGCACCGCCCAATCGGACTCGCGCTCGATCCGCACCACCGCGCTTGCGCGCCGCGTCACCTACTTCACCACCGTGGCGGGCGCGAAAGCCGCGTGCGCCGGCATGAAATACCTCGCGAACCTCGAGCCCTACCGCCTCCAGGACCTCCACCAGCGCCTGCGCCAGGCGACTCCCGAAACGGTAGCCTGATGAAACATCCGATGACCAAGCGCGGCGCCGAGCTGCTGCGCACTGAGCTCCACCGCCTGAAGACCGTGGAGCGCCCCGCGACCACCCAAGCGATTGCCGAAGCGCGCGGCCACGGCGACCTCTCCGAAAACGCCGAGTACGAAGCCGCGCGCGACCGCCAGGGCCTGATCGAAGCGCGTATCCGCGACATCGAAACCAAGCTCGCCAACGCGCAAATCATCGACCCGAAACTTCTCCAGACCGAAGGGCGCTGCGTCTTCGGCGCCACGGTCGAAGTCCAGGAAGCCTCCGGCGAAACCGCGACCTGGCAGATCGTCGGCGAGGACGAAGCCGACATCAAAGAAGGCCGCATCTCCGTGAGCTCGCCGATCGCCCGCGCCCTGATCGGCAAGGAAGCCGGCGAATCCGTCGAGGTGCAAACCCCCGGCGGCTTGAAGCGCTACGAAATCATCGACGTGCGCTACGAATAATTCGGGGTCAGGGTCGTAATTCGCCGATGGTCCGGCCATTCGTCGAAGTGAACGTTTTCTCCGCAGAGCCGCTCGGCGGAAATCCGCTCGCGGTCGTGCACGACGCCAAAGGACTGAGTGAAGTGCAGATGGCGACGCTCGCGCGCTGGACGAATCTGTCGGAGACCACGTTTCTCTTGCCACCGACCGACCCCGGTGCGGATTACTGCGTGCGCATCTTTACGCCTGCAGCCGAGCTGCCGTTCGCCGGGCACCCGACGCTTGGGACCTGCCATGCCTGGCTCGCGGCCGGCGGGAAGCCGCGTAAGGCGGGCATAGTCATGCAGCAGTGCGGCGTCGGCCTGGTGCGCGTGCACTGTGACGGGCCGCGGCTGGAATTTGCGGCGCCGCCGGTGCGGCGCACGGGGCCGCTCGAGCCTGAGCTGATCTCCAAAATCGCCAAGGCGCTTCGGATTGCGGAGGCGGACATCGCGCAACACCAATGGGTGGACAACGGACCTGGGTGGTGCGCGGTGATGATGCGCTCCGCGAAACAGGTGCTCTCGCTCAAGCCCGACTGGGCGGTGTTGGGTTCGATGAAGCTCGGCGTGGTCGGGCCGCATGACGCGGGGCACGACGCGGCGTTTGAGGTGCGCGCGTTCATCGGCGACGGCGCATACGAAGACCCAGTGACCGGCAGCCTCAACGCCAGCCTCGCGCAATGGATGATCGGCGCCGGACTCGCGAAGCCGTCCTATGTCGCCGCGCAGGGCGCGGCGCTGAAGCGCGCGGGGCGCGTGTATCTGCGCAAGGACGGCGGCGACGTTTGGGTCGGCGGCGATGTCGTCGAGGTGGTATCTGGAGAGATCCGGCTGTAGCGAATCGGGCTCTGACCCCGATTTACGGCTCCGCACCGGTCCAGCCGTTGGCGCTGATGTCGAAGGCAATGCCGTTCGGATCGTGAAACTTCACTTCGTAGAAGCCGCCGTCCTTTTTCTCTTCGCCCATCCAGTACTTGCCGCCGGCGGCCTCGATCTTCATGCGCGTCGCTTCAACGTCCTCGACGAGAAAGCCGAAGTGGTGCACGCCGACGAAATCGCGGCCGCGTGCGCCCGCGGCTTCCTCGGTCTTGTACTGGAGCAGGGCGACGTTGATCGTGCCGT
>Ga0075419_10000530_pt1 | contig 24186 bp, 18 predicted proteins | sample SoiMetdeltSBSDD3_FD_76900 | JGI IMG/M metagenome (GOLD analysis project Ga0075419, IMG submission 76900) | Bulk soil microbial communities from a Populus tree surrounding site in Tennessee, USA - Soil MetaG P. deltoides SBSDD3 | ecosystem: Environmental > Terrestrial > Soil > Tree plantation... | reverse complement strand
CACTCACGGCGCGCGTGCCGGCGCTGGCCCAGCTGGAGTCGTTCGCGGAACTGCCGTGGCCGCGCTGGCGGTTCCGTGGGCTCGACTGGCTGATCGAACGCGAATACCGGCTGATCGAGGGCCACCCGGCACTGCTCGCGACGTGGCGGCTGCTGGAGGGCGGTCCGGTGCGGCTGCACGTCGCCCCCCTGGTGGTGGCGCGCTCACTCGAGGGCCTGCAGCGCGAGACCCCCGAGTTCCGCGGGGCCACGACCGGGGTGCCGGGCCGCATCCGCTGCGGCACGCTCGAGGGCTTCGCCCCGCTCACGCTCTGGCACGGCGGCGCGTTCATGCCGGCGCGCGCCTGGCACCGCGGGCTCGCCTACCCCGCGGGGGCCGCCGACCTGTGGGATCCCGACCGTGGAGCCCTGGTCCCGGCCGAGGACGCGTTCCTGCCGGGCTGGGTGCAGACCGTGCTCGCCGAGCCGGGCGCCACGCTGCACATCGTCGCCTCACCCGATGAGAGCCTGTTCCGCTCGCTCGCCTCCGAGATGCGCCTGGGCACACCACCCGCGCGCACGCTGGCCGAGTGCCTGGCCATGCTTGACCTGGCCGAGGGTGAGCGCCGTTCGCGCTGGCACGATGCGGCGCGTGAGGGCGCGAGCGTGACGCTCGCCCAGGCGTCCGCCGCCCGCGCGACGCGCGCGCCGGCGCGCGGCGAGGGGGTACCCGCCGCGGCCGAGGCACGGCTCTCCCCGCATGCCGGCGCGCTGATCGCACGGCTCGCCGCACGGCTGCACGATGCGCTCTACGAGCGCGCGGACCGGACCGCGGTCGTGACCCACCCCGCACGGCTCGCCGAGCACGGGCCTTCGGCGCTGCGCGTGGCCGCGGGGCTCGTCACGCTGCGCGAGTTCGACAAGGCGCGTGACATCGCGAACGGCTACCTCGCCTATCTCGACGAGGGGCTGGCACCGGAGTCGTTCACCGCGGACGGCCTGCCGCACTACGGCGGCCCGGAGACGTCGCTGTGGCTCGTGCACGTGACGGATCTGCTCTCGCGACGGGACGACAGCGGACGCACCGCGGAATGGCTGCGCGATGGCGCATACGCCGCACTCGAAGGCGTGCTGCAGCACCTGCGGCAGGGCTCGCGCTTCGGCGTGCACTGCGACCGCGACGGGTTCCTGTGGGCGGGCGAGGGCGACGCGGCGCGCACGCGCGCGGACTCGAACGCGCTCTGGTACCACGCGCTGATGGCCATGTCGCAGCTGGCGAAGACGGGTGCGCGGCGCGAGAACGCGGCGTTCTACCTGGCCTGGGCGCGCGAACTGCAGCGCTCGTTCCTGGACCGCTTCTGGGACGACGCGCGCGGTGCGCTGCACGGCGCGATCGCAGCCGACGGCACGCTCACGTGCGAGATCTCGCCTTCGCAGCTGCTCGCCGTCTCGCTGCCGCCGATGCTGTTGCCTCCGGAACTCGCGGTGCGGCTCGTGGACACGGTGACGCGCGAGCTCTACGTGAGCGCTCGTGGCCTGCGGCCAAGGCCGGACGAGGACAGCGAACCCGACGCCGGCTGGCTGGGCCCGTGGGCCGCAGCCACGCTGCGCGCGCACGGCCGCGACGAGGCGAGCCGGACGCGCGCACGCCGCGCGATCACGCGCTGGGCACGCACCGGCGGCGCGATCGGCTCCAGCGGTGCGGCGGGGCTGCTGCGCGCGCTGGTCGAGGAACTGGACCACCGCACCGACGCCGCGAGCGAGCCCGCGCGCACCTGAGCGGGCAGCCGGGTCGTGAGGTCCGGCGCGCCGCCCGCGTGGTACTCGCCGCTACTTCTGGGTCGTGTCCGGCGCGGGCGCGGGCGGAGGGGCCGCAGGGGGTACCGCGGGCTTCTTCTTGCCGAACAGGCCCTGGAACAGGTCCTTGGCTGCCGAGCGCAGCGTGTCGCGCGCTCCCGCGGTCGTCACCGGGGCGGCCGTGGAATCGCGTGGCGCGCCCAACTTCTCGAGCAGCGCGCGCTGTGCTTCCTGTTTGGCCTGCGCCTCGAGCTTGTGGCGCTGTTCGCTGAGCGCGTCCGACGCACGGCCCGCCAGGCGTGCCTTCATCGCGTTCGCGTCCCAGCTCACGCGCGGCGACTTGGCCGTGCCGGACACGTGCAGGTCCAGCAGCATGCGGCCCTGCGCGTCCGACATCGCGCCCGCCGCCAGCGCCGAGCGGGCCCCCAGGGCTTCCACCGCCGCGGGCGGCAGCGTGACGCTCACCGCATAGTCGAGCGCCCCGTCGAACCCTGCCGCGCCCGCGAGCTTCCACTCCCCGGCGGGTCCGTCGAGCTTCACCGCGTCCGTGATGAACCGGCCGTTCTTGATGCGCATGGGCAGTTCCAGCTTGGCGAAATCCAGCTGCTTGAACTTGGGCACCTTCACGAACTGGGCCACGGCCTCGAGCGCGGGCCCCGGGCCCAGCCGGCCGTCGGTGAGTGCCGCGAGTCCCACCAGCGTGAGCGTGCGCTTCACGTCCTCGGGAGTCTGCCCGGCGACGGCGAAGTCGAGATCGGTGCTGAGCGTGCCCACGAGCAGGTCCTTGACCGGCGACCACACGCCCAAGATCGCGTCGGCTTTCACCTTGCTCACCACCGCGTGCACCGCGGTCGCCGGCTTGCGCGTGTCGCGCAGGTCGAAGCGGGCATCGCCGGTCACCGTGCCGCCGTAGCCCTGGAGCGAGAACCGCGGCGACTCGAGCAACGCCGGGGACAGCTTCACGTCGGCGAGCACCGCGCTCACGTCGAGCTTGCCCTGCTTCAGCCGGTCGATGGCCACCCGGCCGCCGCCGCTGGCGTTGGGCAGGAACGGCGCGCCCGGCGTGGTGGGCAGCAGCTCGGCCAGGTCCAGGTACGGCGAGCGGAACGTGAAGTCCACGACCGCGGGTGCGACCTTGCCGGCCTCGGCCATGAGAGCGAACGGCCGCGTCACCGTGGCATCCAGCACGTACGAGGACTGGCCGGCCTTCGCCGACAACTGCCGCACGCTCGCGCGCTGTTCCGAGAACTCGATGTGTCCGTTCACCTGCTCGACTCGCTTGGGCAGCCCGCCGCCTTCGATGCTCACGTTCTTGAGGTCCGCGCGGCCGGCGAGCGTGAGCGTGCCGGCGTCCTTGGCGCGGCCGCGACCGCTCAGGTCCACCGCGGCGTGGCCGGCGACCCTGGTCCCCGGGGCCGCGAGCATGGGTGCCACGGCCGCCAGATCCACGTTGCCACGCACGGCGAAGTCCACCATCGGATCGGCGAAGTGCCACATCCGCAGCCGCGCGGCCACCGGCTGGCCAGCTACCTGCGCACGCAGGTCGGGGATCAGCAGCGAGTCCGGCCGGAAGTTCGCGGTGAGCGACAGCCCCGTCACCTCCGCAGCGGCCCCCGCGTAACGAAACGCCGCGTCCTTGAGTGTGAGCACGCCGCTCACGCGCGGCATCGCACCCGGTGCGGCACTGCCGCGTGCAGCCAGGTCGAACGTGAGCGCGCCGCGGCCCGAGAGACCCTTGACCGCCTGTGCGTCGGCCACCGACACCCATTGCAGCACCTGGGCCAGGTCCACGCCGCCACCGCGCGCCTTCAAGTCGTAGCGCGCGCGCGGACCCACATCGTCCACCAGCCCCGAGAGTGCCAACCGCGTGCTCCCCAGCGCGAGGGCCAATTGCTCCAGGGCGAGACGGTTCGCTTGGGTGTCGTACTTGCCGCGATGGCTCACGTGCCACTCCAGCTTCGCGAGCCCCTGGTTCAGGTCACTCAAGCGTGCCGCCGAGAGCGGGCCGAACGCGAGCCCGGCCACCACGGTCTCGCCGGCCGTGGCCACGCGCGCGCCAGCCTGCTCGGTGCTGAGGCTGGTGCGCGTGCTCACGGTGAACGCGGTGCGTCGCGCGGCGCGCAGGTCGTCCACCAGCACCGCGCCGCCGCGGACACGGAACTCGCGCACGTCCAGGTCCATGGCCGGCGCGGCCGGTGCGGGTTTCTTGGAGGTCGGGGGCGCGCCCACGCCGTCGAAGTTCGTGGTGCCGTCCGCGCGCAGCTGCAGGTGCAGCGCGGGCCCATCGAGTGACAGCCGCCGTACCTTCACACGGCGGCCGAGCAACGCCAGCACGTCCAGGTCGAGGTCGATCGAACCCGCGGACAGGGCGGCACCGCGCTCGAACCCGCCCGGCTCGGCCAACTCGAAGCGCCGCACGCTCAACCGGACCGGCGGGAACAGCGACACCGACACGCGCTCGAATCGCACCTCGCGCGCCAGGCTGCGCGAGAGCTGCTCGCGCACGAGCTGCGTGGCACGCGCGGGTGGCAGCAGGATCGCGACGGCCGCCCATGCGAGCAGCAACAACACGACGGGCGCGGCGGCGATCCACACCCAGGTCGGTGATCGGCGGGACGTGCTCATGCGGGGGCGTCTCCCTGACGTGTCGTGGCGTGTCCGCGGCGCATCATGCCACAGGTGGACGCCCCTCCACCCCGCGCGTAGAGTCGCGTCTCTATGACGAGCCCCTCGCAGAACGCGCTCGCGGTTCTCTCGGCCGTGCGCGCACACAAGCTGGTCGCGGTCATCCGCGCCGCACGCGCCGATGCCGCGCTCGAGGCGGCACGCGCCGTGATCCGCGGCGGCATCGCGCTGGTCGAGGTGACGTATTCCGTGCCCGACGCGCCCTCGGTGATGCGCCAGCTCACCGCCGAAGCACATCCGGGCGTGGTGATCGGCGCCGGCACCGTGCTCACCGAACGCGAGGCGCGCGACGCCGTCGCCGCCGGGGCGAAGTTCCTGATCGCGCCCAACGTCTCGGACGCCGTCGCCGGCGTGGCGCGGGAGACGGGCTCGTTCTATTGCCCGGGGGCTTACACCACCAACGAGATCCTGCACGCCATGGACCGCGGCGCGCACCTGGTGAAGGTCTACCCGGTGGGCGTGGCCGGCGGACCCGCCTACATCAGGGTCATCCGCGATCCGCTCCCCGACGTGCCGATGCTGGCGGCGGGCGGCACGAACCTCGACAACATCGTGCCGTTCTACGAGGCGGGCTGTCTCGCCTGCGGGCTCGGGGGGTCGCTCGCCGACCCCGCGCTGGCGCTGGCCGGGCGCTTCGGCGAGATCGAGTCGCGCGCCCGCGCGTTCGTCGAGCGCGCCGCCTCGCACACGGCATCCCACGACACCCGGGCCGCGCGCGCGTGAAGCGCGGCAGCCCCGGCCTCCCCCTCCCGCGCGCGCTGTTGGCGCTCGGCCTCGCGTTCGCCGCACTGTTCGCCTCGGCGCGGCTCGCTCGTGCGAGCTATGAAGAGTTCCGCACGGTGAACGAGGGCAAGCCCGAGGAGGACGACGAAAGCGCGCTCGATCACTACCTGGTGCGCCAGCCTGAGGGCTGGCACGACGAGTGGTTCCAGGCGAACGGCGCGTTCCGCTCGTCACAGGGCTGCCTGACGGCAGGACGCTGGTTCAGCGACAACCTGTTCCGAGTGCGCGTGCCCATGGGCGACACCACCAAGCTCGACCTCGAGCTGCTGCAGGTGGCCGACGACGAGTCCCAGTACGACTGGCTGCACTTCGACGTGCGCTTCCCGCTGCCGCGGCTGGGGCTCTGGGGCGCGCGGTTCTCGCCCAACTTCGAGAAGAGCCGGCAGGACGCCGCGTTGCTGTGGGACCTCGGCCACGCGACCTCGCCATTCCAGTTGAAGGCGACGATGGGCATCGAGGACGTGTTCAACAACTTCTGGCAGTCGCGCCAGGTCCAGGTCGATAAAGAGGGCCAGCCTTACGAGCGGCATCCCTACGAGCCGGCGCTGCGAATGTTCTGGCGCGGCGGCGGGCCGCGCGTGGCGCTCGGCGGCAAGTGGCTCACGCCGTCGGTCAAGCGCTACGACACTTTCGATCCCGCGCTCCAGCGTAAGGAGCACCTGTGGGGCGCGAAGGGCGACGCGGTGGTGTCGCAGCAACTGGGCCGCGCCCTGCTCGACCTGGGGTTCGACATGGTGCAGGCGTCGTCCAGCGCCGAATGGCCCTCGCAGCCGGGGGACCACCACCTGTTCAGCCGCCGCTGGCGCGTCGAGGGCGGGCTCTCGCACCCGTACGGGGAGCACGCGCGCGTCACGGCACGCTTCATCTACCAGGAACGGCTCCAGGTGTGGAGCCCGCCCATCGCCAATGCCACGCTCGATTGCATCGATCGCATCCCGACGCTCGAGACCGAGTTCCAGCTGCCGCTCGCGATCGGCGCGCGCGCCGGCTACCTGCACAATCGCGTGACGGTCGTGCAGGTCGGCGCGGTGCCCACGTTCACGTGGGGCACGCGCAAGGAGAACCGCCTGTTCCTGTCGCTGCAGAAGCGCTTCGGGAAGGTGCTCGTCGAGGGCACCGAGGGAATCGAGCTCGACAAAGAGGGCTACGACGTGGCGTTCGTGCACGACAAGGGATTCGTGCACGTGATGTTCCCGTTCTGATCAAAAGCCTCACGCTCGCCGCACCAGGAGGTGAACCATGCTCAAGCGCATCATGAGTATGCTCGAAGGCCTCAACGCCATGTCGCTCGCGCTCGGCGTCATCATCGGCGGAGCCATCGGCAAGGTGGTGGGTTCGCTCACGAGTGACGTGCTGATGCCGCTGATCTCGCTGGTCATCCCCGGCGGCGCGTGGCGCGAACTCGAGATCGTGCTCAGGCGAGCGGACGACGGCGCGGTCGTGAATGCGATCAAGCTGGGCTCGTTCCTGGGCGCGATCCTGGACTTCCTGATCATCGCGTTCGTCATCCAGTGGCTGACCCGAGCACTCGTGAAGCCGGCGCCGCCGGCGGCACCCGCAGCGCCGGGCAAGACCTGCGGGGAGTGCGGCGAGTCCGTGCTCGCGGTGGCGCGCAAGTGCAGGTACTGCGGCAGCGCGGTCTGAGGCCGAAGGCACGAAGCGCGCACGCGCCGGCAGGGGCCCGATCCGGTCGGGCCCCTGCTCGTTCCGGCACGTGAGGTTCCCGTTCGGAGCCATCAGGCCCGCCGCGCGGGCTGGACCAGAACCGCCGGACGAGGCCGATACGAGGCCAGTCCGGGAATAACTCGCCGCCTCCCGCGTATCCCGTGACATGGATCGAGACACGGTCACGGTGTGGTGTGGAGTGATGTCACGAGGTGACACTCCCGCGTGGGAACGCCGGCGGGCGGCACTCGGCCGGCCCGCGACTGGCGCGGGTCCCGTGCTCTCCTGTCACCCCTCGCGCGCTGGCACGCGCGATGCTTCGTCATCCGCGCAACCGCGGCGGGGAGGGTCGCGAGCATGACAGGCCGCCCGGATGCAGCGCGGCGCGGAACATGGGATCCGCGCCTCTACCAGATCGTGGCGCTCTCCGCACTCCTCGCCGCAGGGCTCACCGGCTTCGGCTTCGAGGTCCCGCCCTCGCACGTCGTGGTCACGCTGGCGAGCGCGCTCGCCGTCCAGTGGCTGGCGCCGCGCCTGCGCTGGCCCTTTGGACGCATCGTTCCGCGGGGTGCTCCGGTGGCGCCGCCCTCGCCGCCGAGCTTCGAGTGGAAGAGCGCGCTCATCAGCGCCCTGTCGCTGTGCTTGCTGCTGCGTGCGCGCCACCCGGCGTGGATGGCATTCGCCGCGCTGATCGCGGTGGGCAGCAAGTTCGTGCTGCGCGTGCCGCGTGCCCACGGCGACGGCTACAAGCACGTGCTGAATCCCACCAACGGCGCGATCGTGATCCTGCTCGCCGCCGGCGCGCCGGTGTGGGTCTCGCCCGGGCAGTGGGGGCACCACCTGCCGCTGGTGTTCGCCGTGGCGGCGTTCGGCGCGCTGGTCGTCAACCGCTCGGCGCGCGGTGACGTGACGCTGGCATTCCTCGCCGCGTGGGCCGTGCTGCTGTTCGCACGCGCGGAGTGGGTGGGGCAGTCCTGGCGAGCGCCGGTCCACCAACTCGAGAACGGCTCGCTGGTGCTGTTCGCGTTCCACATGATCTCGGACCCCAGGACCACGCCGGACTCGCGCGCCGGCCGCATCGTGTTCGCGTGTCTCGTCGCGCTCGGTGCGGCGACCGTCCAGTTCGTCCTGTTCCGCACGAACGGCCTGCTGTGGTCGCTCGCCGCGTTCTCGCTCGTCGTCCCATGGCTCGATCGCGCCCTGCCGGGGCGCGTGTTCGAGTGGTCCGCGCCAGGGACGGGCGCAACTCCAGTGGAGGTTCGTCATGCTGAAACGGGCGCTGTGCCGCCTGTGCGCGCTGCTCGTCCTTACCGGCCCGCTTGAGGCGCACGCGTTCTGCGGGTTCTACGTCGCGAGCGGCGACGCCAAGCTGTTCAACTCCAAGTCACAGGTCGCCCTGGTCCGCGACGGCGATCGCACGGTGATGACGCTGTCCAGCGACTACGAGGGCGACCCGCGCGAGTTCGCGCTGGTGGTGCCGGTGCCGGTCGTCTTGAAGCGCGAGCAGATCCATGTCGGCGAGACGACGCTGATCGCCCAACTGGACGCCTACTCCGCGCCGCGGCTCGTGGAGTACCACGATCCCGATCCGTGCCCGGCCGCCATGTTGGGCATCGAGACCCGGTCGTCCGCCACCAAGAGCGTCATGGTCGGTGCGATGAGACGGCTCGAGAGCGCGTCCGACGGCGTGCGCATCGAGGCCCGCTACGAGGTGGACGAATACGACGTGCTCATCCTCTCGGCCGACGACAGCGGCGGCCTGCTGCGCTGGCTCACGCGCCACGGCTATCGCGTGCCGCAACAGGCCACGGCCGTGGTCCAGAGCTACCTGCAGCAGGGCATGAAGTTCTTCGTCGCCAAGGTGGATCTGCGACGGCGCGCGGCGCGCGGCCTCACCCAACTGCGTCCGCTGCAGATCGCGTACGAGTCGCCGAAGTTCATGCTGCCGGTGCGGCTCGGCATGGCGAACGCGAAGGGGCCTCAAGAGCTGTTCGTCTACGCCGTCACGCGACAGGGCCGCGTCGAGCCCGTGAACTACCGCAGCGTGAAGCTGCCCGAGATGGTGGAGGAGCCGGAGTTCGTGAAGGGCGACTTCAGCAGCGCCTGGCGCGCCGGGTTCGACCGGCAGGTCGCGAAGCACGGCATGGGCGTGGTGTTCACCGAGTACGCGTGGAACATGGCCTGGTGCGACCCGTGCCCGTCGCCGCCGTTGAGTCGCGCCGCGCTCCAGGCGCTTGGGGTGTGGTGGCTGGACGAGCCGGATCAGACTGTGTTCCTCACGCGGCTGCACGCGCGGTACGACCGCGCGTCGTTCCCCGAGGACCTCGTGCTGCAGCTCACCTCCGACCGCTCGAACTTCCAATCGCGCGTCGTGGTGCGCCACGAGTGGAAGGGCGCGCCGGGGTGCGAAGCGGCCAACGCCTACTTCCGCGCGCTGCCGGCCCGCCGGGAGCGCGAGGCGCGTGCGCTGGCCGAGTTCACCGGCTGGCCGCTGGGCGAGATCCGCGACCGCATGGGGCTCACCGTCGCGTGGATGGCGCCGGGCGAGCCGCGTGCGACGTATCGCACGGCGGAGTGGTGGGAGAGGCTCTGGAAGTAGCCTCGGGGTCGTGCCGGCCGGTTCCATGGTGCCCTCGCGGAACCGGCCGTTCTGCTTGCCCACGCCTTGCACCCCGCCGCCCGGCCCGCTTAGTCTGCCGCTCTTCGCGCCCCTGACCCGGTGCGCCTCGGCCCGCTCACGGGTCGCGGTGCGCGCTGGCGCGGAAGACCCGGGCCCAGGATCGGGCTTCGCCACCTTGCAAGGAGAATGAGATGCGCCACCGCCTCCGGTTCGTCCCGCTCGTGCTGGCCGCGGTGTTCGCGGCGGGTGTGGCCGCGGCCGAGCCCATCGGATCGCACTTCGAGATCACGCCGTTCGGCGGCTACACCATCTTCGACGGCAAGATGCGCTTCCCCGGCAGCAACCTCCCGCTGACCGACGACCTGCACGTGGGCGCTCGCGCCGGCTGGTACTCCAAGTCGTGGTTCGGGTTCGAGGCGGCCGGCGGGTTCACCGGGACCAGCGAGGACGTGTCGGGCGGCCAGGACTTCGACTGGTCGCACGCCAGCGGCAACCTGGTGCTGTCCCCGGCCCGGGGTCGCTGGGGCAATCCGTACTTCTTCGTGGGCGGCGGCTGGACGCAGGCCAAGCCCTCCAACGGGGAGAAGACGTCGGACGGCACCATCGAGTTCGGCGGCGGCATCAACATGTGGATGACGGACGGGCTGGGCCTGCGCTTCGAGGCGCGCGACGTCTCGTTCCAGTCGCTCAACAGCAGCGGCCCGAAGGAGAACCTGCACAACATGATCCTCGGCGTGGGCCTCACGTTCGCGCTGGGCGGCACGCCGCGCGACACCGACGCCGACGGCGTGCCCGACAAGCAGGACAAGTGCCCCGACACGCCGAAGGGCGCCAAGGTGGACGCCACCGGCTGCCCGCTCGATACCGACGGCGACAAGGTGTTCGACGGCTTGGACCAGTGCGAGGCCACACCGCTGGGTGCGACCGTGAATGCCACCGGCTGCCCGAGTGACGCCGACGGCGATGGCGTGTTCGACGGCATCGACACGTGCCCGGACACCAAGAAGGGCGCGACGGTGGATGCCAAGGGCTGCCCGAGCGACGGCGACGGCGACGGCGTGCTGGACGGCATCGACAAGTGCCCCGGCACGGCGCAGGGCGCGAGCGTGGATTCGCTCGGCTGCCCGAACGACGCCGATGGCGATGGCGTGGCGGACGGCATCGACAAGTGCCCGGACACGCCTGCCGGCTTCAAGGTGGATTCGCAGGGCTGCTCGATCGAGGTGACCGAGAAGGAAGTCGAGCTGCTCGACACCGGCATGATCCGCCTCCAGAACGTGAACTTCGAGACCAACAAGGCCGTGATCGTGCCCGAGAGCTACAACTCGCTCGACGTCGTGGGTGCGCTGCTCGCGCGCTGGCCGGAGCTCAAGATCGAGATCGGCGGCCACACGGACTCGCGCGGTTCGGCGGCCAACAACCTGAAGCTGTCGCAAGCGCGCGCCGAGTCGGTGCGCTCGTACATCACCGGCAAGTACCCGAAGCTCGACCCGACGCAGTACACGGTGAAGGGCTACGGCAAGACCAAGCCGATCGTGCCCAACACCAACGAGCTCAACTGGGCGAAGAACCGCCGCGTGGAGTTCGTGGTGCTCAACAAGGACGTGCTGAAGAAAGAGGTCGAGCGCCGCCGCATGCTCAAGCTGGACGAAGGGGCTCCGGCGGCTCCCGCGGACTCGACGAAGAAGTAGCCTCCCGCCACGCACGAACGGGCCGGGGCGCGCGAGCGCTCCGGTCCGTCGTGTGTCGTGCCACCGTTCCCGCGCTCGAGCGCGGCCCGCCGGCCGGGCTCGGCACGTCCCCGCGAGCGGCCCGCCTCGCGCCTTGCGCGCGCTGCCGTGCGCGTGCAGGCTGCCGCCCCATGCTGATCGAGAGCGAGCAGGACCTGCTCGGCATGAAGGCCGCCGGTGCCGTGGTGCGTGACACGCTCGCCGCCATGCGGGCGGCGGTCGCTCCCGGTGTGACCACCGCCGAACTGGACCGCATCGCCGCCGCGGTCATGGCGAAGGCCGGTGCTCGATCCGCGCCGCAGCTGGTCTACGACTTCCCGGGTGCCACGTGCATCAGCGTCAACGACGAGATCGTGCACGGCATCCCGAGCCCGAAGCGCTGGCTTGCGGAAGGCGACCTGGTCAAGCTCGACGTCACCGTGGAGCTGGACGGCTACATGGCCGACGCCTGCGTCTCCGTGGGCGTGGGGCGCATCAGCGAGAACTCGAGGCGCCTGATCGAATGTGCACAGTCCGCGTTCAAGAAAGGGCTGCGCGCCATCCGCCACGGCGCTCGCGTCGTAGACGTGGGCCGTGTGGTCGAGGACGAGGTGACGGCCAAGGGCTACTCGGTCGTGCGCCCGCTGCAGGGGCACGGCATCGGACGCACCATCCACGAGGAGCCGATGATGCCCAACTGGCCCGACCCGACGGCCACGGGCTGGCTCACCGACGGACTGGTGGTGACGCTGGAGCCGATCATCGCCGCGGGCGAGGGCGACATCGTCGAGGACGACGACGGCTGGACGGTGCGCACGCGGGACCGCTCGCTCTCGGCGCACCATGAGCACACGCTCGTCGTCACCAAGGGCGCGCCACTCCTCCTGACGGCGGAGTGAGGCCGGGGTTGGCGCGCGCGCGCACGTGGCTCGGCGGGTCGCTGCTGGGCCTGGTCCTCCTGGCGATCGGGTTCACGGCCGTCCACAAGCAGGTCCGAGACGGCAACGACTTCCCGCTCTACTGGCAGGGTGCCCGCGACCTGCTCTCGGGCGGTTCGCCGTACGACGTGGCGTCGGGGCTGCACGGGTATGTCTACCTGCCGTGGTTCGCGTGGCTGCTGGCCCCGTTGGCCCTGCTGCCGCTGCCGGCGGCGGCGGCGTGCTGGTACGCCGCGAACGTGGCGTTCCTGCTGCTCGCGGTGCGCGAACTGGTGGCGGCGTTGCGCGCCGCCGGCCTGGCACCCCGCACGCGCACGCTGCTGCTCGCGGCACTTCCGCTTGCGGCACTCGCGCACGACAACCTGGTGCTCGGTCAGGCGAACCTGTTCCTGCTGTGGCTGATCGCGGCGGCCACACGCGGCGCGCTGGAAGCCAGGGGTTCCTCGTTCACGCGCGGTGCGGCGCTGGGTGTCGCCGCCGCACTCAAGATGAGCGCGGGCGTGCTCGTCCTGCCGTGGCTGTGGCGGTGGCGCACGCGACTGCTCGCGGCATTCGTCGCGGGGGCCGCCGCCGCGCTGTTGCTCCCGCTCGTGATCTCCGGCCCGGAGCGGGGACTTGCGCAGCTGCGTGATTGGCGCGCGAAGGTGGTGGCCCCGGCGGCGGCCGGGACGTTGCAGGGCTCCAAGGTCATCGACCAGTCGCCGCACGCGGGGCTTCGCCGGCTGCTCGTGGACGAGCCCGCGTTCGGCGAGACGCATGTGAACGTGGCCTCGCTCGAGCCGGAGGCGTTCGCGCGCGTGAGCCGCGCGGTGGCCGCGGGGCTGCTCGCGGTCTACCTGCTGGTGTGGCTCGTGGCGCCGGCACGCGCGAGCGGGCGCGCGCAGTTGCTGGACCTGGCACTCGGCTGCTGCGCCATGGTGCAGGTGACGGGGTTCAACCTGAAAGCGCAGTTCATCGTGCTGTTGCTGCCCGCGTGGGCGGCCGCGACGTTGGCCTTCGCACCGGGAGCCCGCGAGTCGTGGGGCACGCGCGCGCTCCTGCTCACCGGTGGGGCGCTGTTCCTGCTGTCACAGCCCGGGCTCGTCGGGCGCGCCGCGTCCAACTGGCTGCTGGCCTGGTCCGCGATGGGCGCCGGCACACTGCTGCTCGCCGCAGCGCTCGTCATGCTGCGCTTCGGCACCCGGCGCGACGACTGACTACGCGGTCTCCCAGCGACTCGCGAGCCGGCGGGCCAGGAACAGGAATAGCGCCGTGAACCCGATCAGGGCCGCCACCTGCGGCGCGATCGCCGCCAGCGGTTCTTCGCGCCAGAACACCTTGATGTAGCCGTCCAGCGCCCAGGCGTTGAAGCCCACCAGCGAGAACTTCCGCAACTCCTCGCTCATCAGGAAGCGCGGGAACATGCTGCCGCCGATCGCGTTCAGCCCCAGCACCAGCAGGTTCGCCAGGCCCGTGAGCTGCTGCCGCGTGCGTGCCAGCGTGCCGATCACCAATCCGAACGCCGACGCCGCGAGCGCGGTGAATACCGACATCACCGCGAACCCGGTCAGGTGCTCGCCCAGCGGCAGCCCGAACACGACCGCGGCCCACACGAACATCACCACGATCTGCGCCAGCGCCAGGCTGGCGATGCTCAGCCACTTGGCGATCAGCAGCCCGGTCATGCCGAGCCCCGTCGTGAGCACGCGCTCGAGCGTGCCCGACTCGGTCTCCTCGATCAGCGCGCCGCCGCCGCCGGCGGTGGCGGAGAACATGATGAACAGCACCGCGATGCTGGCGGCATAGAACGAGATCATCGGGCTGGTGCGCTTCTGGCCCACGACCGCGCGGTCCTCGAACGGCAGCGGTAGCAGCTCGCGAGCGCCGGCGGGCGTGCTGTCCCCGCTCGCGTCCGCGTACGCGCGAATGGCCGCGCGCTGCAGCAGCCCGCCCACCACGCGCACCGCGATCGGGTCGCCGGGATCGTGCAGCAGCAGCGCCTTCACGCGCTCGCCGCTGGCGAAGCTCATCAGCGACCACTCCACGCCCGCGGGCAGCACCAGCGCCACCGCCACGTCGCCGCGCTGCACCAGCTGCTCGGCGTCCGCGCGCGTGAACGGCGCGCCCGGCTTCCCCGGCACGCCCCCCGACACCCGCGTGCGGATGCGCAGGCTGGAGTCGGACTCGAGTGCCCGCACCAGCGCCTTGCTGCGGTCGGAATGGGATTCGTCCACAACGGCCACGCGCACGCGGCTGGTGCCGTCCGTGGGGCCCCTGCTGCCGAAGATCACGGCGAAGATCGAGAAGAACACCAAGGGCACCACGAACGCCAGGACCTGGGCGGCCCGGTCGCGCGCGAGCTGCGCCCACGAGTTGCGCACGAACATGAGGATCACTCGCGCAGCTCCTTCCCGGTGAGCTCGAGGAACACCGCCTGCAGGCTGGCGGTGCGCACGTCGAGGTCGCGTACGCCGAGGCCGGCCTGCTGCAGTCGCGTGAGCAGCCCGGGCAACTCGCTGGCCACGTCGCGGATGTTCGCCACCAGTTCCGTCCCGCCGCCCTCGCTCCGGAATCCCGCGGGCGGCGAAGCGGTCTCGCGCTCGAGGCTCACGCGCACGACACGCCCGGCGAGCCCCGCCTGCTCCACCAGCTGGGACAGTGTGCCCGCGGCGATGGCGCGGCCGTGATCGATGATCACGATGCGCTCGCAGCGCGCTTCGGCTTCTTCCAGGTAGTGCGTGGTGAGCAGCAGCGAAGCGCCGTCCGCCCGCAGGGCGGACAGCATGTCGTAGATCTTCTCGCGGCTCTGCGGGTCCACGCCCACGGTGGGCTCGTCCAGCAGCACGAGCTTGGGTTCGTGCAGCACGCCGCAGGCCAGGTTCAGCCGCCGCTTCATCCCGCCCGAGAACGAGCGCGCCACGCTGTTGGCGCGGTCGGCGAGCCCGGTCCACTCCAGCGCCCACGCGGTGCGTTCGCGCAGGCGCTTGCCCTCGAGGCCGTTGAGCTTCCCGAACGTCTCCAGATTCTCGCGTGCGGTGAGCAGCGGGTAGAGCGCATTCTCCTGCGGCACCACGCCGAGGTCGGGCCGTTGGGCACCGGCTGCGAGCATGCGGCCGTGCACCGCCACGGTGCCCTTGTCCAGCCGCACTCGCCCGGCGATGGCGCGGATCAGCGTGGTCTTACCGGCGCCGTTGGGACCCAGCAGGCCCAGCATCTCGCCCTGGTCGAGCATCAGCGACAGTCCGTCCAGCGCCTGCGTGGCGCCGAAGCGCTTGTGCGCGTCGCGGACCTCCAGCACGGCCATACGGGGAACCTCCCTCGAGTCTCACCTGCCTCGCAACGGTCCGCGGAACCGGGCGCTGCGTCACCCCGTCGGGCTTCGGACCGGGGCAGTGGCCGCGCAGTGTGCCCCGGCGGGCGTCCGAGCGGAAGCGGAACCCCGGCCGAAGGGGGTGAAAGTGCCCGCCGGGCCGGCCGATACCCCCGCGGAAGCACTCACGGGTCCGCGGTGATCCCCAGCGAACGGGGGTCACCCGGGCTGGCTGCATGCGGTTCGTGGGTCCGGCACTTCGCAGCGCAGGGGAGCCGCCGTTCGGCTTGTCCTCTGCCGCGGCCGGGCCTACCTTCCGCGCGTTCGGACCTGGCCGCGGCCCGGTCCCGTGGTTCTCGCACCACATGGAGGTGGTCCCATGCGACTGGTCAGGATCCTTGCCGCACTGGCATTACTGACTTCGTTCTCGACGACGCTTCAAGCGCAGGAGCAGGCTGCCAAGCCCAAGCCGCCGCTCCGTCCGTGGCTGTTCTCGTTGCTCGGCGGTCTGGGTCAGTACTCGAACACGCTGCGCTTCCCGTCGGATTCGCTCGCGGACGCGCCCTTGGTGGGCCTGCGCATCGAGCGGCGGTTCAGCGAGACGCTCGGCCTCGAGCTGGCCGGCGCCTACGGCATGTCGCACGAGATGCGCCCCGACGGTTCCAACGGCGCCGACGTGACCTCGACGAACGTGTCGGGCAACCTGGTCGCGCACCTGTCGCGCGGCTCGCGCTTCGGTGACCTGTACCTCTCCGGCGGCGGCGGCTACAACCAGTACGACTCGGATGCCGCGAGCGAGGACCTCCACTACGGAACGTTCGAGGCCGCGGCAGGCTGGATGATCCCCTTCGGCGAGAAGGCCGGGTTGCGGCTCGAAGCGCGCAACGTGCTGAACGTGCCCAAGGACATGAACAAGGCGCAGAACTCCGACCAGCAGTACTGGGCCGGTCTGGCGTTCGGCTTCGGCGGCCCGCCCAAGGACACCGACGGCGACGGCGTGCCCGACAAGAAGGACAAGTGCCCCGACACGCCCAAGGGTGCCAAGGTCGACGCCACGGGCTGCCCGACCGACGCTGACGGCGACGGCGTGTGGGACGGCATCGACACCTGCATCGGCACGCCGAAGGGCGCCAAGGTGGACGCCAAGGGCTGCCCGGTGGATTCCGATGGCGATGGCGTGTACGACGGCGTGGACCAGTGCGAGGGCACGCCCAAGGGTGCGACGGTGGATGCGACCGGCTGCCCGAGTGACGGTGACGGCGACGGCGTGTTCGACGGCATCGACACGTGTCCCGGCACGCCGAAGGGCGCGACCGTGAACGCGAGCGGCTGCCCGGCGGATTCCGACGGCGACGGCGTGCCGGACGGCGTCGACCGCTGCCCGGGAACGACCGCGGGACTCGCGGTGGACTCGGAAGGCTGCCCGATCGAGGTGACCGAGCGCGAAACCGAACTGCTCGACACCGGCATGATCCGGCTCCAGAACGTGAACTTCGAGACCGGCAAGGCAGCGCTGCTGCCCGAGAGCTACGCCGTCCTCGACGAGGTGGGCACCATTCTGCTCAAGTGGCCGCAGCTCGAGATCGAGATCGGCGGGCACACGGATTCGCGTGGCTCGATCGCGTTCAACCAGACGCTGTCCGAGTCGCGCGCGCAGGCGGTGAAGGACTATCTCTCCGCCAAGTACCCGGCCCTGGTCGCTTCCCAGATCCGGGTGATGGGCTACGGCGAGGGCCGTCCGGTGGCGAAGAACACGTCCGTGCTCAACATGGCGAAGAACCGGCGCGTCGAGTTCAAGGTGCTGAACCGCGACGTGCTCAAGAAGGAAGTGGAGCGCCGGAAGATGCTGCCGAAGAAGTAGTCCAGCGCTGGGTATCGCCGCGAGGGCCCGGGAGCAGTCGCTCCCGGGCCCTCCGGCGTTCCAGCCCCCGGGGTGCGCGCGCATTCCGCCTCGTGCCCGGTGCGCCCGCCCGGGGCGCGCGGCCGGAGCGGTTCGGCTTCCCACGGCCCGGGCGCGATGGCACTATCTGCGTTCGACCCGCTCGCCCCCCTCCGCACCCCTCGCCTTCCGAGGAGCCCCATGAGCATCGCCACCCCGCCGTTCGCCGGTGCCGACCTGGACGAGATGATCGCCACTCGGCGCGACCTGCACGCGCACCCCGAAGTCGGTTTCGAGGAGGTCCGCACCTCCGGCCTGGTGGCCCAGCGCCTGCGCAGCCTGGGCCTCGAGCCCCGCACCGGCGTCGGCCGCACCGGCGTGCTCGCGCGCGTCGCCGGCGGGAAGCCGGGCAAGACCGTGCTGCTGCGCGCCGACATGGACGCGCTGCCGATCCAGGAGGAGAGCGACGTCCCGTACCGCTCGCAGAACCCCGGCAAGATGCATGCGTGCGGACACGACTGCCACACCAGCATCCTTCTCGGCGTGGCCAAGCGCCTGGTCGCGGGTGCGAAAGAACAGAAGGGCGACGTGGTGCTGTGCTTCCAGCCCGCCGAGGAGTTGGGCGGCCCCAAGGGCGGTGCTGAAGCCATGATCCAGGACGGTGCGCTCGAGTGGGCCAAGGCCGATGCCGCGTTCGGGCTGCACGTGTGGCAGGACCTGCCGCTCGGGCTCGTGGGCGTGACCGAGGGCCCGTGGATGGCGGCGGTGGACGAGTTCACCGTGACGTTCCGCGGCAAGGGCGCGCACGCCGCCATGCCGCATGCGGGACGCGACCCGGTCGTGGCGCTCGCCCACGCGGTGACCGCGCTGCAAACGCTGGCCAGCCGTCACGCCGATCCGCTTCACGAGCTGGTCGTGAGCGTGACCCAGCTGCGCGCCGGCTCGGCGTTCAACATCATCCCCGAGACGGCGTGGATGAACGGCACCATCCGCGTGTTCGACCGCGACCTGTGGACGCGCATCCCGCGCGAGTTCGAGCGCGTGGTGCGCGGCGTGGCCACCGCGCTCGACTGCGAGGCCGAGATCCTGTTCGAACGCGGCAATCGCCCCACCGTGAACAACCCCGCGCTGTGCGCGGTTGCGCGCGAGGCCGCCGTGAGCGTGGTGGGCGAGGCGAACCTGCGCACGCAGGTGCGCACCATGGGCGGGGAGGACTTCTCGAGCTTCCTCGAGCGCGTCCCGGGCGTGTTCATCGCCATCGGCTCGCGCAACGAGTCCCGGGGCCTCACCTACGATCACCATCACCCGCGCTTCGACGTGGACGAGCAGAGCCTGCGGATCGGAGCCGAAGTGCTGTTCGAGACCACGCGTCGCTACCTCGCTTCGTGAGGGCGCAACACGGGCAGGGAGGCCCGCGCATGGAACTTCTTCGACCCGGGGCACGCTCGCGCCTGCCCCTCGCCGCGCTCGCCCTTCTCGCCATGCTGCTGCTGTCGCTCGGCGGGCTCGCTCGTGCCGACTGGCTGGCGCCCGACGCCACGTATCGCGAAGCCCTGGTCCAACTGCGCTATACCACCCGTGACACGGCCGGCCACGGCGACGACCCGGCCCGGCTCGACTCGCTGGGTGCGGCGCTGTTGCGCGTGGGCCGCGTGGCCGACGCCCGGAAGCTGTTCGAGCGCGTGATGACGCTCAAGCCCGGCGATGCCGGGGCCTCGGCGGGACTCGGCAAGCTCGCGCTGTGGGCCGATCGGCTGAGCGAGGCCGAGAGCCTGCTCACCGCGGCCGGTGACGAACCCGAGGTGGTCGCCGACCTCTACGCCACGAAACTCCGTCGCGGCGATTGGGCGGGTGCCGCCACGTTGTGCGAGGTGGTCGGCGACGAGGGGCGCAAGAGCCTGCTCGAACACCAGGCCGAGGCCGAACCCGTGCGCGTGACGGGCGAGCGGGCGAGCGTGGCGTTCCAGCGCGTGTGGCCCGCGCCGCTCGTGCGCGTGAAGCTCAACGGCACCACCGTGCTGATGTTGCTGGACACGGGCACGCCCGGGGTGTTCGTGGACAAGCTCGCGGCCACGCAGCAGAAGGTCACGCTGCTGCCCGGGCAGCGCGTCGCGGTCTGGGGCGGCACGCGGGTCGCGGTGCGCAACGCCACCGTCAACCGGCTCGAGATCGGCGACGTGGTCCTGGAACGTGTGCCCGCCGGCGTGCTGTCGCTCCACAAGTTCAGCCTCGAGGTGAACCCGCAGTCCGAGGAGATCGCGGGCGTGATCGGCCTCGACGTGCTGCGCCGCTTCGACGTGGTCATGGACTTCGGCAAGCGGCGCCTGGAGTTGGTTCCGCTCGGTACCGCTCGCGCGGAGGGTGCTACCAAGGTGCCGTTCGAGTCGTGGGGCGAGGGCGAGATCACGGTGTGGGGCTCGATGCAGGGCGGCCGCCGCATGGCGATGATGCTGTCCTCCGGGCTGGTCTCCGCCGGCGTGGGCGCGCCCTCGGTGGTGTTCGAGGAGCTGGGGCTGAAGCCCGGCAGCCTGTCCAAGGCCATGCACGGCGCCGGCGCCTGGTTCGGCGGGACGGCGTGGGCCCCGGTCACCGTGCCGTCACTGAGCCTGGGCGCGCTCGCGTTCGACAAGTTGCCGGGTTGGTCCGGTGCGATGGACCCGTCGGAGCTCTGGCGGCACGGCGTGCGGCGCGATGCCGTCCTCGGCCCGGGTCTGCTGCTCAAGCGCCGCGTCACCATCGATTGGACCCGGCGCCAGCTGCTGTTCGAAGAGAACTGAGGTCCGCGGGGCGGTCAGCGCTGTCCCTGACCCGCCGCCTGCCGACGCTCCGCGCGTTTTCGATCGCGTTCGGCCTTGATCGAGTCGGCGTCCGCGCTCTTCACCAGCCGGCCGTCCACCTTCACGTTGGCGCCGTGGTCGTAGACGAGCTTGCCGCCCTCGTACCCGGCGAGGCCCACGGTGATCGCCGCGGCGAGTTGCAGCGCGAGCGCCAGCCCCGACAGCGCGCCCGCGGCCAGGCCCGTGAAGCGCGACGCCAGCGCGATCGCCACGATCGCACCCCCCGCGAGCTTCAGCGTCAGCTTGCCGAGGGCGGCGTGCTCGTCGATCTCCTCCTCGGGCACACCCTGTTCGTGCTCGGGCACGCGGTGCGCGGGCCCGCCCGACTGCACGGCGAACCACGCCCCCACGAACCCGATCACCAGCAGCAGCACCGATGTCTTCCGGAGCCAGTCGCGATCGTACAGCCGCGCGACCAGCGCGAAGAACGCGCTGAAGATGAGCAGGGCGACGGGCGTGTGGACGATCTGTGGGTGGAACGGTCCGAGGAACGAGAGGTTCATCTCAGCCTCCGGTGGGGTTTCGGGTGGGCGCTGGGCGAGGATAGCCCGGTGCCACGCTTCTCGGCTACATTGCCCGGTATGTCTGGCCGCCCTCCGCTCCCCCTGCTCGCAGTTCGCGCACTCGTGGCGCTGGCGTTCGAGGCCGCGCTGCTCGCATGGGGCCTGGGCGGACTCGGCGCACTTGCCGCCTCGCCGCGCGCGCTGGCGCTGCTCGCCATCTGGGGAGTCACCGGCCTCACGCTCAGCATCACGCGGCCGGTGCGCTCGCAGGACACGCTGCACGCGGTGCGCGATCCCCTGCCGCTCGTGTTCCTGGCACTGGTGCCGCTCGCCATCCCGGGCGTGGCGGCGTACGGCGCTCGGGCGGGCGTGTGGCCGCTGCCCGCGCCGGACGCGATCGGCTGGGCGGGCGTGGCGCTCTCGGCACTGGGGCTGTGGGTCCGGGTGTCGGCCATGCGGCAGTTGGGCACGCGGTTCTCGCCACTCGTGGCGCTCCAGCGCGAGCATGCGCTCGAGACCACCGGCTGGTATGCGCGCGTGCGCCACCCGGGCTACCTCGGCGCGCTGCTCGCGAGCCTCGGCGCGGCGGTCACGTTCGGCAGCGCGTTGGCACTGCCGCTGGTCGCGGTCATGCTGTTCTTCCAATGGCAGCGCGTGCGCCGTGAGGAGACACTGCTCGCCGGGCACTTCGGCGAGGCCTGGCGCTCCTACGCCGCGCGCACCGGCGCGCTCCTCCCCCGCTTCGGCGAGCCGTCCGGCGCGCCTTCCGGCGCGCACGGCCCTTGACCGACCTCGGGGCATCGCCGAGACTCCCCACCATGCGCATTGCCTACCATGTGATGTCCGCGCCCGCGCCATTGGGGCTGTTGTTCCTGGCGTCCACCGACAAGGGCGTGCGGCACGTCGAGTTCATGGACCGGCGGAGCCTCAAGCGGACGATCCAGTCACACGCTTCGGGTGCTCCCGAGGAGACGTGGGAGCCGTCCGTGCTCGGGCTGCGTCCGTACGCGGACCAGTTCGACCAGTACTTCACGGGCACCTGCAAGGAACTCGACTGGCCGCTGGATCTCCAGGGCGACCCGCTGTCGGTGTCGGTGTGGCGCGCGCTGCGCCGTGTGCCGTACGGGCGCACGTGCACGGTCGCGGACCTGGCGCGCGAGGTGGGCCAGCCGCGCAACCTGCGCGCGGTCGCGCAGGCGGTGCTCACGAACCCGCTCGCCATCGTCGTGCCGTGCCATCGCGTGCTGGGCGCCGACGGCAAGCCGTCCAACTATGTGGGCGGGCTGCCGCGCAAGAAGTTCCTGCTCTCGGTCGAGTCGCGCTTCGGCCGCATGGGCGACCTGGACGACAACCGCGTGATCGGCGAACTGGTTCGCCGCGTGTCGCGGCCGGCCGCGACCGTCTCCGCGCGCGCGGGAGCCAAGCGGCGCGTGGCCGCAAGCTCCGCCAAGCCGTCCGCCGTGCGCACATCCGCCACGGCCCGCACCGCGAAGAAGCGCGCGCGCTAGCAGCAGGGTCGCGGGACGGTATTCACGGTCGTGCCCATAGCTGCTTGAAGGCTGATCGGCCGGCGCGCGGACGACACTGGACGTCATGGGCCGTCGTGACCACAGCGGCGGCCACGACGCCAGCCTATCCCGCTGACGACGGGCCTGGAGCCCCGGCGCGGATCCATGCCCGCTCGACCGCGACGCCGCGCAGCATGCTCGCTGTTTCTTTTCGAGCCCTGGCAGCCTGCCGCTTCTCGCGCATGAACCCCGCGCCATAGGTGCGCTCGGCCTCGTATTGGTTGTGCGCCCGGCAGCGAAGACGCAGGTTCGCGACTGTCGCCTGCCCGCCGCGTGCGGCGGGGTGCGCGTGGTCATACTCCAGAAGTCGCGTCTCCGTGCAGCGCTTTCCAGCGGTACTCACGAACGTGCACTGGGACTTGTCGCGCTCATGGACGGCACGCCGCACGTCGGCCGGGATATGGCGCGGGTTCTTCGAGCGGCGCTTCGCTCCGACGCGCGAAGTCGAGGCGAACTTGCGGCGCTCGGCATCCCGCACCGCGAGCTTCAGCGCGCGCTTCAGGAGCTCGGGGATGTCACCGGACGGGACCGAGTGCGCGAGCAGTGCCTGGAGCTGGCGCAGCAGGTCGTGTGTCTCTTGATCCAGCGTCGTGCGTAGCTCATAGCGACCGGCGCTCAACGGTGCGATCCGGTCTCGGCTGGGAAGTGGCACCACCGAAGGTGTCGGAGCTGCACAGGGTGATGGGACTGGTCGCCCCGGGGCGACCAGATGTTCAGATGTATTCATGTCCGCGTGCAGATCTACAGATGACGGCATGGGCTCTGCGGGCTCTGCTGACTGTTCGAACGTCTGCGAGTCATTCCGCACCTGAGTGACTTGCTCTGCTCGGTCTGGGGCAGGCACTGCCTGTAGGGAAGTCTCCACGTCCGCCTTCGGGAATCGCTCCGCCAGGAATAGCTCGATCTGGGCCCGGGTCTTGTGGACGGCGCCCGAGAGCAACTCCTCCGCGGTGTCACGCGTGAGCGCCGGTACCAGCGTCAGCGCGCCACTCAGGTGCAAGCGGCCGTCCCCGAGCATGTCCAAAAGAGCCGGGAACTCGCGGCACGCCCGCGCGACGCGGATGCGCTTGAACGCCTCGTCCTCGGACATGTGTAACTCGCCAAGACAGTACTGGTACATGTTCGGGTATGCGGCGGCTCGATACAGGCCGCGACCGTCCACTTCTGCAAGATGCTGAAGCAGCTCACAAGTAGTGGCGTGGTCGCGGGCCACGAGGTGGGCGAGGTCGCGAAGCAGGACGTGGTCCGGGACGCCGGCGAACGATCGAAGAGCCATGTCGGACTCCCGCGGGGGCGGGTGATCGCGGGGGCGATGCGTGATTGAAGCACACGCATTTTCGGCACTCTCAGCCGCGCCCACATCGCGAAACGCATGCTCGGACGAGATCGCGCGTGGCCGAGCTCACGATGTGCCCTGCGCCCGCGCCTACGACACGCTCGCGGCCACGCAGCAGACAACCATCGACTTGCGATAAGGAGAGCGCCATGAGCCGTCAATAGGGATCCAGTCAAGCAATCGCCAACATTTGCGAGCCCAACCGGCCGCACTATCGCGAGCTCGCCAGCCGTCCAAAAGCGTCAGGCCTGAAGAGCTTGAATGTGACCGCTCCGCGAAAAAGCGCGCGCGCTAGCTTCGCGCGCTCACGGCGCCGGCGTCGCCGTGGCGCTGACGCGCACCTGCTGCGTCTCGGCCAGCTTCAGGAACAGCATCTCGGGCCGCTTGATGGCGTAGTCCGGGAGCGCGATCGGGAACGTCGCCTTGAATGCGAGCGCGCTGCCGGTCCACGTCGCCTCGGCCGTGCAGCGCAGCCGGCGGCTCACGCCGTGGATCGTGAACGTGCCCGCGGCCTCGAACGTCACCGGCTTGCCCACCTCGAGCTTCGTGCCCGCGGGTGAGAGCACCGCGGCGCCGTCGAAGATCGCCTTCGGGAACTT
>Ga0075419_10000528_pt1 | contig 24193 bp, 20 predicted proteins | sample SoiMetdeltSBSDD3_FD_76900 | JGI IMG/M metagenome (GOLD analysis project Ga0075419, IMG submission 76900) | Bulk soil microbial communities from a Populus tree surrounding site in Tennessee, USA - Soil MetaG P. deltoides SBSDD3 | ecosystem: Environmental > Terrestrial > Soil > Tree plantation... | reverse complement strand
GCGGGCGGTCGCGGCGGCGGAGGCGCTCGGGCTGGACTTCACGATCACCCGGCACGGTCCGGTGCGGTCGCTGGCCGAGGCCGCGGCCGCGCGCGGCATCCCGCCGGCGTCGCTGGTGAAGACGATCGTGGTCCGGCTGGCCGACGACGACTACCGGTTCGTGCTGGTGCCGGGGGACCGCGAGATCGCCTGGCCGAAGCTGCGCGCGCTGCTCGGCGTGAACCGGCTGTCGATGCCCGACGCCGGCACCGCGCGCGACGTCACCGGCTACGAGCGCGGCACCATCACCCCGCTCGGCAGCACGCACGCCTGGCCCGTAGTCGCGGACCGGAGCATCGCCGGGACGATCTCGATGGGCGGCGGCGCCCACGGTGTCGGCCTCACCGTCGACGCCGCTCAGCTGTTCGCCGCACTGGACGCCACGAGTGCCGACATCAGCCAGGAGTCGCCGCAGGGATAGCCGATGTCACAGCTCCGGGTGGTGCCTTGTCTTCAAGGGGACAGCATCACGCGGAAGGACAGATCATGCGAGTTTTCGTTACGGGAGCGACCGGGGCGGTGGGGCGGCACCTCGTTCCTGGGCTGGTCGCGGCGGGTCACGAGGTCACCGCCACCACGAGGTCGCCCGGCAAGGTCGCACAGTTGCGCGCGGCGGGCGGGGAGCCGGTGGTAGTCGACGGTCTGGATCGCGATGCGGTGATCGCGGCGGTGCGGGCCGCCGCGCCGGAGGTGATCGTGCACGAGATGACCGCGCTGGCGCACATGCGGAGCCTCCGTAGGGTCGACGAGGAGTTCGCCGCAACGAACGAGCTGCGGACCCGGGGCACCGACAACCTGCTCGCGGCCGCGGCGCTGGCGGGCACCCGCCGGGTCGTCGCGCAAGGCCACAACTTCGTGTACGAGCAATCCGGCGGCCCGGTCAAGACCGAAGAGGATCCGCTCGTCTCGCAGCCCATCCCGTCCGCAGCGCGGACGATGGCGGCGATGAAGTATGTGGACAACACCGTGCCGCTCGAGGCGCCGGAGGGAATCGTGCTGCGCTACGGCACCTTCTACGGGCCGGGCGCCTCGGATCCCATGGTGGACGCTGTGCGGAAGCGGCAGATGCCGGTGATTGGCGGTGGCACCGGGATCTGGTCGTTCATCGAGACCAGCGACGCCGCGGCCGCGACGCTCGCCGCGGTCGAGGGCGGCGCGCCTGGCGTCTACAACGTCGTGGACAGCGACCCGGCGCCGGTCTCGGAGTGGTTGCCGTACCTGGCCGACGTTGCTGGCGCGAAGCCGCCGCTGCGGATGCCTGGCTGGCTCGGGCGCCTGCTTGCCGGAGAGTTCGTTCTCGCCCAGATGACCAACGCGCGCGGGTGCTCGAACGAGAAGGCGAGGAAGGAGCTCGGCTGGGAGCCGCGCTACGCGAGCTGGCGGGAGGGGTTCCGTGCCTGGGTCAGCGGATGAGACGGGCGCGGCCGGGTACCGGCCGCTGCTGTTCTCCATCGCCTACGGGATGACCGGATCCGTGGGCGACGCCGAGGATATCGTGCAGGACGCGTACCTCGGCCTGACCCGGGCGCGCCAGGCGGGAACCACGATCGCCAATCCGAAGGCGTACCTGACGACGGCGGTGACGCGGCTGGGAATCAACTACCTGAGCTCGGCGCGGGTACGGCGGGAGACCTACGTGGGGGACTGGCTGCCCGAGCCGGTCGTCGTGCCCGCCGACGGGCCGGGTCCGGCCGAGCACGCCGAGCTGGCCGACTCGCTGTCGATGGCGTTCCTCGTGCTGCTGGAGGCCCTCTCGCCGGAGCGGGCGGTCTTCATGCTGCGCGAGGTTTTCGGGTACGGCTACCCGGAGGTGGCGAGGATCACCGGCAAGACCGAGGTGAACTGCCGGCAGATCTTCGCCCGCGCCCGGCAGCGCATCGCCGCGGGAGGGCAGGCGCGCGACAGCACGCCACCCCCGGCGCGGCGGGCGGAGGGCGAGGAACTCGCCCGCAGGTTCTTCGAGGCCGCCGCGGGCGGAGACATGGACGCGCTGCTCGGCATGCTCGCGCCCGACGTGGTGCTCCACGGGGACGGCGGCGGCAAGGCGCAGGTGTCCGGGAAGCCGCTGGCCGGGCGGCAGCGCGTCATACGGCTGCTCGTCGGCCTGCTCCGGCGGGGCCGGAGCCTCGGCGTCTCGCTCCGGCTGGCCTGGGTCAACGGCCAGCCGGGCGCCGTGATGTACGACGCCGAAGGGCGCGTGGTCAGCGTGTTCGAGCTCGACGTCGCCGACGGCATCGTCCAGTCGATCCACTCTGTGGTCAATCCCGACAAGCTTGGTCACATCGGACCGGTGTCCGATGTGGCGCGATTGCCGGAGAAGACAGCTGACCCGATCTGGAGGAGATGCGGTGACGATCGTGCTCGGTGAACTCGCGCAGCCGCACGCATGACCGAGACCGGGCGGCGGCCGCTTCTCGTCGTGGACGCGGCGAACGTGATCGGCTCGCGGCCGGATGGCTGGTGGCGCGACCGGCCGGCCGCCGTACGACGGTTGCTCAAGGCAATCACCGACGGTACCGACGACACCGTGGACATCGTTCTCGTCGTGGAAGGCCAGGCCCGCGAGGGTGTGGCGCCCGGTGTCCACGCGGGCGTCGAGGTGGTGCATGCCGCCGGCTCGGGCGACGACGAGATCGTCCGAGTGGTGGCGGCCGAGGCGGCCGGGAAGCGCCGGCCGGTCACGGTGGTGACGGCCGACCGGCTACTGCGGGAGCGGGTCACCGCGCTCGGCGCCCGGGTCCTCGGACCACGTCAGTTCAGGGATCGGCTCACCGCGGCGTCCTGACGAGACGGTCACGCCTCGAACGGCGGGACCGGACGGCGGAGGTCGTCGTCCCGGCCATCGTCAGTACTCAGGCGGATCGGATCTTCACCGGTCCGGTCGGCAGGTCGACGAGCCGATGCAATGCAGCGGTCGGCTGGAGGCCGAGCTCGGTACCGAGCAGCCGCCTGTACCGGTCGAACTCTCGCAGCGCCTCCGACCGGTTTCCCTCGGCGAGGTGTACCCGGATCAGGGCACGGCGGGCGCTCTCGCGCAGCGGATCGGCGCCCACCGCGGCGAGGGCGGCCTCGATGGCCTCGCCGTAGCGTCCCGACGCGGCGAGGTGGTCCGCGAGCGCCTCCAGGGCGTGCATGCGGAGCTGCCGCCAGCCCTCGGCGGCGGAGACCACCCAGTCCTCGTACCAGTCAGGTAGCAGCTCGGACGTCAGCGTGGCGATCGTGGCCGCGTCCAGGTCGGCCTCGGTGGGTCGTCCTGCCGGGGCGATCAGCCGGTGCGCGAGCTGCTGCGCTGCGCGCATGTCAACCAGCACGCCGGCGGACAGCGCGACGACCGCCGGGTCGACGGAAACGGCTGCGCGAGCCCTGGCGGGCAGCCGGCGCAACGCCGAACGCAGGCAGGCCTGAGCCCGGCGATCGGTCGTGTGCGGCCACAACGCGCCGGCCAGCCGGACGCGCCCGAGTGTGCGGCCGTCGACGGCCAGCAAGGCGAGCACCCGCTCCGAGCCGGCCGGGACCGGCACCGGTCCCTGGTCGTCGAACAGTCCGAAGCGGTCGAGCAGCCGAAGCGAAAGGTTGCGAGCCATCCCTACCCCCGCAGCAACGGTAACCCGCGGAACCCGCGGTGAGACACGGTGCGGACCACCGAAACCTTCGGCAGCGCGGTCAACCGGTCACGCCACGGTCACGCGGAACCTGATGCGATGGGATCTGGGTTCATTCCTGACATCTGACGGGCGTGATGATGACGATGCCGTCGCATGCGGCGGCGTGGCCGAAAGGGCGGGGACGATGGACAAGCACGCGCCGTACCGGATTGCTCGCATAGTGCGGTGGGGAGCCGCTCTCGCGACCGCATTCCTGATCGGGATCGTCGGCACGACCGAGGCGGTGTCCGCGAACTTCCCGCATTTCAAGTCATTCTCCGTCACCATCAGTAGCGGCACAGCGACTACGACCGCCAAAGCAGCAGCCGCGGCCGCGTCGGCCGACCTGCCGGACCTGCTGTTCACCTGGACCGAGGTCGGGATCGGCGCACCCGACGTCACCTACCGGCTGCAGTCCGTCGTGACCGCGACGTTCGGCTGCGTGAACACGGCGTCGAACCAGCCGCGGGCCGGCAACAAGGTGACGGTGACCGCCCCGGTCTCGACGGTGAGCACGCTGACGTCCGACCAGAACGGGAGGATCAGCGGGTCCGTGGTGCTGGACACCGCGGCGGTAGGCACCGGAGACTTCGCCTGCCCGCCGGGCCAGTCGCTGGTGGCGCTCTCGGCGACGTTCGCGCAGAACACGATCACCGATATCACGAACGGCGTGACGGCCACTGATGACGACATCGTGGTCACCTTCGGCCCCTGACGCCGATCCGGCCGCGACCATCCGGTGTGAGCGCTGCCAGCAGGAGACGGCGCCCGCGGCACGGTTCTGCCCGCAGTGCGGTGCGCCGATGCCCGCCGCGACGGACGCTTCGCGTGAGGTGCGAAAGACCGTCACGGTGATCTTCTGCGACGTCGTCGACTCGACCGCGCTGGGCGAGCGGCTCGACCCGGAGTCGGTACGACGCGTGATGTCGCTCTACTTCGACGAGATGCGCCGGGTGGTGGATCGCCACGGCGGCACGGTGGAGAAGTTCATCGGCGACGCCGTGATGGCGGTGTTCGGCGTGCCACGGCTGCACGAGGATGACGCGCTGCGGGCCGTCCGCGCGGCGCACGAGATGCGCGCGGCACTCCGTCGCCTGAACGAGGAGGTCAGCGCCGGCTGGGGCGTCACGATCGCCAACCGGATCGGGGTCAACACCGGCGAGGTGGTCGCGGGTGAGGCGGTGGCCGACCAACGCCTCGTCACCGGGGACGCGATCAATGTCGCGGCGCGGCTCGAGCAGCACGCCGGTCCGGGCGACATCCTGCTCGGGGAGACGACGTACCGGCTGGTCCGCGACGCGGTCACCGCTGAGTCCGCCGTCCCGTTCGCCGCGAAGGGCAAGTCGCAGCCGGTGCCTGCCTGGCATCTGCTCGACGTCACCCCGGACGCACCGTGGCTGCAACGGCACCTCGACTCGCCGATCGTCGGCCGCGAGGAGGACCTGGCGATGCTCGAGCGGTCGTTCGCGCAGAGCCTGAGTCCGGCGACGCGGCTGGTGGCGATCGTCGCGCCGGCCGGGCTGGGGAAGTCGCGGCTGACGCGCGAGTTCGTGCACCGGATCTCCGGTCGCGCCCGGGTGACCCGGGGGCGATGCCTGTCCTACGGCGACGGCGCGACGTACTGGCCGATCGCCGAGATCGTCCGGGACCTGGCGGGCGTGACGACGACCGACGACCCGGAGTTCGCCCGTTCCAGGATCCTCGCACTGCTCGAGGTCCGGCCGACCGAGCCCGACGGCGGGAACCCGGTCGACACCGATGCGCAGCACGTCGCCGACGTCGTGGCCGGCGCGATCGGGCTGTCGGCACAGACCGCTCAGACGATGGAGATCGCCTGGGCGGTGCGCCGGCTGCTGGAGGCGGTCGCGCGGTCAGGCCGGCCGCTGGTGGTGCTGTTCGACGACATCCACTGGGCCGAGCCCGCTCTGCTGGACCTGGTCGAGCACGTCGCGACGCTCGCCGCGGGAGTGCCGTTGCTGCTGGTCTGCACGGCCCGTCCGGAGCTGGACGAGATCGTGCCGGGCTGGTGCACCGCCGTCCACGGCGCGGTCCGGCTCACCCCCGGGCCGCTGGGTAGCGGCGAGATGGATGTCCTGCTCGACCACCTGCTCGACGGCACCCGCCTGCCGGAGCCGGTCGCGGCGCGGATCGTGACGGCGGCCGACGGGAACCCACTGTTCGTCGAGGAGCTCGTCCGGATGCTGGTCGACGACGGCGCGGTGGTGCGGACCGAGCAGGGCTGGGCGGCGTCCGCCGACCTCGGCGAGCTGGTGGTGCCGGCCAGTGTGACGGCGATCCTCGCGAGCCGGCTCGAGCGGCTCGACCCGGCCGAACGATCCCTGATCCAGCGGGCGGCCGTGATGGGCCGCGAGTTCTACCGGGATGCGCTCGAGCTGCTCGCGGGCGAAGCGGCACCCGCGATGGACCAGCACCTGCGGTCACTGGTCGCCAAGCAGCTGGTCCGTCCGGTGGGCCCCGGCTTCGGTGGTGCTGACACCTTCCGCTTTTTCCACATCCTGACTCGCGACGCGGCGTACGCGAGCGTGCCGAAGGAGATCCGCGCGGGACTGCACGAGCGGTTCGCCGGCTGGCTGGAGACGAGGGTCGGCGCGCGGTCGGCCGAGTACGAGGAGATCATCGGCTACCACCTGGAGCAGGCCGTGCGGCAGCTGCGCGAGCTCGGCCGGGTCGACGTACGCGGCCGGGCACTCGGTGCCCGCGCCGGCCAGTGGCTGTCCATCGCCGGTCGCCGGTCGCTGGCCCGCGACGACATGTCCGCGGCGTCGAACCTGCTCGAGCGCGCGGTGGAGCTGCTACCGGCCACCGATCCGGAGCGGCCCGGCCTGCTGCGCGACCTCGGCGCTGCGCTGGTCGCCGGCGGCCGCTTCGACGACGCCGACCGGGTGCTGTCGGAGGCGATCGAGCATGCCGCCGCGGCCGGCGACCTCGCGCTCGCCGAGCTCGCCGGGCTGGACCAGCAGGTGATCCGGCTGCAGACCCGGCCTGACGGCGCGGCCGGGTCGCTGACCCAGGCCACCGACCAGGCGTACCGCGTGTTCAGCGACCAGGCGGACGACAGCGGCCTCGCCCGGGTCTGGCGGCTGCGCGCCGAGCTCGACTGGCTGGCCTGCTCCTACGGCGCCACGTCGCTGGCGCTGGACCGGGCCCTCACCCATGCGCGACGCGCCGGCGAGACCAGGGAGGAGTCGACGATCTCGGTCTGGTTCGCCTCCTGTCTGGCGCTCGGGCCGACCCCGGCGCCGGAGGCCATCGTGCGCTGCCAGGACCTGCTGCTGCAGGGCTCCCGGCGGGTGGAGGCGGCGGTGTACGTCGTGCTCGCGTACCTGTCCGCGATCGCCGGCCGGCCCGAGATCGCGCGGTCCTACCTGCAGCGCGGCCGGCAGCGGCACGAGGAGCTCGGCCTTACCTTCAGCCGGGCGCACTGGACGGTGTTCTCCGGGATGGCACTGCTGCTCGTCGGCGAGCCCCGTGAGGCCGAGGAGGAGCTCCGCTGGGGCTACCAGACGCTGCGTGAGATGGGTGAGCGCGCCGGGATGTCGACGGTGGCCGCGTACCTGGCCCGGACCCTGGTCGCGCAGGGCCGGTTCGCCGAGGCGGAGGAGCTCACCGTCTCCTCGGAGCGGAACGCCGCCGAGAGCGACCTCGCGTCGCAGATCGCGTGGCGCGGCACTCGGGTGCCCTGCCGGCTCGCGGCTGGTGACGTCGCTGGTGCGGAGGAGCTGGCCCGCGCCGCGCTCGAGCTGGCCAGGAGCACCGACGACCTCGAGCTGCTCGGCTTTTCGCATGCCGGACTGGCTGCCGTACTGACGGCCAGGGGCGACGCGAGCGATGCGGCGGTGCAGGCCGCGGCGGCGACCGAGGCATACCGGGCGAAGGGAGATGTGGTCTCGGCGGCAACGCTGGACGTCGTGCCGGCGAGTCTGACGGCGGGCAGCTGACACCGATCGGCCGGAGAGCCGCTGAGTGTCGGTCAGCCGTCGTTCACGATGACGGCCTTGACGAAACCGTCCGGCTTGGCCCGTAGTGCGGCGAATGCGTCGTCGACCTGGTCGAGCCGGAAACGGTGGGTGACGAGCGGAGCGATGTCGATGCGCTTCGCCGCCAGCATGTCGAGCGCGGCGCGGGTGCTCTCCCGGAGCAGGTCCCGGTCCCGGACGTGGGCGTTGATCACGTCGATGCTCTTCCAGTTCCAGGTCTCGGCGTCCACCGTCCGGGCACCCTGGTGGAAGCCGAGGATCGAGACCATGCCGTGCGGCCGGACGAGCTCGGTCGCGAGGTCCAGGCCGGCCTGGCTGCCGGTCGCCTCCACGACGAGATCGAGGCCGTCGCCTGCGCGCAGGAAGGCCGGCAGCTCGTCGGGGTGGTACGCGTCGTCGGCGCCGAGACTCGCGGCGAGGGCACGGGCGTCCTGGCGCAGGTCGATGGCGGTGACGCGGGCCGTCGCGGAGCGGGCGAGCAGCTGCACCATGCACTGCCCCATGAAGCCGAGGCCGATGACCGCGACGCGGTCCGCGAGGTGGACCGAGCTGCGGCGCAGCGCCTCGGCGACACAGCCCAACGGCTCGCCCAGCGCGTGCTGCGGGTCGATGCCGGCGGGAACCGGCACGAGGTCGCGGAGGTCGGCGATGACGAAGTCCGCGAAGGCTGGTTCGACCCGGCCCGTCACCAGCGTGCCCACCGGCAGGTCGACCCCCGCGCCGGTGGTGTGCACGGTGCCGACCGGCTCGTGTCCCAGCCGCACGGGGTACTGGGGGAGGCGCTCGGACCAGGTGCTCAGGTCGCTCGCGCAGACTCCGCTGGCGATGACTTGGATCAGCACCTGGCCGGGTCCGGGTCGTGCGACCGGCTGCTCCGTGGTCCGGCCTGTTGTCGGCGCGATCAGCTCGTAGTGCCGGCCGGTGACCGCGTCCCGGTGCCCGGCGTCGTCGACGTTCGTTGCGTGCTGGTTCATCTGGTCTCCCCGGAGGTGTCGGTGGTCGCCTCGAACACGCGTGCCTGTCCGGCCCGGGCTCCCGGTCCGGAGTGATCCGCGGTGCGTCAGACCTGTCGCGGCGGACCGGTCGACTGCCGTACGACGAGCTCGGTCTGCAGCCACACCTCGCTACTGGTGCGGGGCTCGAGCTTCATGGCCAGGCCGGCGGCCTCCACGCCCATCTCGAACATCGGTTGCCGCACGGTCGTCAGCGGCGGCGCGAGGTGCTGGGCGTGGGTGTCGTCGAAGCCGACGACCGACGCCTGGTCGGGCACCCGTATCCGTCGCTCGTACAGGGCCTGCAGGGCACCGGCGGCGAGCAGGTCGGATGCCGCGAAGACGGCCGTGACCTCGGGAGACCGGTCGAGCAGCCGGGACATGTAGTCGTACCCGGTCCGCAGGCTCGGCCAGCCGGGGTCGAGGAAATACTCACCGAGCACCACGCGGGAGTCGTCACCACCGAACCCGTGCTCCTCGAGCACGTCCCGGTAGCCGGCCAGCCGCTCGGCGATCACCCGCGCGGTTCCTGCCATCTCCGGATCGGTGGGCGCCGGGTCGCCGATGTAGCCGATCTGCTCATGTCCGAGCTCCAGCAGATGCCGCATCGCCGCGGTCGCGCCGACGTAGTTGTCGACGAGCACCACGCCGGCGCCGCGGAACCTCGGCTTCTCGACCTCGACCACGACCACGCCGGCGCGATGGACCAGATCGACGTTGCGCGCGTCGACCGCCTTGGCGAACACGATGGCATCCACGCGCTGGGACAGGAACGCGTCCACGCCGGTTCGCTCGTGCTCGGCCGAACCGCGCGCGTTGTACACAAGCACGTTGTAGCCGTGCTCGGTGGCGGCATGCTCGACGCCCAGCGCGACCTCGGCGAAGAACGGGTTCGGCAGCGTCTCGTGCAGCAGCACCCCGATCGTCCTGGTGCTGCCGCGCTTCAGCCCCGAGGCCACCGCGTTGAGACGGAAGCCCTGCTGGCGCATCGCCTTCTCGACCCGCCGCCGGGTCGCGTCGGAGACATAGCCCTTCCCGTGCAGCACCCGTGAGACCGTGGCTGTCGACACGCCGGCCTGCGCCGCTACATCGTGCAGGGTCGGTCCCGACTTCCCGTCCTGTCCGTCACCCTTCGTCGGCGGTGTCATCTGGCTGCTCCCGCGGTGAGTCCGGTGATGACCTGCCGCTGCAGGATCACGAATGTCAGGACCGGGATCGCCATCACCACGGTGGTGCCGGCCAGGATCGCGGTGATGTCGGTGTTGAACTGGTTCTTGAACAGTGAGAGTCCGACCTGGACCCCTTGGTGCTCACTGGACGGAGCGAGCAACAGGTTGAACAGGAAGTCGTTCCAGATGTTGATGAACACGAGTACCCCCGCGGTCGCGAGTCCCGGCCTGGACAGCGGGAGGATGACCAGGCGGAGCAGCTGCCCGTAGCTCGCCCCGTCCAGCCTCGCCGCCTCCTCCAGCGAGGGCGGCAGCCCCGACAGGTACACCCGCTGGATGACGAACGACAGCGGGAACCACATCGCGCTGTAGAACACGACGAGGCCCAGCCTGGAGTCGAACAGTCCCAGATCTCGCATGATCACGAACACTGGCACGATCAGGCCCACGACCGGTATCGCAAGGGCGATCGTGAACATGACGGTGAGGCTGTGCCGGAACGGGAAGCGCATCCGCGCGGTCGGGTAGGCGGCTAGCAGTCCGGTCACCAGGGCTCCGGCCGTCCCGGCGACCGCGTAGAGCAGCGTGTTGCCCAGGTACCCGGCGATCTCGATCTCGGTGAACAGCGCGACGTACCCCTCCAGGGTGAACGGGTTCGGGAGGAGATCCCCGCGCGAGAAGATCTGCGCCTGGGTCTTGAACGACGAGACCACGACCCAGCCGACCGGGACCAGGCAGGCGACACCGACGACCGCGAGGAAGCCCCATCGACCGAGGGCACCGAGCACTCGTGCGGCCATCAGAGATCACGCTCCCCGAGCCGGAACACGCGTCGCAGCAGCAGGATGCCGAGCAGGCCGGCGGCGATCAGTACGACGCCGATGGCGTTCGCGTAGCCCCAGTCGCTGTTGGAGTACTCCTGGAACGCGTACAGGCTGAGCGTCAACGTCCGGTCGGCCGGGCCGCCTCCGGTCATGATGTAGACGCCGTCGAAGTAGGCCAGCGTCCCGAGTAGAACAAGGATCAGGCAGACCCCGACGACGTTGCGCAGCAGCGGCAGCGTGATGTGCCGGGTGAGCTGCCACCGGGACGCGCCGTCCACCCGGGCCGACTCGTAGATCTCGGCCGGGATCGCCTCGATCTCCGCCATCACCAGAATCATCACCACGCCGGCGGTGAACAGCCAGGTCGCCGCGACGGCGGGAAGGGCGGTGTCGACGTCGAACAGCCAGTCCCTGCTGCCGTCGAACCCGAGCCCGCTGAGCAGCTGGTTCAGCGGGCCGTACCGCGGGTTGTAGAACGTCACGTAAACGAGCGCCAACGCGGCGTACGACACGACGTTGGGCAGGAAGAACAGTGTCCGCAGCAGCCGCCAGCCGCGCACCCGCCGGGCGAGGATGACGGCCGCCGCGACGCCGACCGGCACCTGGATGAGCACCGCCGCCGCGAGGAAAACCGCCGTGTTGCGCGACGCCGTCCAGAAGATGTCGTCGGTGAGCAGCAGCCGGTAGTTCTGCGTCCACGTGAAGGTGAGCTCGATCGGGCCCCAGTCGGACAGCGATGTGACCACCACGACGACGAGTGGCACGAGGTAGAACACGGTGAACAACACCGCGCCGGGCAGTAGGGACAGCGCGATCCCGAGCCTCGTTCCGGGTTGGGCACTCTCCAGCCGGCCGGTACGGCGCTCGCGCCGCGGCGGCACGCTCGGGGGGTTGGGAGCGGCGGCTGTGGTCGGTCGCGGAGCCGGTGCGGTCACCGTTGCCGGCGTACTGGTCATCGCTGCCGCCGGACCGCGTCGGAGAGCTTGCCGAGGAAGTCCTCGGTTGACAGCTTGCCCTGGACGTAGGCGGGCCACTGGTTGATCCACGCGGTGTGGAACGCGAGCGGTGCCGCGAACTTGGCGTGCGGGTAGGTGTACGTGACCTGGCCGGCCTGCTGCACGAGCCGGACCGCGAGTGGCTCGAGCTGCTTCAGCTGCGCGGCCGTCGGCTCGAAGGTGGTCGGCCAGTACCCGCCCGTCACGACCGCCTTGCGGAACACCTGCTCCTGGGACGTGCGGAACCGGTTGAACTCCACGACCGCTTCACGGCTCGCGTCGTCCTTGGCGCCGCTGGCCCAGCCGGCACCGGAGAAGACGATCAGGCCGTCCCCGGGGGAGGCGGCGTAGCCGGCTTCGACCTTCGCGCCCTCGATGTCGGGGATCATCCATGGACCGTTGGCGATCATCGCCGCCTGCCCGCCGAGGAACGGTTGCGCGGCGCGGTCGTAGTCGCCGGTGAAGGCGTCAGAGTTCACGAACCCATCGGTGTGCAGGCTCTTCAGCTGTTCGGTCGCCTGGACCACGGTTGGGTTGCCGGCGTACTCGCCGTTCTTGATGCCTTCCTCGAGGAACTCGGCGCCACCCGGCGTCGTACCGATCAGGTTGGCCCACCAGAGCTGGGTGACCCAGTCGCCGTCCATCGCGAACGGGATCACACCGGCGTTCTCGAGCCGCGCCGCGGCGGTCCTCAGCTCGTCCCAGGTCGTCGGGAACGCCGTGATGCCGGCCTTCTGGAACAGCTTCTTGTTGTAGAAGATCCCGACAGTGTCGACCTGCTCCGGCACTCCCCAGACGTGTCCGTCCGCGTCGGTGAGGCTGGTGAAAACATCGGGCTTGAACGTCTCCCGCCACGCCTGGTCGCGCTCCAGGGCGTCCGCGAAGTCGAACAGCTTGCCGGTACGGGCCAGTGCCTGGACTGTGGGGGAGGCCTCGATGAACAGGTCGGGGAGCGTGTCCGTCGCCGCCTGCCGCTGGTAGTGCGCGGCGGACTCGGCATCGAGGTTCGTGTGCACGTACGGCTTCGACTCGATCCGGTAGCGGCCCTTGTACTTCTGGTTGAACGCGGCCGTCAGCTCCTTGCGGTACCGCCCGAACGTGTCCCCGGCGGTCGGCGTGAGCGCGCACGGCTCGCAGGTGATGACGATCTCCCCGCCGGCGGCGACCTCCGAGCCGTCGTCGCCCTCACACCCCGCGGCAGCCACCAGCACGGCAGCGAGCGAGCCGGCAGCCAAAGCTGTGCGAATCCTGGTCCTCATCGGGTCTCCTAGGCGGAAGCGATGTGTAAACGTTGACACATGTAAACGTTGACACATCGATTCGTCCCGGTCAACCGGCCCGGCGCGCAAGGCCTCGACTGCCCGGGGCGGTCAGGTCGCCGGGGTCTCGCGCGCGTCGGCGGTCGAGCTGCGCAGCATCAGTTCGGTGGGCAACGCGACCTGCGGCGGGTCAGCGCCGTCGCGGGCCGGACCGTTGGCCTGCAGCAGGATCTCGACCGCGGCCCGGCCGACCTCGGCGTGCGCGCCACCCAAGGTGGTCAGGCTCGGTGTGCACAGTTCGGCGGCGAAGATGTCGTCGAACCCCACGACGCTGACATCCTCCGGTACGCGCACCGAACGTTGCCGCAGGCGTTGCAGGACGCCGATCGCCAGCAGGTCGTTGTGCGCGACGATCGCGGTCGCCCGGGAGTGCAGGGCGCCGTCCGCGGCCGGCCCGCCCTGGGAGACCTTCGGGGTGAACGGCCCGATCCGCTGGGACCGCAGCCCCAGCGCGTCGGCGGCGTGGCGGAGCGCCGACCACCGGGTCGCGGCCATCCAGGAGTTCTCCGGGCCGGCAAGGTAGACCAGGTGCCGGTGGCCGAGGGATGCGAGATGCTCCACGATCTGGCGGCATCCCGACACGTGGTCGAGGACGACGCTCGGCAGGCCGCGCACCTGGCGGTTCATCAGCACCGTCGGGCGCTGCGCGGCGATCTGGGTCAGGTTCTCGTCCGGCAGCCGGCTCGCGGCGAGGACGAACCCGTCCACCGCCGGCACCAGACGCTGGATCTGGTCGTACTCGATCCGCGGGGACTCCTCGGCATTGACCAGTACGAGTGTGTACTCGGAGGCCTTGGCCCGCATCTCCGCGCCGCGGATGAGCTCGAAGTAGTGCGGGTTGGTGATGTCTGAGACCACCATCGCCACGGTGTGGTGACGGCCGGAGAGTAGCGCGCGAGCGTGCGGGTTCGGCCGGTACCCCAGCCGGGCGGCGACGGCCAGCACGTGCTGCCGGGTCTCCGCGTTGACGCGGTTGGGCGTGGAGAAGGACCGCGACACCGTGGACGTCGCGACGCCGGCCGCGGTCGCGACGTCGTAGATCGTGGGCCGGTCCATGCCCCACTGAACATCTGATGGCAACTGGTTGGCAACCCATTGCCGTCCAGATCGCACAATCCCTACGTTCGGCCTTGTGACGACCGACTCACCGCGCCGCGGCCTGCGCGGCTTCCTGGCGGAGCCGCCGCCCTGGGCCGCCCGCACGGTCCGTGCGCTGACCGCTGTCGAGATCGCCATCGGGGTGGCCGCGCTGCTGCTGATCTTCTTCCTCGTCCTGGTGCAGGCCCTGCAGCGCTACCTGCCCGTCGAGGGCTGGGCCTGGACCGGCGAGCTGGCCCGCTTCTGCCTCGTGTGGCTCACCTTCGTGACGGCCGGCGTACTGGTCAGCACCGACTCGCACATCTCTATCGAGATGGTCGACGCCGTCCGGTCGCCACTCGTACGACGGGTTGTGCGGGTGATCTCCTGCCTGGTCGTGGCGGCGGCCGGTGCCGCGCTCACCGTGACGGCCTGGGAGCTCACCCTGGACCAGGGGATCCTGAAGTCGCCCGCCCTCGGGATGCCGATGTCCTGGCTCTACGGCATCTCGCTGATCGGCTTCGTGTCCAGCACCCTCCGGGCGATCGTCGCCGCCGTGCGCTTCGCCGTGCTGGGCGTGCCGGAGACCGACGCCGAGGACGCGGAGGTCGCCGCCGCATGAGCGTCCTCGTCCTCTGCCTGCTCATCACGCTGCTCCTGGTCATCCGCGTGCCTGTCGCGTTCGCCTTCATCGGCCCGTCGATCGTCTACATGCTCACGACCGGCCAGTCGCTCGGCCTGGCGCTGCGCCTGGTCGCCCAGTCGACGGCGAGCTTCCCCCTCCTCGCCGTACCCCTGTTCATCCTGCTCGGATGTCTCGCCAACCACGCGGGCATCGCCGACCGGCTCTTCGACTTCGCGCTCGCCCTGATGGGTCGCGTCCGGGGCAGCCTCGGCTACGTCAGCGTCGGCGTCAGCGTGGGCTTCTCCTGGATGAGCGGGTCGGCGGTCGCCGACGCCGCGGCCCTCGGCAAGCTCGAGATCCCGGCGATGCTGCGCAGCGGCTACTCCAAGCGGTTCGCCCTCGGGGTGACCGGCGCCGCCGCGCTGATCGCCCCGGTCATGCCGCCGAGTATCCCGGCGGTCATCTACGCCGGACTGGCGGCGGTCTCCACCGGAGCGCTGTTCGCGGCCTCCGTCGTTCCTGCCCTGCTGATGGCGCTGGGGCTCTGCATCGTGGTGTTCTTCTGGGTCCGGCGCGAGGACAACATCGTCCGCACCGAGTTCAGCTGGGCGCGGGTGTGGGAGACCGGGCGCCGCGTCATCGCACCGCTCGGTGCGCCGGTGATCATCCTCGGCGGCATCCTGGCCGGCTTCTTCACCCCGACCGAGTCGGCCGCGGTCGGGGCGGCGTACATGGCGCTCATCGGGTTCGCCTACCGGACGCTGCGTCTCCGTGACCTGCCCAAGGTCCTCACCGAGGCGGTGCTGACCACGGGCGCCATCATGCTGATCGTCGCGTCCGCCAACCTGCTCGGCTACATCTTCGCCCGCGAGCGGGTGCCCCAGGAGATCTCCGAGCTCGTCCTCGGACTGACCAGTGACCCCACTGTCTTCCTGCTGCTGGTTCTCGCGCTGTCGCTGGTGCTCGGCACCGCGCTCGATGCCATCGCGGTCCTCACACTGACCGTTCCGATCCTGCTACCGCTGAGCGAGACGTACGGCGTCGACCCGATCGCGCTCGGCGTGCTGATGATCCTGTCCCAGATGATCGGGCTGCTCACGCCGCCGGTCGGCACGGTCATCTTCGTCCTCCAGGCCATCGCGAAAGCCCGCATGTCGGAGGTGTTCTGGGGATCGCTCCCATTCATGGTGCCGCTGGTCCTGCTGTGCTTCGCGATCATCTTCTGGCCCGACGCGATCCTCTACCTGCCCCGGGAGCTGGGATTGTGACCCGGGCGCCCGCCGACGCCCGGCGCTCGTTCCTGACCGGACTCCTCGGGCAGGGGGTGACGCCCTCGCTGACCCCGGAGCTGCACGAGCGGGAGGCGGGACGGCACGGGCTCCGCTACGTCTACAAGGCCGTCGAGCTCGGCGACGGCCAGCTCGGCCCCGACGCGCTGCGCAGGCTGCTGGACGCCGCGGTGCGGCTGGGCTTCGACGGCCTGAACGTCACGCATCCGGTCAAGCAGGCGATGGTCCCGCTGGTGGACAGCGTCACTCCGGCCGTCGAAGCCATCGGCGCCCTCAACACGATCCTCGTCCACGACGGCGTGTCCGTCGGGCACAACACGGACGTCACCGGCTTCGCCAGGGCCTTCCGTGACGGTCTGCCCGACGCCGATCTGGCGACGGTGGTGCTCCTCGGCGCCGGCGGTGCGGGGACCGCCGTCGCGCACGGCCTGGTGCGGCTCGGCGTACAGGAGCTGTGGGCCTACGACTCCCGCAACGAGCGCACCGAGGCGCTGGCCCGGTCCGTCGCCGGGCTGAGGGCCGGTGCCGTGGTGACCGTGCTGGACGAGGCCGACGTCTCCCCGGCGCTGTCGACGGCTTCGGGTCTGGTCAACGCCACCCCGGTCGGGATGGCCGCCCACCCCGGCATTCCGGTCGCCGTCGAGCTGCTCCGGCCGGCGCTGTGGGTGGCCGACATCGTGTACCGCCCGCTGGTCACGCCGCTGGTCGAGGTGGCCACCGGCCGCGGCTGCCGGGTCCTCAGCGGAGCCGGGATGGCCGTCCATCAGGCGGCCGACACGTTCGAGCTGATCACCGGCAGGAAGGCCCACCGCGACGCCATGTTCCGCGACTTCGACGAGATGGTCGCGGTCGAGATCCAGAGCACCGATCCCGTCACCACCCAGCGTCGGACAGCCGGCCGAGAGAGGAAGCGGTAGACATGTCACTTCGAACCATGCAAGGGAACGTCAGGCTCGTCGCCTGCGCCGTGGCTACTCTGCTGATACTCACCGCCTGCAGCGGCGACGACGGGGGAGAAGGCGGCGCCGGAGGCGGGGACGTGGAGATCACGCTCGCGCACAGCTACACCGAGGCGCAGCCGCAGCACCGTTGCGGCGCGAAGGTCATCGCCGATGAGGTGGCGAAGGCCGATGTCGGTGTCACCGTGCAGATCTTCCCTGCCAGCCAGCTCGGCGGCGACGCCGACCGGATCAGCTCGGTCGTCTCCGGCGACATCGACATGGACATCCAGGGCGCATCCGCGCTCGGTGCCATCTACGAGCCGGTCAGCGCCCTGGACGCCGCGTACGCGTTCGACGACAGCGACCACCTCGACCGGTACTTCGACAGCGACGCCGCGAAGGCACTGATCGAGGGGTTCGCCGAGAAGACCGGCGTTCAGACGCTCGGTGCGTGGTCGGCGGGCATGCGCCAGTTCACGGCGAACAAGCCGATCCGTAAACCGGCCGACCTCGGCGGGCTGCGGATGCGCTTCCCGAACTCCCCGCAGTTCCTGATGAATGCCAAGGCGCTCGGCGCGAGCCCCGTGGAGGTGGCCTACGAGGAGCTTTTCCTGGCGCTGCAGCAGGGCACCGTGGACGGGCAGGAGAACCCGATCGTCAACATCGGCGCGATCAGCCTCGACGAGGTCCAGGACTACATCAGCCTCTCCTCGCACCAGGCCAACTCCAACCTCGTGATCGTCGGCAAGGTTTGGAACGAGATGACCGCCGAGCAGCAGCAGGCCGTCCAAAAGGCGGTCGACACCGCAGTGAGCCAGGTCCCGGACTGCGTCGCGCAGGACGAGCAGAAGCAGCTCGCCGAGTGGAAGCAGGGCAAAGACTTCCAGGTCGTCGAGGACGTCGACGTCGCTGCCTTCCGCACCCGGGCCGACGCCTACCTCCGCGACAACTTCAAGCCTGAGCAGCTGAAGGTCTACGAGGGCGTCCGGGCCGCGGCGCAGTGAGCGCGGTGGGGGAGGTCCAGACCTTCCGGGGACCGGTCGCCGTCGGCTGGCTCGGCGTGACGCTCATGCATGAGCACGTCTTCGTCGGGCACCCCGAGCTGGACCTGAACTTCCCTCACCCGGAGTGGGACGAGGTGGCGTCGGTCGAGGCTGCGATCGCCGGCCTGGAACGCCTGTGGGACCTGGGGATCCGCACGGTCGTCGATCTCACCGTGCTCGGCCTGGGCCGGAATGTCGCGCGCGTGGCAGCGGTAGCGGCCCGCACCCGGATCCAGCTCGTCGCGGCGACCGGCTACTACACGGCCGACGTACTGCCGGCCTTCTTCCACACGCACGGCCCGGGACTTCTCGTCGACGGCCCGGATCCCCTGGTGGAGTACTTCGTCCGCGACATCGAGGAGGGTGTCGCGGGCACCGGCGTGCGGGCCGCCGTCGTGAAGGTCGTGACCGACCGGGCCGGGCTGACCCCGGACGTCCGGCGGGTGCTGGCAGCGGCGGCGACCGCCCACGAGCGGACCGGTGTCCCGATCCTGACGCACACCCACGCGGCCTCACGCAACGGTCGCGCGCAGCTCGCGTTCCTGACCGACCGCGGCGTCTCGCCCGACCGGCTGGTCATCGGCCACTGCGGGGACAGCGAGGATCTGGACTATCTCCGGGAACTGATGGACGCCGGGGCGACGATCGGCATGGACCGGTTCGGTATGGAGCACGTCCTGCCGGACGACCGCCGGGTCGGTACCGTCGTCGAGCTGCTGCGCCGGGGCTACGCCGAGAGCATGGTGCTCTCGCACGACGCGGCCTTCTTCAGCCGGGTCACGCCACCGTCCTGGCGTGCCCAGCACGCGCCGCACTGGCACGCGGAGAACATCTCACGACGGATCGTGCCGATGCTGCTCGCCGCGGGCGTCACGGACGCGGACCTGCACCAGCTGCTCGTGCTGAACCCCGCACGCCTGCTCACTCCGGGGCGGTCGAAGAAGGAGGAGCCGTGACGCTACGGACCTCGATCGCCACGGTCTGCCTGAGCGGGACCCTGACCGACAAGCTGCACGCCTGCGCCGAGGCGGGCTTCGACGGCGTGGAGATCTTCGAACCGGATCTCGTGGCCTCCCCGGCGAGTCCCGACGAGATCGTGGCGCTGGGACGGCGTCTCGGCCTCTCCTTCGATCTGTACCAGCCCTTCCGCGACGCCGAGGGAGTCACCGAGGATGCGTTCGCCGCCGTACTCCGCCGGGCGCGCCACAAGTTCGGCCTGATGCAGCGCCTCGGCATCGACACCATGCTGGTCTGCAGCAACGTCGGCACCGCGACCGTCGACGACGACGTCGTGTCGGCCTCGCAGCTGCGGCAGCTCGGCGAGGAGGCCGCGGCGTACGGCGTGCGGCTCGCGTTCGAGGCGCTGGCCTGGGGGCGCTTCGTCGACGACTACCGGCGGTCGTGGCGCATCGTGGAGCTGGCAGACCACCCGAGCGTCGGCGTCTGCCTGGACAGCTTCCACATCCTGTCCCGCGGGCACGATCCGGCCGCGATCGAGCGGATCCCCGGCGACAAGATCTTCTTCGTGCAGCTCGCGGACGCCCCGGCGCTCACCATGGACGTCCTGTCCTGGAGCCGGCACCACCGGCTCTTCCCGGGTGAGGGCACCTTCGAGCTGGACCGTTTCGTCGGTCACGTCCTCGACGCGGGGTATCAGGGACCGCTCTCACTCGAGGTCTTCAACGACACCTTCCGTCAGACCGACGTACGGCGCACCGCCCAGCAGGCGAAGCGCTCCCTCACGTGGCTGGAGGACCAGGTCGCCCGGCTGCCGCTGCGGTGTCGCCGGCCCGACGGACCTACTACCCTCCCGGACGTCGCCCAGCCCGTCGCCTTCGACTTCGTGGAGGTCAGGGCCGAGAACGCAGGTGACGTCGACACGGTGCTCCGGCAGCTCGGGTTCACCTTCCGCGGTCAGCACCGCAGCAAGCCGGTGCGGCTGTGGACCCAGGGACGCGCGCGCGTGGTGTGCAACGAGCAGCAGGCACGGGAGCTGGCGCCGACCCTCGCGGCGGTCGGCTTCGAGGTCGCCGACCCCGAAGCCTCCGCGAGCCGGGCCCGTGACCTCGACGCGCCGTCGGTCTTCCGCCGTACCCGCGCCGACGAGCAGGAGCTGCCGGCGTTCCGGTCGCCGGACGGCACGGAGGTCTTCCTGGCGGGTATCGCCGAGAACGACGCGACCTGGGTCTCCGAGTTCGAGGGCGGGTCGGCGCCTGCCCAGGAGCTCTTCCTGACCGGGATCGACCACGTCAACCTTGCCCAGCCCTGGCAGAGCTTCGACGAGGCGGTGCTGTTCTACAGCAGCGTCCTCGTGCTGCGATCCGGTAGCAGCCAGGAGGTGGCCGCGCCGACCGGTCTGGTCCGCAGCCACGTGGTGCGCACCGATGACGGCGCCGTCCGGCTCGCCCTGAATGTGGCGCCGCTGGCCTTCACCGACCCACACGGGTTCCCGCAGCACGTCGCCTTCACCAGCTTCGACGTGATGGCGACGGCCCGGGCCGCCCGAGCACGCGGGCTGCGCCCGTTGCCGATCCCGGTGAGCTACTACGACGACCTGGTGGCCCGCTTCGACCTGTCGCCCGGGCGAGTCGAGGAGATGATGCGGCTCGGCGTCCTCTACGACCGCGACGACAGCGGCGACTTCACGCACTTCTACACCGAGACCATCGGCAGTGTCTTCTTCGAGGTGGTGCAGCGGCGGGGTTCGTACGACGGGTACGGCGCCGCGAACGCGCCGGTGCGGCTCGCCGCTCAGCACCTGAGGCCGGCGCACCGGTGAGTGCCCGGCTGTCCTGGTGACGCAAGTGTCGATCGAGGATGTCCAGGCCGGCCGACGAGCGGCCGGCCTGGACGTCGGAAATCAGGCGACGTCGAACCGATCGAGGTTCATCACCTTGTCCCACGCGGCCACGAAGTCCTGCACGAACTTCTCCCGGGCGTCGTCGCTGGCGTAGACCTCGGCGACTGCGCGCAGCTCGGAGTTCGAGCCGAAGACGAGGTCGACCCGGCTGCCGGTCCACTTGACCTCGCCTGTGGCGCGGTCGCGGCCCTCGAACGTCTCGGCGTCCTCCGAGGTCGCCTTCCACTCCGTGCCCATGTCGAGCAGGTTCACGAAGAAGTCGTTGGTCAGCGACTCCTCGGCCGACGTCAGGACGCCGAGCTTGGACTGCTTGGCGTTCGCCCCCAGGACGCGCAGGCCGCCGACCAGGACGGTCAGCTCGGGCGCGCTCAGGGTCAGCAGGTTCGCGCGGTCGACCAGCAGGAACTCGGCCGGCAGCCGCTGCCCCTTCGCGAGGTAGTTGCGGAACCCGTCCGCGACCGGCTCGATCGCGGCGAAGGACTCCACGTCGGTCTGCTCCTGCGAGGCGTCCGTACGGCCTGGCGTGAAGGGCACCTGGACGTCCTGACCGGCGTTCCTGGCAGCCTGCTCGACGGCGGCGCACCCGCCGAGCACGATCAGGTCGGCGAGCGAGACCCTCTTGCCGCCGGACTGGGAGCTGTTGAAGGACTCCTGGATCCCCTCCAGGGTGCGCAGCACCAACGCCAGCGTGTCGGGGTCGTTGATCTCCCAGCCGCGCTGCGGCTCGAGGCGGATGCGCGCCCCGTTCGCCCCGCCGCGCTTGTCACTGCCGCGGAACGTCGAGGCGGACGCCCAGGCGGTGGAGACCAGCTGGGAGACGGACAGGCCCGAGGAGAGGATCTGGCTCTTGAGTGCGGCGACGTCCTCGGCCTCGACGAGTTCGTGGTCCACGGCGGGAACGGGATCCTGCCAGATCAGCGTCTCGGTCGGGACCAGCGGACCGAGGTAGCGCTGGATCGGGCCCATGTCGCGGTGGGTGAGCTTGAACCATGCCCGGGCGAACGCGTCCGCGAACTGGTCCGGATTCTCGTAGAAGCGACGCGAGATCGGCTCGTAGACCGGGTCGAACCGCAGCGCGAGGTCGGTCGTCAGCATCGTCGGGGGCCGCTTCAGCTCGCCGTCCTCGGGGTCCGGCACTGTGTTCGCCCCGGCGCCCTCCTTCGGCTGCCACTGGTTCGCCCCAGCAGGGCTCTTGGTCAGCTCCCACTCGTAGCTGAACAGGTTCTGGAAGAAGCTGTTGCTCCACTGCGTCGGCGTGGCCGTCCAGGTGACCTCGATGCCGCTGGTGATCGCGTCCCGGCCCCTGCCGCTGCCGAAGCCGTTCTTCCAGCCGAAGCCCTGCTCCTCCAGGGATGCACCTTCGGGCTCGGGGCCGACGTGCTCGTCCGGGTCGGCCGCGCCGTGGGTCTTGCCGAACGTGTGCCCGCCCGCGATCAGTGCGACGGTCTCCTCGTCGTTCATCGCCATCCGCCGGAACGTCTCGCGGATGTCCCGTGCCGCGGCGAGCGGGTCCGGTTCGCCGTTCGGGCCCTCCGGGTTGACGTAGATGAGGCCCATCTGAACGGCGGCCAGCGGCGTGTCGAGCTCTCGGTCACCGGTGTAGCGCTCGTCGCCGAGCCATGTGCGCTCGGGGCCCCAGTAGACGTCCTCGTCGGGCTCCCAGACGTCCGGCCGGCCGCCGGCGAAGCCGAAGGTCTTGAACCCCATCGTCTCCAGCGCACGGTTGCCCGCGAAGATCATCAGGTCCGCCCACGAGATCTTGCGGCCGTACTTCTGCTTCACCGGCCAGAGCAGCCGGCGCGCCTTGTCGAGATTGCCGTTGTCGGGCCAGCTGTTCAGCGGCGCGAACCGCTGCATGCCGGCGCCCGCGCCGCCGCGGCCATCGTCGATGCGGTAGGTGCCCGCACTGTGCCACGCCATCCGGATCATCAGCGGGCCGTAGTGGCCGAAGTCGGCGGGCCACCACTGCTGCGACGTCGTCAGCACCTCGTCCACGTCGCGTGCCAGCGCATCGAGGTCCAGGCTGTTGAACTCCGCGGCGTAGTCGAAGTCCTCGCCCATGGGGTTGGCCACGGCGGGGTGCTTCCGGAGGATCTTCAGGTTGAGCTGGTTCGGCCACCAGTCGCGGTTGGCCGCGCCCTCGGTCGGGTGGTTGCTGCGCCCGGTCGAGACGGGGCACCCGCCCGCGCTCTCGTCGTTCATCTCACCGATCACGGCGTCAGGGGTGTCAGACACATGAATCCTTCCGGGGTCAATGGTGTGCTCAGGAAGTGGATGTGGTCGAACAGTCGGGGCACAGGCCCCAGTAGGTGACCTCGGCCTCGTCGATCACGAAGCCGTGGTCGCCGGAGGCGGTCAGGCAGGGAACGTGGCCGACGGCGCAGTCGACATCGGCGATGACGCCACAGGACCGGCACACGACGTGGTGGTGGTTGTCGCCGACCCGGGACTCATAGCGGGCTACCGAGCCCGACGGCTGGATGCGCCGGAGCAGGCCCGCGGTGGTCAGTGCTCGCAGCACGTCGTACACAGCCTGGTGGGAGACCTCACCGAGATCCTCACGCACGACACCGATCAGCGAGTCCGTGTCGGCGTGCGGATGGTCGTGCACCGCAGTCAGCACCGCCAACCGAGGACGGGTCACACGCAGGTCAGCGCCTCGCAACATGCGCTCGAAGTCCGAAGCCGTGGGCACGCACCGGAGTCTGGTTCATTTTCTTGAATCAATCAAGTTACTCCTGCCGGGATCGTGGGCCATAGGGTCGTGCGCCGTACGGCGATGCCCCGCGGCGTCCGCAGACCGATATGGCGCGGGCCGAAGCGGCCGAAGGGCACCTCCCCGGACTGACGGGTGAGGTGCCCTTCATGCGTGCCTGTGGCTACCTCCTACTGTGCAAAGGCCTGGAACTCGGCCACTCGAACGTTGCCTGCCTGCGGACTGGCTGTGGCGCAATCGGTGTTGGCCCGTGGGTCGGCATCCTGCTCGCCGACGTAGTCCGGCGCACCGGTGCACTGGTTGGTCAGCACCTCAAGCCGCAGGTGCGTCGCCGTGATGTCCGGTACGTCGAAGGACCTGATCGTCAGTTCCGGCGCCCGCGGCCGCGGCGCGACCGACGGGAACGCGTCGGCTGCACTGGTGAAGACGGCCTGGAACTGTGCCGGGTCGGAACAGGTGACCGCGCCACCCGCCGTGCATGCCAGCACCCGGAACTGCCGCAGTGCCGAGAACCGGCTCTGGGGGTTGGCTGGGTCGGGGTCGGTGAGAATCGGCGGCCGCAGTTGCGCGCTGACCTGGATGCGCCGGACCGCCTGGGTGCCACCGGCCAGGTCGACGGTGACCTGCTTTCCGGCTACCGGGCTGCCCAGCGACGCCCAGTT
>Ga0075419_10000527_pt1 | contig 24198 bp, 19 predicted proteins | sample SoiMetdeltSBSDD3_FD_76900 | JGI IMG/M metagenome (GOLD analysis project Ga0075419, IMG submission 76900) | Bulk soil microbial communities from a Populus tree surrounding site in Tennessee, USA - Soil MetaG P. deltoides SBSDD3 | ecosystem: Environmental > Terrestrial > Soil > Tree plantation... | reverse complement strand
CCGTAGGAGTCGGGCCCGTGTCTCAGTGCCCGTGTGACTGGTCGTGCTCTCACACCAGTTACTGATCGTCGACTTGGTGGGCCGTTACCCCGCCAACTATCTAATCAGCCGCACACCCATCTTTAAGCGCCGGAGCTATAATATAAAAGCGATGCCGCTTTTATATATTACGGGGTATTAATCCGGGTTTCCCCGGGCTATTCCCCACTTAAAGGAAGGTTGTGTACGTGTTCCGCACCCGTTTGCCGGTCGCCAGCATCTGTATTGCTACAGACCTGCTGCCCCACGACTTGCATGTATTAAGCCTGCCGCTAGCGTTCATCCTGAGCCAGGATCAAACTCTCCATTGTAAATGTTGTTTGATACTGACATTATAATTCTCAAGAATTAACGTGTCAAATCGAATGTTATTCGCTTGACTTACCTATGATCCCGATATAAAATCGAGATGCTGTTGCTTCCCTACTTTCAAAGATCTTTGCCATTACTGGCACCCCATTTTTAAACGGGAGTGCAAAGGTAAGGGCCGTATAAATACTAGCAAAATATTCAGCTAGTTTTTTTTCAAAGTTTCCCTGTGAAATTCAATACGTTTTGTTAAGAACTAATACCGAAAAATTCAGGTGGGCGGCAAAGATATGATGGTCGTCTTTACCAGCAAATTTTTAGTTCTTGTTTTCTCCACATTTCATCCCATCACTGTTCACATTTTAAAGAGCAATCCGCTTTTAACGGGCGGCAAAGATAGGAGTACGATCATACCTGCCAAATGTTTTTTCTAAGCAAGCATTTACAAACGGCTAAACCGTAATGCTGGTATGTATTTCAGGAGAAAAATTTAATTAAAATAGTTACCGGGATAGAGAACTTTGATAAGAAAAAGTCCGTGAGCCGGTACAGCAAAGTTTGCCGACGAGCAGTCTTTGGACTCTATTATATTTCTGAAACTATCAATACCGATTTTGCCCCTGCCAAGTTTTAACATTGTTCCTGTTAATGCTCTGACCATGCCTCTCAGAAATCTGTTTGCAATTACATTGTAAACAATGCAATCATTTTCCGTGATCCATTTGCTCTCCTTAATCTTACACTCAAACGTTTTGACCTGCGTATTACGCTTTGAAAAAGACGTAAAATCAGTATACTCTTTAACCAGCTCTGCTGCTTCTTTCATTAGTTCCAGATCAAGCGTGTAGGGAAAATAGAATGCTTTGTCGTTTAAAAAAGGATTCTTCCTGCTGTAAATAAAATACCTGTATTCGCGGGCAACTGCATCGAAGCGACAGTGATCACCGTCCTTTACCCTCAAGAGATTTTTTGCGGCTATGTCGCCCGGCAAGATGGCATTCAAACTATATAACAGCCTTGATGACAAATCTGTTTCAGTATCAAAGTGAAAATAGTTTTGATAAGCATGCACCCCAGCGTCGGTCCGTGAGGAGCCTGTGAGTTCAATTCTTTGTTTGAGAAGAGTTTGTAACGACTTTTCTACCTCAGCTTGTATGGTATTAGCATTTATTTGCGATTGAAATCCGCTATAGTCCGTGCCTTTATATGATACTTCAAGAAAATAGCGCATCGCATTTAGAATCGTAACATCGCTTTAAATCTATTGATATAATATTCGTCTGTAAGTTCCGACTGAAGAGATGCAAAGTTTTCGGCATCACTCACATGTTGATATGCCGCATCAAAAAACTTATACTTGAATTCATCGGTCAGGAATAACGTACCGAGGTTTTTTATTTGCGTGACTGAAAAGCATTTTGTTTTGAAAACCCTGCTAGCCTCAGCGATCATGCTATTATCGTTTTTCTCGCTAACCATTTTTTTTCTCAGTTTGAAAAAATCGTCATTATTAGCAACCGCTTTGCAAGCATTGTTTTTTACGGCGACTGGCTTTGAATCATCTTTCTTAACTGAGTCAGTTGATATGATATCAAGAAATTTCTTTTCTTCCTGTTTTATTTCCTCGGGGATTGCTTTCTTATTATCAGCAGGTGGGATTAGAATTTTTATTGTATCTGTGATATTGTCATGTTGTACATCAAGAAACACAAGTCCAATACCATTTGTAGTGGAACTTTCTGATTTTAGTTTTATCGTTGACCTTTTGTATTCAACATTAGTTTCAACTTCCGTTTTGGTTTTTTCAAGAGAATCTTGTCTTCTCAACTCTTCCTGTCTTAATAGTTCAGCTTCCCTGTTCTTTGCTGCCGATATCGAATCAGCTTTCATCCTAGCCGCATTATTTGCTTCCTCTATCTGTTTTTGAATTGCTGCTGAATCGACTTTTGGCTCCTCCTTTTTTTCAACCGGCACAGCTTCCTTTTTGACATCTTCTTGTTTGAGCGGGATGTTATCTTTTAGGTCGTTGTTTGGTTCTTCCTTCTTCTCAGTTGTTGCTACGGCAACAACTTCGGCCTTTTTTTCAACTGGTTTCTCAATAATCGGACGCTCTTTAATTGTTGAGTCGTCAGCAGCTTTTGCCAGCAAGTTTGTAAATGCATTATCCTCTCTTTTTTCCGTCTTCACTGTTTGAACTGCACTAGTAGGCTGGCTTGAAGGCATTATGATAGCCATCGTACTCAAATTAAACAAGCCCCAACCCCTATCTGGAAAATTCTTTACCAAAAATCCCAAGTCTTTTCTATTAACTGTTATCGAATATGGCTGATCGGGTGCCTGGCTGCCCTGGATCCCAATATTTATTGAGTAAATACTGTCTTTAAGATTTGAAAGTATCAGGTAACCAGATGGATTTGAATTGTAAATCTTTTCCCCCATCCTTGCATAAAAGGGTTGCTGGTTATCTGTTTGCAGATATATAAAATAGACTTTTTGGGCATGGATGGAAGTAATAGTGACAAACAGGAATACGAATAGATGAAATGTTTTTTTCATTGGACTTATATGGGTAAAGTTCCTCAAAGTTAGGATAAATAAATCTTAAGAGTTCTGTAAACAATTAACTTGCCATTTGTAAAATATCATTCTTTGCCCTTAGAAGTAAGGTCTATTTTTGCCATCCAAAAAAAACACGATATGAAGTTTTTCTCCATGTTCTTTGCAGTGCTGCTTATCGCTATTAAAATAACTGCACAACCTCCAACCCCGAAAGATACTTCCTGGAAAAAACAATACAGGGAAACTGCCACCAGGATCAATGATCTTGTTCATACTAAACTTGAAGTGAAACCAGATTTCACGAAATCGTATTTGTATGGTAAAGCGTGGATCACTTTGCGTCCGCATTTCTACGCCACGGATTCTTTAACTCTTGATGCGAAAGGAATGGAATTAAAAACGGTGGCGTTAATCAAGGCAGGAAAACAAGTTCCATTGAAATATGTATATAACGATGATCACCACCTCAGAATTAAGCTTGACAAATCTTATAAAGCAAACGAGAATTACACCGTATATATCGATTATGTAGCCAAGCCCGATGAATACCAGGAAAAATATGGTACTGATGATTTTCTTGGTATTAAAGGCATGTACTTCATTAATCCAAAAGGAGAAGAAAAAGATAAGCCTACACAAATATGGACACAGGGAGAAACAGAATCAAATTCAGCATGGTTCCCAACAATTGACAGAACCAATCAAAAGACCACGCAGGAATTAATTGTTACTGTAGATAATAAATATGTAACCCTTTCGAATGGTAAATTAATGAGTCAAAAAAGAAATGCTGACGGCTCGAGAACTGATTATTGGAAAATGGAATTGCCGCATGCTCCCTATCTTTTCTTTTTGGGTGTAGGTAATTATGCGGTTATTAAAGACAGCTGGCGTGGAAAAGAAGTTAATTATTATGTAGAACCTGAATATGCTTCTGTGGCTAAAAAAATATTTGGTAACACACCGGAAATGATCGAGTACTTTTCCAGGATCACGGGTGTTCCTTATCCCTGGGTGAAATATTCTCAAATAACCGGCCGCGATTATGTAGCGGGCGCCATGGAAAATACTACCGCTACGATACACCAGGAAAGTGCCCAACAGGATGCAAGGGAGTTGGTTGACGGCAATAACTGGGAAAGCACGATTGCGCACGAATTATTTCACCAGTGGTTTGGCGACTATGTAACTACTGAAAGCTGGAGCAATCTTACATTGAATGAATCGTTTGCTGATTACAGTCAAACCCTTTGGGAAGAATATAAATTTGGCAAAGATGCGGGTGATGCTGAGAACTACCAGGGCGCACAGAATTATTTACAAAGCGGAAGCGATGCAAAGGATCTGGTTCGTTTTTACTACTCCGATAAAGAAGATATGTTTGACCAGGTAAGTTATCAGAAAGGCGGACGTATCCTTCATATGCTGAGAAACCTTGTTGGTGACAGCGCTTTCTTTAAATCATTGAATGTCTACCTGACCACTAATAAGTTTAAATCGGCAGAAGCACATCAATTGCGTTTAGCATTCGAAGAAGTGACAGGCCGTGATCTTAACTGGTTTTTTAACCAATGGTACTTTGGAAGTGGCCATCCATCCGTAACGATCGATTATGTTTATGATGATGCGGCCGGTAAAGTAAATGTGATCATCAAACAAATTCAAAAGAGCGGAAAGATATTCACGCTACCGATCGCTGTAGATATTTACAATGGAGCAAACAAAGTCCGTCATACTGTTTGGGCAAAAAATGCGGTGGACACTTTTACATTCAACTATGCAAAAAGACCCGATCTTGTAAACGTCGATGGTGACAAAATCTTATTATGGATAAAGAAAGATAATAAGACGCTTGAGAATTTCATTCATCAATACAAATATGCGGGCAATTATCTGGATCGTTTGGAAGCCATTCAATTTTCCGCTCAAAAACAGGATGATCCAAAGGCTATCGATCTATTAAAGACAGCATTAAAAGATAAATATCACGGACTTCGCAACGTTGCGATCTTTAGTCTTGACCTTGGAAATGATAAAGTAAAGCAGGCAACTGAACCGATCCTTGCCGATCTTGCAAAAAATGATAAGAAGTCAACGGTCAGAGCCAATGCAATCAACCAGCTTGGTCAATTAAAAAAAGCAGAATATGCTTCCGTGTTCAAATCCGCTACTAATGATTCATCCTATTCGGTTGCAGGCAATGCGCTTAATGCCTTGTTGGAAATCGATAAGGATGCTGCATTGGCAATTGCAAAACAATTAGAAAAAAAGCCATCCAAAGGAGCATTAAAAAATTCCCTGCAGAGCGCAAAAGCGGCTACGGGTGATGAAAGCCTGGAAGAAGAGATCATTGGTGGCTTTAATAAACTTCCGGTTTCACAACAAAAATTCAATACCCTTGGTACATTGGGAATTTACCTTGGAGCATTAAAGAATACGGAAAAGGTAAAAGCGGCTGTTGATAAGATCTTGGAATTTCGTGAAGCCATACCGCAACAGTTCAGAGGTCAGACAGATCCGTATATAAATGAAACATTGCAGAGCATTGCTTCAAAGAAGGAGGCGGCATTGAAAGCGGATCCAAATAATACTGCGTTAAAGGAATTGGTTGATTATATTAAATCAAAAACTCCACCTGCGGAAAAGAAAGGATTCTAACATATCTCCGACAAATATTAAAAGCCATCCGCTCTCGGGTGGTTTTTATTTTTATACAATTCTTCCCTTGATAGCTTTTGCCACAGCTTCTGACTTTGAATGTACATGAAGCTTTTTATAAATATTTTTTATGTGCACATTCACTGTTTCGATACTGATAAAACAAGTATCGGCGACCATTTTATAACTCATGCCTTTCACCAGACAGCTAAGAATTTCCTTCTCTCTTGCCGAAAGATCGAACGATTCTTTATTACCCACCAACTCCGGTCTTACTTTCACCATTTTTAAAACACGATTTGCGATTGAAGGCGTCATTGGACTTCCACCTTCGTAGATCTCTTTGATGGCCTCCATTATTTCCGCAGGTGTAGTATGTTTTAAAATGTATCCTTCAGCGCCAGCACAGATCGAATTAAAAATTTTTTCATCATCGTCAAAAATAGTTTCCATCAGGATCTTTATCTCCGGAAATTCTTCTTTGATCATCGCTACACCCTCAATGCCGTTTATTCCCGGCATTTCAATATCCATTAAAACAACATCAGGTTTTACTGCCGAAATATTTTTTAGAAGATTGTTGCAATTAGGAAAAGCACCAACGCAATCAAAACCCGGCGTACCACCAATCATGGCAGCAAGACCCTCACGCAGGCTCCGGTTATCTTCAAATATGGCAACCTTAATCATCATAAAAAACAATTTCGAACGTCATTTCAATTTAAGTCTTTAACGTCAATTCTATCTCTGTTCCCGCACCATTTGCAGTTATAATATTTAATTCGGCATTGATCTCTTTTGCCCTTCGCGTCATGTTCATCAAGCCATTTCCCAATGTTTGTGCATTTACAGGAATACCTTTACCGTTATCACGGATTCTAAGGATAATGATTTTATTCTTTTCAAAGAGTAAGATCGAAACACGGGATGCTTCCGAATACTTTACAACATTTGTGATTGCTTCTTTAAAAACAAGATAAAAATTCTTTCTTACCTGCATAGGCAATACAACACCATCAATTTTTTCATTCACTTCAAACGTGTATTCAACTTTTTTTGCTTTTAATAATTGATGTGCAAATGAACGCATTCTTGTAATTATTTTTTCAAATGAATCATTTTCAGGATTAATCGTCCATACAATATCACTCATGTTTTCTATGATCTTTCTTGAATTGATACCGATAAGATCCAGCGCTGGGATTTCTTTGCCCGCTTGTTGTTTTGCCACTTCACTATAAATAGAAATGCTGTTAAGCGTTGATCCAATATCATCATGAAGGTCACTGGCAATATTGTTGCGGATCGTTTGAAGCCTTTTCAATTGGTGAAGCCGGAACCGGTAAAGAGCATAAAAGACCAAACCAATGACAACGACACCCAACGACCTAAACCACCATGTTTGCCAATACGGCGGAAGAATTGTTATACTAATGACACTTGATTTCTCTGAATAATCGCCGTAAGTGTTATTGGCTCTTATAACTAATTGGTATTTACCTGGCGAAAGATCACTAAAATTCAATTCAGGTTTTCCGCTGACCTTATTCCAAATGGTATCTCCTCCTTTATATAACGCATATTCATAGTTGGTCTTTCCCGGAACAAATACAGAATAGTCTGAAAAAGAAATTTGAATTCTGTTATACCTGTTATATTTTAAAACAAGTCCTCGATTGGTCGCTAAAGAATCCAATAGCAGCTGCTTATCGTCGACCTTAATAGATGAATACTTCACTATTCCCGGCTTTGATCTCGCAATCGGAGAATCAATATTAAAAACAAGAAATCCTTTATTTGCATTGGACATAAGTATCATCTCTCCATGGTCATTGATCAATGGCATTGATTTAACCAACATTATTTTCCATTTGTAATCCTCATCGAGAAGTAACTGACGCTGTGTTCCTGATACTTTATTACATAAATAAATGCCTGAGGGATACACCATGCAAATCCAATTCCTATATACTGTTGTACCAACCGGACGTTCGACCGGAATTCTTTTTTGAAATAGATCAGAAAGCCCCGATACTGAATCCGTCTTAGTGTTCAGTAGCATTCCATGAAGTGAAGACTTGAGATAAATACGGGATGAATCAAAATAGGTAAGTCCATAAACGCCGCCGGGAATATTACAATCCGGCTCATCCATACATGGCTTGAATATTTTTTCAATCTTTTTCGCGACAAGGTTGATCTTATATAATTCCTTCGAAGGAAAAAAAGAAATCCAGAAAGTAGAAGAATTTTTATGAAGTAATGTAGGGTAATCAAAGCCTTTGATCAAATTCTCCCTGGCCGAACCCTTAATTGAAGGTTTACAAATAAATATAGAATCCAACATTTTTTCCCGGGCATTGTAGGCATATAAATACCCGTTTGAAAACAACCAATAGACATCATTCTTATCCACCTGACCATAACGACGAACTCTTTCTTTAAAATCGAGTTCAATTTCCTCGGCTTTTAAAGAGCGAAGGTCAATCCGGAAATCTTTAAGAACAACATTTCGAAAATTCAATGGTTCTATTTCCGGACGTAATACAGCAATATAAGTTGTGTCCGGATCGAAATCCTTGCTGAAATAAGCCGGATATCTTTTCCATTCCTCATTTAATAAGACACCTTTAATTCGTAGATTTTTATCAAAGCAAATAAGTTTAGGTCTGTCCTGGTTTTGCTGAAATAACAAATATTGATCGTTCCTTCCCTTTTCCAAGAAAATATTTTGCCTCCCTAGTTTTTGATAGCTATCCGGGTTCAGATAGTCGGCAGGCATAACGCCAGTTACAGATAAGGTATCAAAAAAAATATGCCTGACAATATCTCTCCTCTTTTTTATCATGGATAATCTTTCCAATCCATGTACCCATAATAGAATCTCATTTCTATCATTTTCAATTCCTGTCTCAGGTTTAAATTTTGTCAGATCGCCGACCGGGAATGTTTCTCTGTCATTAAAGAGGTATTCCATCCTGGATATATTACTATCAAGCTTGACAATGCGGCCTGATACATTGATCCATTTATTATTGTCCCTGTCAATCTTAACCATAAAAACTCTGTGTCTGCCTATTACATTTGTATCAGCTCGCACGCTTAGCTGATCAAAGAAAGAGTAGAAGATACTTTTACCTGTGGCTAAATTCATTTTTTCGAGGTAGCGGTTATCCACATGAGCGATCCATAGCACATTCTCTTTTTCAGAGTAGGTCATATTTATGAAATGCTGAAATCGTTTGTGGATAAAATGTGGTAGCTCGCCTTTCCATGAACATCGTACCTTCTGTGTATTCACATTATAATGCCATATTCCCCTGTAGTCTTTAGTGGTACCCCAAATGTTCCCAGATTTATCAGATATAATCTGTTCTCCATCAGATGAAATAAATACTTTGTTCATGCTATCAATAACAATATGCCTGATTTTTTTTGTATTTATATCTACTAAATAAAAGCCATCTGTACCAACTCCGAGATAAATAAATGTACCTGTGGGCCCTCGGAAAGTGCAACTTACCCCATGACGGAAATTTTTTATGGCAGGAAATTTTTCCTTGATTGATACAAATTGATCTGAAGCCCGATCATAAACATAAAATCCATATTCAGTTCCGAGCCAGATATTCCCGTCATCTGTAGTTTCCAGATCATTGATGCGAAATGGATTATCACTGCTATTCGGGGATTTAAGTTTGTAGGATTTCCAGTTGGCACCATCAAACGAATAAATTTCAGTGAAGAATTGAAACCAATACAATCCGTTCTTATCCCTTACCCATTCATGCAATTCTTGCTTTAAAACATCCGGGTTGTAAATGTTGCTTACGAAATACTCATCATTCACATTTTTTACAGGAAAAGATTGCGCAGAAAGTTCGCAGGAATAAACAACTACAAAAAAATAAAGCAGCCGTTTCATATTCCTAAAGGTATTTGAATTTTTTCTCAGTTATCAATACCCAAAACATGGTATTCCGCCTTTCATCATTGTTCTAATTAACAAAGATTGGGTATTGACTATCGGGTCAGCATCATAGCATTTTTGTACTTGACTTATTAAACATGCCCCTTATGAGAAGAATTATACTCGCTTTATTGTGTTTTAATTTATCAATAGATTATGTAAAGGCACAAACCTGGTCGGCTCTTGAATCAGGGATCGGGGCCAGCAATTACGGAGCCGCTTACTCATCAGTTATTTACAATGGTGAGCTTTATGTCGGAGGACACTTTACTTCGGCCGGAGGAATCACTGCTAATAACATCGCAAAATGGAATGGCACAAACTGGTCACAAGTTTCAGATGGAATAAATGGCGAAGTCCATAGCCTGTCCGTTTATAATGGAGAACTCTATGCCGCAGGAAGTTTTAATGCTGCCGGAGGTATGGCTGCAAAAGATATTGCCAAATGGAATGGAACTACCTGGGCAAATCTCGGTTACCTGGAGAGTTATTCAATAAATACGCTTGCAGTTTATAATGGAGAACTTTATGCAGCAGGATTTTTTATTTTTCCAAATTTTCCCGAAGGAGTTGCCATTGCAAAATGGAATGGCAATAACTGGACACCGGTGGGCCCGGAAACCCCTTCTTATTCCGTTTCGATCGAATGCATGGAAGTCTATAACGGTGATTTATATGTAGCAGGTTCATATTATCTTCTAGGCGGTGGCGGTGTTGCAGAATTTTACAGAGTTTTAAAATGGAATGGGTTTAATTGGAGTATTGTGCTTACCATGCCAACCACAATTACTCTGGATGGAGCTCTTGGCGGCATATTAAGCATGAAGACCTACAATGGCGAACTTTATGTTGCTGGCCAGTTCACTGGAGTCGATACCATTTGGGCTTCGCAAATAGCAAAATGGAATGGCAATAACTGGTCGGCTGTAGGTTCAGGTATTGCCTTCGAATCATTCCCTTATGGTTTTGATGGTTCTTATTATACGCTTGTAAGATCACTCGCAGTTTACAATGGTGCATTGTATGCCACAGGATTTTTTAATCATTGTGATACAATTATAACCAGGAATATTGCAAAATGGGATGGAAATAATTGGACAAAATTAGGGCTTGGGTTGTATGGTCATGGATATACCATGACTGGCACCGATACAGCATTATTTGTTGGAGGTATTTTTAATTATGTAGATGGTTACAATGGAATACCGGCAAATAATATTGCCGCATGGAAAGAATCTTGTTCATCAGCTCCATTACAACCGGCACTGATTCATGGAAATGCTACTGTCTGTAGCAACACTTCACAAACTTATTATGTAAATGAAATACCGGAAGCTGTAAGCTATACATGGACATTACCAAGTGGATGGACCGGTTACTCAACAACTAACACAATAACAGTTTTAACCGGAAACCACAATGGTGTCATCTCAGTCGTGGCAAATAATAATTGTGGTATCAGTAATGTACAAACCCTTCATGTTTCGGTTACTGCCAATTCGCTTCCTATAATACAGGGAAATATAACAGGAAGCAATTCTCCATGTATGGGATCAACTCAATTATATTCTGTTAGCGCAATACCAAATGCGACCGATTATACATGGACATTTCCTTCAGGTTGGATTGGTAGTTCAACTGATACCAGCATAACAGTAATTGTAGGTCAATCTGCCGGCATGATCGCTGTAAGAGCTAATAATAATTGTGGTAGTAGTATTCCAAACGTTTTACCAGTTGTAGTTGCTACTGCTCCTCTTAAACCAGATGTTATTGAAGGCAGTCAATCTGTATGTACAGGAACATCAAATCTTTATTATGCATTATCAGCTCAACCTGCCACGAACTATTCATGGTTGTTACCACAGGGCTGGAGTGGTAGCTCAAGTACCGACTCAATAACTGTCATAGCAGGAAATACTGATGGTGAAATTTCAGTAAGTGCAAATAATAGTTGCGGAAGCAGCGCTTATCAAAGTCTCCACGTATCTGCCGACTCCATACCCGCCAAGCCGGGAACGATTACGGGAAATATTTACACGTATACAAATTATTGGACCTATTATTCAATCGATAAAGTAACCAATGCTAAAGATTACAAATGGTCTGTTGGAGAAGGTATTCTGCAACGTGGCTTTCCCGGCAATTATACATCAGCCGTTTGGAAAAAACCGGGCACATATGAGCTATCAGTAAAAGCACTTAATGATTGCGGGGTGAGCGAAGAACGAAAATTACTGGTCAAAGTCATAGATTTTGAACAGGATGATCCTTTCGATATAAATATTTATCCAAATCCTTCTAAGGGAGTTTTTAACCTCACCGCAATAATGATACACGATAAGCTGATCAGGGTGGAGGTATTAACTATGTCAGGGCAGACTGTTTACAGCAGTGGCAACAGGCCCGGCCTAAATTATTTTACTCAATCAATAGATATTAAGAAACTTCCACAAGGTGCTTACCTGGTAAAGGTCATTGTAAACGACGAAGTATTTACCAGGAAAATCATTAAAACCCAATAAACGTTTCCTGAGAATGAAATCCATTAACCATTAAAAAAAATTGGAAATGAAAAAGAGAGCCTTCGAATATTTATTTGCTAAACTTAATATCATAATTAGAACAATCGCATTTATTAGTATTTCAGTGTTCGTTACATCTTGCCAGAAGAATATAAGCAACCTGGGCACCGAATCCGGAATGAACTCTTCAGTGAACAGCAATGCTAATTTGGCAGCTGATGATAATCGGGCGGCGATCGAAGAAATTCCATTGAGCTTGACTATTTACAATCCCTGTTGCCTGGAGGAAGTCTACTTCACTGGTACCATTCATTATGTTGAAAATAATAGTGTCATCCATACGGATAGCCGGGATATTAGCGGTGTTGGACTTACTAGCGGACTTGCTTATAAAGTATCAAGTGTTTCTGTTCGCAATTATCAATTTGATCCGAACGAGTACTTAGCAACATTGACTTGGTCAGTTCGAATGATGAGTGAAACGGGTTGTGGTTACAATGTGCAATTTGTTGTTCAGGTAACACGAGATGACGACGGCAATATTAAAGCTTCGATTCATAGTGGAAATTTCTTTTGCCTGATTTTTTAACCAATCAAACGAATTTTATGAGAAAGAAAATAGCATTTGTCTTCTTCAACTTTTGTATATCAATTATTCTTTGGCACTCTGCTACTTCGCAACATTACCGTTTTACAGTCGTTAACATGACGCCAGCTGCACGCAGTCCTGAGACATTTGATGATGGCGAACCGAATATTGCAGTGAATCCCGCCAATCCTCAAATCATTGCTGCTTCAGCATTCACTTTTGCCAATAACGGCACTCCTTGTCTCAACCCTCCATCGCCGTGTACAGGCGTGCAGTTTCCAAATTGCCGGGCTCCAATTTATTTATCTGTTGACGGAGGAAATACCTGGCAACTCAGGCAAATTCTTCCGAGTAATAACGGTATTACTCATGATATCACGCTTGCATTTGGCTCGACGGGATATTTGTACGCAGGTATCCTGAAAGGATGCCAATTCCCTGATGTGTTTAGAGGTTTCATGACCCTAAGATCTGCTTCAAACAGTAATGCTTATTGGACGTCACCCACACTAACTGATATGAGAGAAGTGGACAACAAGTTTGGTGCTCAGTTCGACCAACCCTGGATTGTTGCTTGCGGCGCACGCGACCCGGGTAACCAGCAAGTTTTCCATGACCAGGTTTTCGTAGGCGTGAACAGGAATCAAAACCGTCGAAGTGCAATTCCGGCAGAAGAAGGAAAAACCGCGAGAATAATTTTTTCAAATAATGCCGAAAGCCCAACTCCGATATTCAATGCAAGATTAATTGAAACAGTCGGAACCGCCGAACGCAATCTCTCGGGAATAAGAGTAGCTGCTCATAGCTCCGGAAAAGTGTATGCCATTTTTTACCGGTGGAAGAGTGGTGGGCTCAATGCCGAAAGACTGAATGCTGGGTTTCGCACTGAATTGAGCCCACCGAATTGCGATGTGGTGGTAGTACGGGATGATCATCTCGGAACGGAGTCCATCCCTTTCGGAGCTTTAGGCGGACCAGCCGGAATCGTGGTGGCAAACGATCAGGTCGTACCGATTAGTTATCCTCAATTGAGTTATATGGGAATTGATGATGGCGGAAAGCTGGGAAATGTACGGCTCGTCGGTGCAAATCTTTCTATTGCCGTCGATCCGAATAATGACCAGCACGTTTTTATTGCATGGTGTGCAAAATCTAACAATAGCTATCAACTTTATTTCAGTCAAAGTTGGGATGGAGGACTCACATGGAGCAACAATGGACTTCCTCCGTTACCGAGTACCCTCAATCCTGCTATAGCAATGACCACCGATAATAAAGTCGGATTTCTTTATCAGAAATTGACGGATGATGGTTGGTGGGAAACACATTTTACCGTCAAGCATTGGGTTACTTCCACACCACTTCCACTGTTGATCCCACAAGCCGGTTATATTCCGGATTATGTTTTGAATAGATTCCGGGACAACGAATTGCCCTTACTCGACTTAGCCGAATTGAACAAGAGACCTTCGCTCGGAGAATACCTGGATCTTGAAGCTGTTGGCAATAGTTTTTATGGAGTGTTCTCCGCTTTCAATAAGCCAGACAGTTCATCCGGAAGACAGAGAAACTGGAGGTTTCCTGAAGATGTGAGATTTAATCGCCATCAGGATCAAAAGACGGGACAGTTGGTGAACGCCCCCGGAGGTTCGCCAGTCAGGAACTCTGTTGATCCATTCTTTTTTAAAGCGGAAGTGTTTCCTTCACTAGTTATAAATAAATAAACCAGCAATCTCCAAACTTTATGTTATGGAAAAAAATGTGGTGTTTATAATAGCTTCTGGCAGGCAGGTTATTAATAATATCAAAGCGCAGTTTTGGTCAGCGTTTGATACTATCGAATACTTAGCCACATTAAACTGGTCGATTCGGATGATACATGAAGCCCAATGCGGTTATAATGTTCAACTTGTCATTCGTATCACCAGGAACAAAGAGGTTGAATCAACGTTTCAATTCACAAAGGAAATTCCCTTGCCTTTAGAAATCAGACTTCAAACACATGCAATTGTTTCATATAAAAATCTTTAATCATGAAAATTATTGATGTTCAGTCGTTGCTTATATGTAGCATCTTGTTATTCACTGTTTCATGCAAAAAAGGGCTTGACAAGACGTTTACCACACCGGAAGAGCCTGCCTCATTTGCTTTTCTTTCAAATAGTAATGCGTCGTCAAAAGTTCAGGCACGTACCTTTAAAGGACAAATTGTCGGAAGCTTCGTAAGCCAACCAACTTCTGACCCGACAATATACTGGGGAGGAGCTAACGCTAGTGGCATCGTAACTCACCTTGGCATTTTCAATAAAGTAACAAATGATGTGATCAATCTTCTTACTTCCATCGTCGACGGGACATTCATTATGACAAGTCCTGCAGGCGAACAGATCATGGGTAATTACAATGGCTTATTCTCATTTGGATCTGCGCCGGGTACGTTTTCTTGGGAACTCAATGCAACTATCATTGGCGGTTCAGGGAGATTTTCAAATGCCACAGGGGAATTCGTTTTTCTTGCAAACGGTACTTATGTAATTGAGGATGGAGTCGTCAGGGGCGATTACACAGAAACTTTCGACGGAATTATCACGTACTAGGAGAGATAAAGTCAATAGGCAAAAAATGGTATACTAAAATATGAAGGACCATCATTACTGGCAACGTGTACATAAGTATTATTATCAAACAAGAATTGTATCTGGTTAGTACATAATAAATCAAAGTTTTTAACCTCTAAAAAAATTAAAATGAAAAAAAAAAATTTTTACATGGCCCTGTTAAGCGGTGTCGTATTACTGATCACATCCTGTCAAAAAACAATTGACAAACGGTTTATCGCAGTTGAGGAATCCACTTCAGCCAATACTGATGCGCAAAAAGCAAAAAAGAAAATCCATGTGTCAAATCTTGAAGAGTTATACAGTGCAGTTAATGACCCGGAAAACACGGGTACAGAAGTAGTACTTGCGCCCGGTACCTATGTATTGAATGCAAACTATCCAAATGGAGGAAGGTTGGAATTACAAATGGATATGACATTACGTGGTCAGCCCGGAAATTCCGAAACAGTACTTATTGATGAATCCGCATTACCCATCAGCTCCTACAGGCTTAGCCCTACTATAACCGTAGCACCTATTCGAATAGGAAGAGGAATGAACTCAATTGAATGGTTATCGGTAAAAGGAGGTCCACTTGCCGTTAATCCTTTGGCAACAATAGAGTCTGACCTGATAGGCACTAAGACCAACGTTACTATTTCACATGTTTATGTTGATTGCAATGGGAGCAGGACTGGTATTTTATTTCGCAATCGGCTGGAAGAACATGAGAATCGCCTGATCGATGCTCATCTTGAGAACAGCGAAATATTTGGGGCCATAAGTGGTGTTGCAGCGGGTGTCGCCATGCAGAACAGGATCTCAGGTTCTAAAATCAAATTGAATATGAAAGAAAATTATATTCATGGATGTAAAATTGGGGTGTTTAATCTTAATGGTGGGCTGGGTAATTCGATTGATAACTGCTCACTTGATTTTACATCGACTGCCGATCGTATTGAAAACAATGGTTGCGGTCTTGATCTGAGCGCTGGTTCAGGAACAGCGATAGCATATTCAAACAATGGCCGCGTCACTGTTAAAATGTATGGCACAGTTATTAAAAATAATGGAGTAGCTCAACTTATTCCCACTAATGGAGCGTTATTGAGCGGAATATATGCTGCAAGTGCATATGGAGCTATAGCTTCCAACAATGTTTTAGACATAGGGCTGTGGGGTTGCCAGGTCTCGGATAATAACGCGCCAGACATCTATGCATATGGCGCTTATAGCCCGACAGCAGTTATTGCAGGTATAAACAATCGGCTCGATCTCTATCTCCATGGTCTTAGTGCGAATGCCAGTGTGTATGCCCATGCAAGCATACCAGCTGAACCCGCGGGAACAAATGTTGTAAACGTTTATCGGTGATTGCAATTCCAAAAGACAAACCTCCCTGTTACGGGAGGTCTGTCTTTTATAAAGATGTTGATTCAATGTTTACCACTTACCACCAGCGCCGCCACCACCAAAACTTCCGCCGCCAAATCCTCCAAAACCACCGCCACCACCACTGCTCCCGCCGCTCCATCCACCGCCGCCGAAGCCACCACCCCATGTAGGTCCCCACCATCCACGATAACCACGACGTGATGCGTAACCACCACCTCTTCCGCCACCACGGCCAATGGCACCAAGTATGATCCAAAGAATGAAAATACCAAGAAATATATGCTTCATACTCAGGCGTGGTCCTTTATCTCCAAAACCCGGCGGAGCTTTATATTCACCTGCGGCGGCTTTGATTAATGCGTCAGTTGCTTCATCTAATCCTCTATAATAATTCCCTTCTTTAAAATTCTCGATCATTTCGTGATCAACAATCGATGCGGCAACCATATCTGGTATAGAACCTTCCATTCCGTAACCGGTAGCGATGTATGCATCCCGGTTGCCGTCACCTCCTCCTGTAGATACAAGAATGACGACACCATTACTAAACTGTTTGCCGCCAACACCCCATTTCCTTCCAAGCTCTGTAGCATAAGTATTCGCGTCATAACCACCCAGCTCTTCCACCACGACAACTGCTATTTGAGTCGATGTGCTATCATTATAAGCTTTTAGTTTGTACTCGAGTGCCTGCGCTTGTTCGGGTGTGAGGAAATTTCTTCCCTTGGTAAAGTCGTTATAAAGTTTTGGAGGATTCTGCTGGTTGGGTAGTACTCTATCGATCTGTGCAAATGCACAAATGGAAAAAAACAAACTTGCTATAAGAAATAATCTCTTCATTTTTATTTGCCAAAGACGATATCGTCCGGCAATTCATTTTTATCCGTATCCTTATTGAATGGGAAATGATTGGTAAGTGCTGCGCCGATATCTGCAATGATCGTTTTTATTCCATCAGCATAATTTTCCTGATTGAACTTCCTGATCATCTTTTGCAACTCTGTATTCCAATATTCATTACCTACTTTTTTATGAATGCCTTCATCACCAAGGATGGCAAGTTGCCTGTCATCCATCGCGGCGTATACCAATACACCATTGCGATCATTGGTCATATTCATTTTTAAAGAAAGGAAAAGCTCGGCTGCACGGTCGATCGCATCCATGTAACTGCAACGGCTTTCGATGAAAACCCGTATCTCACCGCTGGTCATACGTTCAGCATCACGAATGGCTTCGATAATGGCTTGCCTTTCTTCTTCAGTGAAGAATTCTTTTTTTCTCTTCCAAAAGAAAATGTTCAATTGATTAGCTATTAAAATTTAACCTCCGGCGCTTTTTCGGCTCCTACTTCGGCCTTGAAACCTTCCTTTTTGTCAAAGCCAAAGATGCCGGCAAAGATATTTGTAGGAAATGAACGGACTTTTGTGTTGTACACATTTACTGAGTTATTAAAATCATTCCTGGCAACGTTGATCCGATTTTCTGTTCCGGCCAGCTCTGCCTGCAAAGCCCTAAAGCCATCATTTGCTCTTAAATTCGGATAATTCTCAACCACCGCCAGCAATCGTCCCAATGCACTTGTTACCTGACCTTGTGCCTGCTGAAACTCCGCAATTTTTTCAGGAGTAAGATTATCCGGATCCACCTTCACTTGGGTAGCTTTTGCACGAGCTTCAACAATTCCGGTAAGTGTAGACTGTTCAAAATTCGCCTCACCTTTTACGGTATTGACAAGATTCGGAATAAGATCAGTTCTGCGCTGGTATTGGCTCTGAACATTATTCCAAGTATTTTTTACGGTCTCATCCTGTTTCACTAACGAGTTATACCCGCCGCAACCCCAAATACCCAGGATAAGAACAATACCCAATATGATCAGCAATGTCAGATTACGTACACCTTTCATGGTTTTAATTTTTGGTTAGAATAAAATTAAGTCTTTTAGAATAGCAAAAACATGGATCAAATCAGGGGCCACAATTTTTTTCATGACAAAATAGATAAGAGATGAACAATTTATGATCCCGGGAAAAGCATGACGGGTACAAAGGCTGTCGCTTTTGCATAGTCCTACCGGAATTTCTCTTTCAATGCCAAAAATCTTTTTTCATACACATGATATACGATGAATGACACAGCCCAGGTACCAGATAAACACAACAAAAAGAAAAGGTATTTATTCATCTGCTGGTAATCGAACGCTGTCATCAGCGCCCAAATGATGATTGCATGAAACACATACATTCCATAACTCACCTTGCCAATGGCAACAAGAGGTGGCAATTCAAAGAACTTTTTGAACCATCGATGAATACTATTCCTTACCGGTAACAAAAGCAGTAACAACACGGATGAAAAAAGAAAATTCAGGCAAACATGCATCCATACACAGTAATAATCATCACAATAATGGGCAACGATACCAAGATTGGAAAGATAATCGAAAATATTAACCCGGTGATCCGTTACTACATTCAGGTAAACGAAGAAACCTCCGATCATGGTGAGCAAAAAAGAAACGATGAATGATAAGTAACCGACTAAAGGCTTGATCTTATCTAATCTGAATATGAATAAAGCTGCACCGGCTAAAAAAGAGTCCATATAGGCAAAGGGATGATAGTCCACGTTAGCTGAAAATTCATATACAACATCATCGCCATTTTGAACAGAAAAAAGAAACCTGAATAAGATCGAAAATAATATCAGGCCAGAGTTACGGCAAATTTTAACTGTTTCCTGCTGCAGAGAAATACAATAAATGGATAGAAAAGATAAGATTGCTCCTCAATAGCAAGTGACCAAAAATGACCAGCCAGAAATGATGGCACTTTGTAATCGTACACAGAGATAAGGTAGAAATTATAGGTGTATGTAAACAACCAGGGCAATTCGTTGGCAACATCAGAAGGGATCAATTTTACCATTAAGCCCAATAGAAGTATCAATAAGTACGTTTGATTCAACCAAGTTGGATAAAAAATAAATTACTTGTTTTAAAAGGCCTGGACTTCAATCCTACCCTGTCTGTCTATTTTTTTTTTGAATATATAGCATAGTTATTACACGGTGCGAAAAGCTTCAAAGATTTGTTAACCGTGAAATCTCGGCTTGGGTCAATTCACGATTATAAATCCTCAGTTCGTCAATTTTACCTTTAACGCTTGTATAATAATCCGTCTTTGGGCGCCCGAGCAATATAACCTGGTCATCAGTACACGCCGGGACAAATGAATACGTTACGTGCTGTTCATCTTTTAAGCTTCCGTCTAAATACATTTTAATGGAACTACCATTAAAAATGCCTACTAGCGAATGCCATGTATTTTGGGTCAGATCCATGAAGGTGGATGCGGTGCCAAGGTGTGACTGGTAGCAATAAGAAGGTTCTCCAACCGAAAAGAAAGTAGATGTTTGAGGAGCGACTGCAGAAAAGTTAATTAAATACTTGCTTTTGGGGTAACCTGAAGAATTATTACCCCAATAAAAAATAAAATTAGAATTATTGAGTGATTCACTAAATATTTTTACTGCGACACTTACTGTTTGAATTTTCCTGATTGAATCGCCCGGGGTGACTACGATATAACTATCTGTTCCGTTAAAAGCATATGCGGAATTTGCAGTTCCTTTTGCGTCCGTTGTAAGAATTGCATTATTTACGGTACCGATCGAATTTTTACCCGTCTTATCATTTGCATTACCAGTAAAAGGATAATAAGCCATTAAACCATCGTCGAGTGTGTCATGTTGTGGAGCAGGTGGATTGTTGCCCGCGTCTTTTTTTCCGCAGGAAACGGACAACACCAAAAGAGGAATAAATATAAGCTTCAAGAATTTGTATGTCATAAGACAAACTTACAATAATCTTGTGCTATTTGATAGCGGCTATTCCGGGTAGCTCTTTGCCTTCAAAGTATTCAAGCATGGCACCGCCGCCCGTGCTAACATAGCTTACCTTATTGGCGTAACCAAATTGATTCACGGCGGCAACGCTATCGCCACCGCCGACAAGTGAAAATGCTCCGTTTTTGGTAGCCTCTGCAACCGCCTTAGCGACCACCTTAGTGCCATGACGGAATTTTTCCATTTCAAAAACACCCATCGGCCCGTTCCATAAAATAGTTTTGCTCTGCATGATGATATTACAGAATTGTTCACAGGCATTGGGACCAATATCCAATCCCATCCAGCCTTCCGGAATATGATTACTCGGTGCATCCGAAGTATCTGCGTTCGCATCGAACTTATCAGCAATAATCGAATCAGGAGGCAAATGAATACAAACTCCTTTTGCCTCTGCTTTCTTCATGATCTCCTCGGCAGTACCTAATCGATCTTCTTCACAAAGAGATTTGCCGATCTTTCCACCCATTGCTTTCAAAAAAGTATAAGCCATGCCACCACCAATAATTATATCGGTGGCCTTCTCCAGTAAATTCTCAAGGATTAATATTTTATCCGAAACCTTTGCACCCCCAATGATTGCGGTAAAAGGTTTCTCATTATTATGTAAAACTTTTTCAGCACTCTTTACTTCAGCTTCCATCAGCAAGCCAAACATCCTTTTTTCCGGAGGAAAAAATTTTGCAATAACAGCTGTCGATGCATGTGCTCTGTGCGCTGTACCAAATGCATCATTTATATAAACATCGCCAAGCTTGCTTAGTTTTTCGGCAAAAGCGTCATCGCCTTTTTCTTCTTGTTTATAGAAACGAAGATTCTCCAACAATAAAACCTCACCTGCCTGCAGATCTGCCACCATCTTTGTCGCTTCTTCTCCGATGCAATCATTAGCAAACAAAACTGTTTCTCCGTTCAGCAATCTTCTTAAATTAACAACCAGGTGCTTGAGTGAATATTTTTCGGACGGTCCACCTGTCGGGCGACCAAGATGGCTCATTAAAATAACACTACCACCGTCCTTTATGATTTTTTGAATGGTCGGTACGGCAGCTTTCATCCTTGTATCATCTGTGATCTCATATTTTTCATTTAATGGAACATTAAAATCGACACGGATCAAAGCCTTTTGTCCCTTAAAATTATATTCAGAGAATTTTGACATAACGTTTATTTGGAGCATCAAAAATAATGGAAACAAAATGTCCCGCCTGAAGCGGGACATTAAATTATGTGAAGTTTTTATTTGATCAACTTTGCAAAGAAATGCAGCGTACGCACTAATTGACTTACATAGCTCATTTCATTATCATACCAGCTTACCGTTCTTACAATTTGAGTATCGCCAACGGTTTGCACTTTGGTCTGCGTGGCATCAAACAATGAACCGTAAGTGATTCCAATGATGTCGCTGCTGACAATCTCGTCTTCTGTATAACCAAAGCTTTCGTTGCTGGCCGCTTTCATAGCAGTATTCAATTCTTCGGGAGATGTTTTTTTAGCCAGTATTGCTGTCACTTCGGTTAATGAACCTGTCAAGGTAGGTACCCGCTGTGCTGATCCATCCATCTTTCCTTTTAAATTCGGTAACACAAGACCAATTGCTTTTGCTGCACCCGTGCTGTTAGGGACAATATTGTGCGCTGCTGCTCTTGCACGGCGAAGATCACCCTTTGGATGAGGCGCATCCTGTGTGTTCTGGTCATTTGTGTAAGCATGTACCGTTGTCATCAACGCATTTACGATCCCGAATTTTTCGTCAAGCACCTGTGCCATCGGCGCCAGGCAATTCGTTGTACAGCTTGCACAACTGATTATTGTTTCGCTGCCATCGAGAATATTATGATTGACATTGAACACAATTGTTTTCAGATCACCGGTTGCCGGTGCACTGATAACTACTTTTTTTGCACCAGCTTTCAGGTGCGCTTCTGATTTTGTTTTATCCGTAAAAAAACCGGTACACTCCAGCACCACATCTACATCATGATCTTTCCATGGAATTTGCGCCGGATCTTTCTGCGCATATATCTTTATATCATCACCATTTACGACTATTGAATTTTCAGTAGATTTTACTTCTGCATCAAAACGCCCCTGCGCACTATCATACTTTAATAAATGCGCCAGCACCTTTGGACTGGTAAGGTCATTGATCGCTACTACATCAATACCATCCATTTTATAGATCTGGCGATAAACAAGCCGGCCGATACGTCCGAAACCATTAATTGCAACTCTAACTGTGCTCATGATTAATATTATTTTTGATTTTATTTGATTTGCCTTCGCTACGCTTCGGCAAACAAGGGTGCGAAGGTAAGAAACTGAAGGGATTTGTATGATCGTTCGGTTTTCGAGAGAAGCAATTTTTGAGGACACGGTTTTGAATTGCTGAGCAAATTGATTACGCTGCCTACACAAATGAAAATGCAAACGCTTGTTTAAAATTAATCGGCTAAAAATTTCAACGTCGATGTGATGAAAGTTCTTATTCTGCTTGCACGAGATTCACTTCAGAAAGTTTCCAGTCACTATCAAAAAAACCCGCGATTTTAATGGCTTTTACACCTGATCGCAGCATATCCAGACTAAAGATCATAAAATCCGGAAAGCTACTTGTCCCTGCAAAGTACTGATTAGCGTCTGCTGCCCTCATTCCTTTCACACCGGTTCCACTAATCACACCTATCGATGCAATAGGCAAATTCCGTATTGGCCATATAAAGTATGCACTTAGATCATCACCCTTCCAAACTTTAATTCCTGCCGTCACTGATAGTCAGTTTAAAAGCCGTTCCAAGAATGGAACGGCTTGCTGCTTATGCTTGCTTTATGAAAAGAAATCGAATTTTTGTACAACTATGTCGCTCTTCACACCGACAACATATTATTAATAAATAGTAATTACTTAAAAAGCAGTTACTATTAAGATCAACGGAATTATCTTACATCCCAAAAGATCTTTGTTGTAAGATTATCTGCCGACCTCACTGCTTCATAATTCGCCGTGTTGTACGTTTGTTCGCTACCGGGATAAATCCATCTGAATGGCGGTTGCGTTTGAGCATTTGCATTGTCAACCCAAAAACTTAACGTGGGCGCATCAAAACGTCTTAACTCAGCCCAGGCATCTACCGGTTGCACCACATTAAAATGTATCCATTTCTGTATAGCGATCAGTTTTAATTTATCGGCAGTTGTCAACGCAAGATCCCAATTAACGCCGGGTGAAATAGTATACGCAGCGATCTCTGCATCACTGGTAGGAGTAAGTGGACCGGCTACGTTGTCCGCACTAAGCCCCCTGATAGCATAATAAAACTTTATCGATTGTGAAATACCTTCGTTGTAGGCAGTTTTAGCTGCTGCATTGTTATTAGCCTTCAAGTACGCTTCGGCTTTCAGAAAACTTACTTCTGCAGCAGTCATCAATACTCCGGGGAAATATTGATTGCGGCTGAGCGTAGAACGATTGTAAATAGCAATCGTTCCTCCATTCACCAGGGTTGTTTGTGCAGCTTCCGTTAATAACGGATTCAATCCGTTGTAAACACCACCCGCACTAGCACCCGGTTCAAACAACGCTCTGAGTCTCGGGTCATTATTTGCTTTCATATGATCGATCATTGCCTTACCAGCAAGGTT
>Ga0075419_10000526_pt1 | contig 24206 bp, 23 predicted proteins | sample SoiMetdeltSBSDD3_FD_76900 | JGI IMG/M metagenome (GOLD analysis project Ga0075419, IMG submission 76900) | Bulk soil microbial communities from a Populus tree surrounding site in Tennessee, USA - Soil MetaG P. deltoides SBSDD3 | ecosystem: Environmental > Terrestrial > Soil > Tree plantation... | reverse complement strand
CTCGCGGACGCGGTGGCCGCCGGGGTGCCGACCTCCACCGACCTGCACGACTGGGACGGTCACTCCGACTACCACCGCGACTTCGCGCAGGGTGCCGACATCGTGTTCCTGTCCGCCAGTGCGCTAACCGAACCGGTCGCCGAGGTCGCGGCCCGGGTCTTCGCCGGCGGTCGCGCGCAGGCCGTGGTCGCGATGTCCGGCGCGGACGGCAGCCGCCTGGTGGTTCGCGGTGCCGAACCGCAGCACGTGCCCGCCGTACAGCTGCCGGACCGTCCGGCCGTGGACAGCAACGGCGCCGGAGACGCCTACGTCGCCGCCTTCCTCGCCACGGGCCTGGCCGGCGGCTCCTGGTCCGAGGCCGCCCGGGCCGGCTCGATCGCCGGCGCGTGGGCCTGCGGATCCCCCGGCACCCACACCGACCTGATCACCGCCGACCAGCTCCACACCCTCCAGGCCACCACCTAGCCCCGGCCACGCGCCGCCACACAATTCGCGTGGTTAACCACACGGAGTGCGGGTTCGCCCCGGCAACAACCGGGGCGAACCCTCCGTCGGCGTGGTTAGCCACGCGAATGGAGGTCGGCTCTCGCCGCTCTGCTCGGCTGACAGCGCAACACGGGCAGCGCTTGCCGCGCCCATGGGCCGGACTTACTGTTCGGAGGCGCCGTGAACCGGCGCACGTGCCTGTCCCGCCCGAACAGGAGTCCGCCCATGCATCGCAGCATGCTCCGCCGACGGCTCGTCGCCTTCCTCGCCGCCGCCACCACCGTGGTCGCCGGCGCCGTCACGCTCAGCCCGGCCACCGCCGCACCAGCCGTCCCCGCACCAGCCGTCCCCGCACCAGCCGTCCCCGCACCGGATGCCCGCCCGTTCGTGTCCGGCGCGCAGACCACCGCCGCGTACGACTACGACAACGCGATCCGCGAGCGGGTGGCTGTCGAGGTACCGCTCGACGCCGACGCCAACGGCGTCCGCGACCGGGTGATGGTCGATATCATCCGCCCTGGCGAGGCCGCCCAGGCCGGGATTGACGTGCCAGTGATCATCCAGGCCTCGCCGTACTACGCCTCGAACCCGGCGTCGTACTTCGACGCGAGCGGCACCCGGACCGTGTTCAACACCTGGCTGGACAACTACTTCGTGCCGCGCGGGTACGCGGTGGCGTTCGTGGACCTGATCGGCACGTTCCGGTCCAGCGGTTGCGACGACGTGGGCGGTGACTTCGAGGTCGCGGGCGGCAAGGCCGTGATCGACTGGCTCAACGGCCGCGCCGCCGGGTTCACCCCGGCCGGGGCGCCGGCAACCGCCGACTGGTCCACCGGCAAGGCCGGCATGATCGGCGTCTCCTGGAACGGCACCATCGCGAACTCCGTCGCCAGCACCGGCGTCGACGGGCTGGAGACGATCGTGCCGATCGCGGCGATCTCCAGCTGGTACGACTACACCCGCGGCTTCGGCGTGCCGTTCTACGGCAGGTACGTCGGCTACCTGCAGGACTACGTGAGCAACGACGCCAGCCCGCGCTGCCAACAGCTGAACAAGGAGCTCGAGCTGGCCTCGGATAGCGTGACCGGCAGCTACAGCTCCTGGTGGGACCCGCGCAACTACCGGCTCGACGCGTCGCAGGTGAAGGCCAGCGTGTACGTCGTGCACGGCCTGAACGACGAGAACGTGAAGACCCGGCACTTCGGTGAGTGGTGGGACGAGCTGGCCCGGTACGGCGTACCGCGCAAGATCTTCCTGCACCAGGACGTGCACATCGACTCGTTCTCGTACCGCGACACCTGGGTGCAGCGACTGCACCCGTGGTTCGACCACTGGCTGCAGGGCCTGGACAACGGCGTGATGGACACGCCGATGGCGACTGTGCAGCGCGAGGACGGCACGTTCACCACCGAGCCGGTCTGGCCGGCGGCCGGTGCCACCCCGACCAAGCTGTCGCTCGCGAAGCCGCTCGACCGGATGGCAGGCACGCTGACGCTGGCGAGCGCCGGCCAGCCTGCGACCGGGACGGTGACCGTGGCCGGCCGCGGCGAGTCCGACGACGACTGGGTGGTGGACCCGACATCCACCCGGTCCGACCGCGCGGTGTTCCTCAGCAGTGAGCTGGCCGAACCGCTGAGGATCTCCGGCACCGCGTCGATCACTGTCCGGGTGCAGTCTGACAAGCCGGCCGCGGCGATCAAGGCGCGGCTGGTGGACTATGGCCGCGCCACCCGGTACAGCAGCTACGTCAACCAGGCCGGCAGCACCTGCTGGGGTGACGGCAACGCCACCGACACCGGCTGCTATGCCAACACCGGGATCGCGACGAAGGCCTCCGACCTCAACATCATCACCCGGACGATCGCGAACATCGGCCACTACCGGTCTCTCAACCAGCTCGAGCCGCTGCAGCGCGGCGTCTGGTACGACCTCACCTTCGAGCTGAATGCCGACGACGCGATCCTTGCCGCCGGGCACCGCCTCGGCCTGGTGCTGACCGTCGAGCAGAGCAACCCGGACAGCGACCTGGACCGGATCAAGCTGACCATCGACCCGGCCGGCTCGTCGCTGACGTTGCCGCTCGGCGGCAGTACGACGAGCCTGCGCACGCCCGGCCCGGCCGAGGCCGTGACGGCACGGGTGAAGGCACATCCGGAGCCGGCGAAGGACCCGGCCGAGCTGATGCGCCAGTTCGTCGAAGCATCCCGCTGACGCCCATGACCCGGCTTGCCGGCCGACCGGCGGGCCGGGTCAGCGGACGAGCGGTGGGTGGAGCGCCCGCGCCGTGCCGGGACGGAAGAGCTGGGCGGGGCGGCCGCCGTCGCGGGTGGTGGTCTCGCCGGTGGGGAAGACGAAGTCGGGGGTCTTGGTGACCTTGCGGTGGAAGTTGCGCGGGTCGAGCGCCGTACCCCAGACGGCCTCGTAGACGGCCCGCAGCTCGGAGATCGTGAACTCCGGCGGACAGAACGCGGTCGCCAGCGGCGAGTACTCGAGCTTCGCCCGGGCGCGTTCGACGGCGTCGGCGAGGATCCGATCGTGGTCGAACGCGAGCCGGCCCGGGTCCACGTCCGCGACCGGGTGCCAGCCGGCGGAGGCGGCGTCGGTACCGGCGACCGGAGACGGCGGGTCCGGGACCAGTGCCAGGTAGGCGACGCTGACGACTCGGCCGCGCGGGTCGCGGCGGGGCGAGCCGTACGTCGCGACCTGCTCGAGGTGGATCCGCTCACCGGCGAGCCCGGTCTCCTCGCGCAGCTCGCGCAGGGCCGCGTCGGCGAGGTCCTCCGCCGGCCGGACGAAGCCACCCGGCAGCGCGAGCCGGCCCTTGTACGGCGGTATGCCGCGGCGGACCAGCAAGACCTCGAGCCGGCCTGACCGGACCGTGAGGATCACCAGATCGGTGGCAACGCCGATCGGCTCGAAGTCCATACCCACACCTTAATCGTCAACTTGACGACAAGCCAATCCTAGCGTTATCGTCAGAATGACATTAAGGAGACCGACAGTGGCAGACATCAGCAGGTTCTGGCCGTTCAGCCATCTGCGCGCCAACCCGACCACCCACGTCCTGCACCTGCGGAACGGGACGCTCAGGCACGACGGACCGGGCCAGGCATTCTGGTTCCGCCCGATCAACTCCGCGCTCAGCGAGGTGCCGATCGACGACCGTGAGCAGCCGCTGCTGTTCCACGGCCGGACGGTCGACTTCCAGGACGTCGCTGTGCAGGCGACGGTGACCTATCGAGTGGTCGACCCGGCACTGGCGGCACAGCGGCTGGACTTCGGCATCGACCCGCGGCACGGCCAGTGGCGCTCGACGCCGCTGGAGCAGCTCGGTGGGTTGCTCACCGAGCTCGCCCAGCAGACCGCCCTGGACCTGCTGGCCCGGATGACCCTCACCGAGGCGCTGTCGAACGGGATGACCGCGGTGCGCGAGCGGATCGGCTCCGGGCTACGCGACGACCGCCGGCTGACCGACATCGGGCTGACCGTCGTGGACGTCCGGGTGGTCGCGGTCCGGGCCGAGAGCGACGTCGAGCGCGCACTGCAGACGCCGACCCGCGAGCAGGTGCAGACCGACGCGGACAAGGCGACGTACGAGCGCAGGGCGCTGGCCGTCGAGCGCGAGCGGTCGATCGCGGAGAACGAGCTGCAGAACCAGATCGAGCTGGCCCGGCGGGAGGAGCAGCTGGTCGCGCAGCGCGGCCAGAACGAGCGCCGCCGGGCGACCGAGGAGGCGGCCGCGGGGCGGATCAACACCGCGGCCAAGGCCGAGCGGGAGCGGGTGCTGCACCAGGTCGACGCGGACGCGAAGCGCCTGGTCGGCGAGGCCCGGGCCGACGCGGAACGCGCCTGGCTGGCGGCGTACGCGGACCTCGAACCGCGGCTGGTGCTCGCGCTGGCGGTCAAGGAGCTGGCCGAGTCGCTGCCGACCATCGGCACGCTGAACGTCACCCCGGACGTGCTCACTCCGGTGCTCAGCAAGCTGGGTGCCGCGTGAGCCTGACCCCGCGGGCGGTCGTGGTGCACCGGGCGACCGAGCTCACCGAGCTGGTCGCCCGGCACGGCACCCGGCAGCAGGCCGGGTTCTTCCTGGCCGGCCGCGGCCGCTCGCTGGACGAGCTGGCGGACCGGCACGACGCGCAGCAGGCGGCACTGGCCGCGGTGTCGGCGGCGGTGCCGCTGGACTGGCGGCGTGCCACCGTGGAGCGGGCGGACCTGGACCGGTTCGTGTTCGGACCCGAGGACGTCGTGGTCGCGGTCGGCCAGGACGGGCTGGTCGCCAACGTCGCGAAGTACCTGTCCGGCCAGCCGGTGCTCGGGCTGAACCCGGACCCGGCCCGCAACCCCGGCGTGCTGGTCCGGCACCCACCCCCGGCGGCGAAGGACCTGTTGCCGCGGGCAACCAGTGCGGCGGTCGAGCCGCGCACCATGGTGCGCGCCACCGTCGATGACGGGCAGACGCTGCTCGCACTCAACGAGGTGTACGCCGGGCATGCGAGCCACCAGTCCGCCCGCTACAAACTGACCGCGGACGACGGCACGACCGAGCGGCAGTCATCTTCCGGACTGCTGGTCGGCACCGGTACCGGCTCGACCGGCTGGTGCCGCTCCGCCCACCTGGAGCGGCACAGCCCGCTGGTGCTGCCGGCACCCGCGGACCGTGCACTGTGCTGGTTCGTGCGCGAGGCCTGGCCGTCGCCGGCGACCGGGACGACGCTGACCGAGGGGCTGCTGTCCGGCGAGGAGACGCTGACGGTCACGGCCGAGTCCGACCTGGTGGTGTTCGGTGACGGCATCGAGGCCGACCAGCTACGGCTCGGCTGGGGCCAGCGGCTCACCATCGGCGTCGCGGCCGAGGTACTGAACCTGCTCTAACCGCTGTCGGTCACGCGCGCGCAGGCCCGCGCCGCCGGGGTCCGGCTGGTACCGAGCACCCGCAGCGCCTCGGCGAGCTCCGGGTGCTCGCCCGCGAGCAGATCCGACGCCGCCTCGAGCTCGGACGCCGACGCCGCCGCTCGCAACTCGCCGCGCACCAGCGCCGCTGGCGCCGGTCCCAGGCACGCCAGACCGTCCCGGTCCCACCGGTGCCGATTGGGTCGAGCAGCTCGAACCGCCCGGCGAACACGTCCGGCACCACGCCGACTCCTCTAGCCGCTGCACGACAAGGTACGGCAGGGCGGGGCCCTGGCGACCACCTGATCGCCCGGGCCCTGGTGTCACCTGCGGTAGGACGCCTACAGGCTCAGACTCCAGCTGTCGATGTACCCGGTGTCGGCCGAGTACACGTCACGAACCTGGAGCTTCCAGCTGCCGTTGCGCACCTCGCTGGAGGCGTCCACGGTGTACGTCGCGTCGACGTTGTCCGCCGAGTCGCTGCCGGAAGAGTTCTTCAACCGGTACGCCGTACCGTCCGGCGCGACCAGGTCGATCACCAGGTCGCCGCGGTAGGTGTGCTTGATGTGCACCTCCACCTTGCTGGCGGTCGACGCGTTCCCGGTGCAGCCTGCTGCCGTGACCGGGCTGGTGACGGCCGAGCCGGCGTCCGGGATGTTCACGTTGGTGGCGTTCGTGAACGGCCCGCACGCGGGTGTGCCGCCACCACCGCCGAGTGACTGTGCCGCGGCGGCGATGGCGCTCGCGAACGAGCTCACCTGCGTGTAGACGCCCGGCGCGCTCGGCCGGGCACAGCCGAGACCGTGGCTGACGATGCCGACCTGGATCCAGGCGTTGCCGGCGTCCGGGCGGAACATCGGGCCGCCGGAGTCACCCTGACAGGTGTCCACGCCGCCGGTGTCCATGAAGCCGGCGCAGATCTCGGCGTTGAAGATCAGGTCGCTGTAGTACGGGTCGGCGTCGCGGCAGGTGATGTCGTCCACGAACGGGACCTGGGCCTTGAGCAGGTAGCGCTGCTGCGCCCCGCCCTCGGCCGCCGCACCCCAGCCGGCCACCGTGAAGGTGCCGGAGTTGTACGACGTGGTGGTCGCGATCGGCAGCGTGGCGGCGCCGCTGATCGGGGACTGCAGCTTGATCAGCGCCCAGTCTCCGCCGGTACTCGTTCCGTAGGTCGGGGACCGGTGCACGTACGACGACCTGACCTTCACGGCGGTGGGGTCCTGAAGGTCGACCACGCCGTACGTCGCGGTGATCGAGGTGTTGTTCCCGGTCGCGCTGACGCAGTGGGCGGCCGTCAGCACGATCTGGTTGGTGTACATCGCCCCACCGCAGCCCATGGACAGCCGCACCATCCACGGGAACTCGCCCTGGGCCGCGCGGATTCCGCCGACCACGTTGGGAGTGGGGTCATCGGTGGGAGCCTGGGGCCCGGCGGTGGCCAGGTTCCCCGGTATGACGGCCAGCGCTGCCACGATGAGGGCGGCTCCAGCTGCCTTGAGCAGCATGAAACATCGACGGCGCATGGGCATCCTCCTCAAGAGCCATACGACTGATGCACAGGTTGTACACCTTCCTGCACACTTAGTAGTGGCACTGCTGTGCGGCGGCACCGATACGTCGTCATGTGGTCGCGCTAGGTGATCGGCCCAGGCATGGAACAGCGGCCTCGCGCCGCTCAGGTGGTCCGGCGCGAGGCCGCTGGACTTCTAGTGTCACCCAGAATCACGCGCAGTGGTGGCGCACTGGTGACAAGGCACAATTATGCGGACAAAAGGCTACTGTGTGTCACCGATTGATCAGTTTCTGGTCAGGCCGAAGAGTTCGTCCTAGTCTCTACTTTCGGGTAGCCGCCCCACCCCCGGAACGGAGTCGCATGAACCCGCCCCCGTCCGACAACACGGAGCACCTCCGGGTGCTCGGGCTGGGCGCCGACGAGATCGGTGTGTACCAGCACCTGCTGCGCTGCGGCCCGGCCTCCATCTCGGAGCTGACCGAGTCCGCCGGGGAGCACATCGGCGGGATCGACGACGCCCTCCGCGGCCTGGTCGAGGCCGGTCTGGCCCGCCGGTCCGGGAACGACCCCAGCCGGTTCCTCCCGGTGCCGCCCGACGCCGGCCTGGAGGCCCTCACCCTGCGCCGCGAGTCCGAGCTGAAGCAGGCCCGGATCGAGGTGCTGAACGCGTACGACGAGTTCCGCCGTACCGTGCACAACGAATCGACCACGCACCTGGTCGAGGTGGTCACCGGCAGCGCCATCGTGGAACGGATCCAGCAGATCGAGCACGGCGTACAGCGCGAGATCATGGCGATCGACTCGCCGCCGTACTACCGCACCATGGTCGCGAATCCGACCGAGATCGAGCACCTGCGCCGCGGTATCGCCTACCGGGTGGTGTACTCGCCGGAGTCGGTGGAGATGCCCGACTACCTGGAAGGCAACATCCTCCCGGCGGTCGAGGCCGGTGAGCAGGCCCGGGTGCTGCCCGACGTACCGGCCAAACTGACCATCATCGACTCCTCGATCGCGCTGGTCTCGATGGTGGTCCGCGACACCGCGGTGAACCGGCAGCTGCTGATCGTCCGGCCGAGCAGCCTGCTGACCGCGATGATCGGCATGTTCGAGCTGTGCTGGCGCAACGCGCTCCCGCTGCACACGTCCGCGGGCTCCGACGACGAGCGGTTGGAACCGATCGAGCGCCGCCTGCTGGCCCTGCTCGCAACCGGCGCCGCCGACGACACCATCGCGCGCACCCTCGGCATCAGCCGCCGCACCTTCTTCCGCTATCTGGAACGCCTGATGACCCGCACCGGGGCGGGCACCCGCTTCCAGCTAGCCCTACACGCCACCCGAGAAGGCTGGCTCTGATCATTCGGACCGCTGGTCGGGAAGCGGGTCGTTGGTGATCCGCAGACCCGGAAACCGCCGCGCCATCGCGGCCGCATACCGCTCGGCCAGATCCGCCTCGGCCCGGTAGTCGGTGATCGCATGGCGCCCGAACCACACCCGCACCCGCCGTCGTGACGTATCCACCTGTACGTCGCTCATCCGTCTGCCCACCTGCCTGCATGTCAAGGTCAGCAGGTGTTCGGCCCCCTCGCGACAGCGGATGGGTCCGCCGGTGGCTAAGGCTGAGCCGTCAGGTCGCGGGCTACCAGCTCGGCGATCTGGGCGGTGTTCAACGCGGCGCCCTTGCGGAGGTTGTCGCCGCAGACGAACAGCTCCAGGGCTTGCGGGTCGTCGAGGGACTTGCGCAGCCGGCCGACCCAGGTCGGGTCGGTGCCGACCACGTCCGCGGGCGTCGGGAACTCGCCCTCGGCCGGGTTGTCGAACAGCAACACGCCGGGCGCGTCGCGCAGAACCTCGCGGGCCTCGTCGACGTCCACCTCGCGGTTGAACCGGGCGTGGACCGCGAGCGAGTGGGTGGTGATCACCGGCACCCGGACGCAGGTCGCGGACACCCGGAGCCGCGGCAGGTTCAGGATCTTGCGGGACTCGTTGCGGACCTTGAGCTCCTCGGACGACCAGCCGCCGGTCTTGAGCGAGCCGGCCCACGGCACCACGTTCAGCGCCAGCGGCGCCGGGAACGGGCCGAGATCGTCGCCGACCACGCGGCGCACGTCGCCCGGCGTACTGCCGAGCTCCCGGTTGCTGGCGACCTTGGTGAGCTGGTCGTACAGCGTGTCCACGCCGGTCTGCCCGGCCCCGGACGCCGCCTGGTACGACGCCACCGTGAGCTCCTCCAGCTCGTACCGGTGATGCAGCGCGCCCATCGCCACGATCATCGACATCGTGGTGCAGTTCGGGTTCGAGATGATGCCGAGCGGGCGGTAGCGGGCGGCCTCCGCGTTCACCTCGGGCACGACCAGCGGCACGTCCTCGTCCATCCGGAACGCGCCGGAGTTGTCCACCACGACCGCACCGCGGGACACCGCGACCGGCGCCCACTCCAGCGAGACCTCGTCGGGTACGTCGAACATCGCGACGTCGACGCCGTCGAAGGCCTCCGGGCTGATCGCGACGACCTCGACCTCCTCGCCACGGACCCTGAGCCGCTTGCCGGCCGAGCGCGCGGACGCGATCAGCCGGATCTCGCCCCAGACGTTCTGCCGGGTGCTGAGCAGGTGCAGCATCACGGAGCCGACCGCGCCGGTGGCGCCGACGACGGCGAGGGTCGGCAGCCCGTCGCGTTCCTGATCCACGGCCAGCGCGACGTCGGTGAGGTCCGTCATCGTCCTGTGCCTCCGTACACGACCGCCTCGGTCTGCTCGTCGTCCAGACCGAACGCGGTGTGCGCAGCCTGCACGGCGGCGTCCACGGCGCCCTCGTCCACGATCACCGAGATCCGGATCTCCGACGTCGAGATCATCTCGATGTTCACCCCCGCGTCTGCCAGTGCGGAGAAGAACTTCGCCGAGACCCCCGGGTGCGAGCGCATCCCGGCGCCGATCACCGAGACCTTGCCGATCTGGTCGTCGTACAGCAGCTGCTCGTACCCGACCTCGTCCTTCAGCCGCGCGAGCGCCGTCATCGCGGTGGCGCCATCGGTCCGCGGCAGCGTGAACGAGATGTCGGTACGGTTGGTCGCGACCGCCGAGATGTTCTGCACGATCATGTCGATGTTGGTCTCCGCACTGGCCACGGTCTCGAAGATCCGGGCCGCCTCACCCGGTTTGTCGGGCACCCCGACCACCGTGATCTTGGCCTCGCTGCGGTCGTGCGCAACACCAGAGATGATCGCCTGTTCCATGCTGTCCGACTCCCCAAGTTCCTTCGCATCGACAACCCACGTGCCCTCGTTCTGTGAGAACGAGGAACGTACCTGGACGGGCACGTTGTAGCGCCGCGCGTACTCCACGCAGCGCAGGTGCAGCACCTTCGCACCGCAGGCGGCCATCTCGAGCATCTCCTCGTAGGAGATCCGCGGGATCTGCCGCGCCGCACCGACGATCCGCGGGTCGGCGGTGTACACGCCGTCCACGTCGGTGTAGATCTCGCACTGGTCGGCCTTGATCGCGGCGGCCAGTGCCACCGCGGTGGTGTCCGAGGCACCGCGGCCGAGCGTAGTGACGTCCTTGGTGTCCTGGGCGACGCCCTGGAACCCGGCCACGATCGCGACGTGCCCGTCGTCGAGCGCGCTCTCGATCCGGCTCGGGGTGATGTCGATGATCCGCGCGTCACCGTGCCGGGCGGTGGTGATGACACCGGCCTGGCTGCCGGTGAAGGACCGGGCGCTGTAGCCGAGGTTCGCGATCGCCATCGCCAGCAGCGCGGCCGAGATCCGCTCGCCGGAGGTCAGCAGCATGTCCAGCTCGCGCGGTGGCGGCAGCGGGGAGACCTGCTGGGCGAGATCCATCAGCTCGTCGGTGGTGTCGCCCATCGCGGAGATGACGACGACCACGTCGTTACCGGCCTTCTTGGTGGCGACGATGCGTTGCGCGACGCGCTTGTTGCAGTCGGCGTCCGCGACGGACGATCCGCCGTACTTGTGCACGACGCGGCCCACGGGCGGTCTCCTTACAGCTCGACTCCCGACACCCGCCGGGCTCCTACGCGCGTTGCCACACTGCAACCTGAGCGCTTGTTCTTACCTGGACGGGGGTCAAGTCTAACGGTGGTCCGGCGGCTACGGACGGCGCCCGACCACGTAGCGGGCAGGGATCATTGCCGGGTTATGGTCATGGGTTCGAGTGCCGCGCGGAGCCGGTCAGCGAAATCGTCCGGGTAGTCGTGGCCCAGACCAGGCACCAGATCCAGCTCGACCCGGAGGCCCGCCCCGCTCAGATGCCGGTACGACGCGGTCGCGTCCTCGCCCACGTCGTCGTCCTGCTCGCCGAGCACGACCAGCCCGCGGACACCCCGCCCGGCGGCACCCGACGGCTCCGGCAGCACCCCGGGATCCGCGGCCGGCGCGACCACGACGAAGCCCACCGGGTCACCGGGCTCGCCGGTCAGCGCCCAGCGCAGCGCCTGCCGCCCGCCGGCGGAGAACCCGCCGACCACCAGCGGGAGCGAGCGGTACGACGCCGGCAGCCCGTCGTACGCTCGGGTCACGTCCCGGTCCGCGACCACCGGGTCCGGCCAGGAGCGGTAGTACGGCGTGTTGCGCTGGGTCGACTCGACCGCGACCAGCACGAACCCGGCGCCGACCGCCGCACGCCACGCGGCCAGCGCGTGCGCGGCGGTCTGGTCGGCACCGTGCAACACCACCAGCACCCCGCGCGGATCGCCGTCGGGCGCCTCGACCAGGACCGCGGCCGGCTCCGACTGCGAGGCGTCGGCCCGCGCGGCACTGCGTTCCAGCAGCCCGGCGAACCCGTCCAGCTCGCGCAGCGGGACCAGGTCGTCGTCCTCCTCGAGCAACCGGCGGTGCCACCAGTCGCCGCGAGCCTCGGCGGCGACCAGCCGGTCCAGAGCCTCACCGGGACGGCCGGCCGCGGCGAGCACGCAGGCGGCGCTGTACACCAGGTCAGCGGACCGGTCCGGGATCCGGCCGAGCGCCTGGTCGACCAGGCCGAGCGCCTCGTCATACCGGCCGGCGAGGTACAGCTCGAGGACTGTGTCGTCGACCTGCTCGTAGTCGTCGCGCACCGGATCAGTGTGCCGCCGGCTCGCGGGCCACGTCGGGCGCGGGCTCGAGCGCGTCGGTGCGGGGCGCCGGGTACTCGTCGGGGTACTCCTCGGGCACGTGCGGCGGTACGCCGATCAGCACCAGGGCGGCAGCGAGCGCCAGCACGGCCGCGGTGACGAACACATACGGCACCCCGAGGGACTCGACCACCACGCCGGCCAGCGCCGACCCGGCCGCCGCGCCGAGCATCGCGCCGCTGTTCATCCACCCGAACACCTCGGTCCGCACCGACTCCGGCGTGAACGCGCCGAGCCGCTCGTACATCGCACCGACGGTGGGCGCCAGCACGGTGCCGGCCAGGAACAGCGCGGCGCCGAGCGTCCACGGCGACCAGGTGGCGAACGCGCAGAGTAGCAGCCCGAGCGAGATCACCAGCGCACGGCGCCAGACGTACGACGGTTTCCGGCCCGGCAGGGCGCCGGCGACCAGGCCGCCGGTCAGGCTGCCCAACGCCCACACGGTCTCCAGCCAGCCGGCGATCATCCGGTCGCCGCGCTCGTCCGCGTACGCCGCGATCGCCAGCGACGTCGCCGCGAACGCGGTCACCGCGAGCACAAAGGACACGATGATCGCCAGCCGGTGACGGTGCCAGAGCATCTGCCGCGCGGTCAGCGGCCGGTCGTGCTCCCCCCGTACGACGGGTGCCGGCTGCTGCTGGGCGAACCACCACACCGTCGCCGCGGCGAACCCGGCCGCGGTGAGCAGACCCGTCCGCGGGCTCGCGAACGTCACCATCACCGCGCCCAGCATCGGCCCGACCGCGAACAGCACCTCGACCGCGGTCGCGTCCACGGCGTACGCGGTCCGCAGCCGGCGCCCCGAGACCATCCTCGGCCACGCCGCCCGGGCGGTCGACGAGATCGGCGGCATCACGAAGCCGGCCAGCAGCGAAAGCACCGGCATCGTCCGGTACTGGTCCGCCGGCAGCAGTGCCAGGACCGCGATCGCCGCACTCCACGCCAGCCCGGTGAAGACCAGCACGCGCTTCGCACCCCGGCGGTCGGCCCGCCGGGACCACAGCGGCGCGCCGATCGCCGTACCGATCGAGTACGCGCCCGCGACCACGCCCGCCCAGCCGAACCCGCCGCTGGCATCCTTGGCGAGGAAGGCCATCGGGATCATGATCGCGACCGTCGGGAGCCGGGCCAGCAGCGACCCGATCAGCATCGACGGAACTCCGAGGGTCCTCCACAGCGCGCGATACGACGACAGGTCCATACTGTGCATTCTCTCCTGACCCACCGACACTCCGCCCCTGGTTTTCCACCCGCCGGAGAATCCGTTCATCGGGCCCTTGTGACTCGGCGTGTCGGCGATCATCGGGCCCTTGTGACCACTCGAAACTGTCGGCGGTAGATGCGAACATGTGTTCGTGGGCACGGGTGCAACGATCCTGCATGCCGACCTGGACGCCTTCTACGCGTCGGTCGAGCAGCGGGACGACCCGCGCCTGCGCGGCCGCCCGGTGATCGTCGGCGGCGGAGTGGTGCTCGCGGCCAGCTACGAGGCGAAGAGGCTGGGCGTGCGCACCGCGATGGGCGGTAAGCAGGCCCGGATGGTCTGCCCGCAGGCGATCGTGGTGCACCCGCGCTTCTCGGCATACACCGAGGCCAGCAAGGCGGTGTTCGAGATTTTCCGCGACACCACGCCGCTGGTGGAGGGGCTGTCGATCGACGAGGCGTTCCTCGACGTCGGCGGACTGCTCCGGATCTCGGGTACGCCCCCGGAGATCGCGGCGCGGCTGCGCCGCCGGGTGCTCGCGGAGGTCGGGCTGCCGATCACCGTTGGCGTGGCCCGGACCAAGTTCCTGGCGAAGGTCGCGAGCGGCGTCGGCAAGCCGGACGGGCTGCTCGTCGTACCACCCGACTGCGAGCTGGAGTTCCTGCACGCGCTCCCGGTGACCCGGCTGTGGGGTGTCGGCGAGGTGACCGCGGAGAAGCTGGAGAAGCGGGGCCTGACCACCGTCGGGGACGTCGCCCGGCTGGCGCCCGCAGCACTGATCGCGATGCTCGGCAAGGCGTCCGGCCGGCACCTGCACGCACTCGCGCACAACCGCGACCCGCGCCCGGTCCAGGTCGGCAAGCGCCGCGGCTCGATCGGCTCGCAGCACGCGCTCGGCCGGTCCCGCAAGACGCCGGAGGAGATCGACGCCGTGGTGATCGGCATCGTCGACCGGGTCACCCGGCGGATGCGCACCGCGGACCGGGTCGGACGCACGGTTGTGCTCAGGCTCCGGTACGACGACTTCCGCCGCGCCACCCGGTCGCACACGCTGCAGGAGCCCACCGCCCAGACCCAGGTCGTGCTGGCCACGGTCCGCGCGCTGGTCGAGCGGGAGCTGCCGGACATCGCCCGCCGCGGGCTGACCCTGGTCGGCGTCTCGGTCGCCAACCTGGAGAACTCCGGCAGCACCCAGCTGGCGCTCCCGTACGACCGGCACGACCTGATCGCGCTCGACGGCGCCGTCGACCACGTCCGGGACAAGTACGGCAGCAAGGCTCTGACCCGCGGCGTCCTGCTCGGCCGCGACACCGGCATGCAGATGCCGATGCTGCCTGACTAGGGGTGTCAGGCAGCGGTCGCCGTCGGGAGCGGGAAGTGTACGCCGGTGAGCTGCTCCGACAGGTCCCACAGCCGGCGGGCGGCATCGGCATCCTTCGCCCGGTCACTGCGGTCGACGAGCCGCGGCGCGCCGCGCAGCTCCCGGAAGCCACGTGGTCCGGCGTAGCTGTTGCCCGGAACGTCGGCGGTCGCGGCGTACAACGTGGGCAGTGCGCCAATCTCGTCGCTCTGCGCGATGAGCAGGTTGGCGAACCGCATCAAGCCGTTCTGGAGGCGGCTCCCGGTGTGCTGCTGCAGGTGCGTCGCCGACCAGCCGGGGTGTGCCGCGGTGGCGATCACCGCGGAGCCCGCCGCCTCCAGCCTGCGCTGCAGCTCGGCGGTGAAGAGCAGGTTGGCGAGCTTGGACTGGCCGTAGGCCCGCCACCGGTGATAGCTCCCGGGCCGCTCCCAGTTGACGTCGTCGAACCGGATCGCGCCCGCCCGGTGCGCGCCCGACGAGACGGTCACCACCCGACCGGTCACCCGCTCGAGCAACAGGTTGGTGAGCGCGAAGTGCCCGAGGTGGTTTGTCCCGATCTGCATCTCGAAACCGTCGGCGGTGCGCGACTCCGGCACAGCCATCACGCCGGCGTTGTTGATCAGCAGATCGACGTCGGTGGTCACACCGTTGGCGAAGGCGCGTACCGAGGCGAGGTCGGCAAGGTCCAGCCGGCGTACCTCGGTGCTGCCGGGCATCGACGACGCGGCGGCCTCGCCCTTGGCGGTGGTACGTACGGCGAGGATCACGTGCGCACCGGCGGCTGCGAGCCGGCGGGCGGCGACGCGCCCGATCCCGCTGTTGGCGCCGGTGACGACGGCGGTTCGCCCGGTCAGGTCGGGGAGGTCCAGGGCGCTCGATGTAGGCCTCGATGTAGACATGGACAACAATGTAGGCGTCGACAACAATGTCGTCAATGACTACACCGATGCGTTAGCGTAGGCGCGATGAGCGAGGCCGTAGTCCGGCCGTACCACCACGGCAACCTCCGCGAGGAGCTGCTGGAACGGGCCGAGGAGATCGTCCGCACGCGAGGCGTGGCGGACTTGTCCTTGCGTGAGCTCGCTCGCGAGGTCGGCGTGAGCCACGGTGCGCCGCGCCGGCACTTCCCCGACCGCCAGGCGCTGCTCGACGCACTCGCGTTGCGCGGCTTCGAGCGGCTCGAGCGGGAGATCGTCGCCGCGGCGAAGGGCCGCGCCAGCCACACGACCCGGATGGCGCGCACGGCTGTCGCGTACGTCCGCTTCGCGACCCGCGACTCCGCCCTGCTTGAGCTGATGTTCGCCGGCAAGCACCGCGATCCGGACGGACCGGTGCACGAGGCCGCCGACCGCGCGTTCACGGCGATGTCCGATCTGATCGCGGAGGGCCAGGCCTCCGGTCAGCTGGTGGGCGCGGACCCGGAGAAGCCGGGCATGCTGGTCTGGGCCACCCTGCAGGGCCTGGCCTCCCTGGCGAACGGCGCGATTGTCGACGAGGCGGCGCTCGACGGGGTCGTCACCGATGCGATGCACGGGTTGATGCTCGGCTTGCGACCGCGATAGCGGCTCAGCGGCGCGAGACCGCCTCGTCGGCGACCTCGACGAGCTCGCGGTCGACGGCCTCGGTCTGCGGGTCGTGCGCAGGCTCCAGCCGGTCGTGCGCGATCAGCGACTGGATTGCCCGCAGTACGGCACTCGCGGCCGCGCCCCAGGTGGACACGTACGAGAACTGCCACCACCACAGCGCCTCGTCCACCCGGCCGGCCTCGTAGTGCGCCAGGCCGTGCACCAGGTCGTTCGCGATCGCGGTCAGGTCGTCGGAGATCCGGAACACATTGATCTCCGGCGGGTTGCCGTACGGGTCGAACACCTCGGCGTACTCGTCCAGGCCCTCGAACAGCTCGGCCAGCCGGTCCCGCATCTCGTCCAGGTCCGGGTCCGGGCCGGCGTCGGTCTCGTAACGCTCCTCCGGCACGAAGTCGGCGAACGCCCCGAGTCGCCCGCCCGCGAGCAGCAGCTGGCTGACCTCGAGCAGCAGGTACGGCAGCGAGGCGAGCCCCTCGTCGACGTCCTCCTCGTCCGGTTGTGCAGCGATGTCGCGGACCGTGATCAGGAAGCTCCTGATCTGGTCCGCGATCTGTTCCGCGAACTCGGACAGGTCGTCCGCCTCGGTGGTCAACGCCCGTTCCGCGATATCCGTACCGCTATTGGTGTCAGTCATCGATCGATCGTCGCCCTTCAAACGCCCGTCCCAGGGTGACCTCATCCGCATACTCGAGGTCCCCGCCTACCGGAAGTCCACTAGCCAATCTCGTTACACGCAACCCCATGGGCCGCAACAACCTGCTCAGATACGTCGCGGTTGCCTCGCCCTCGAGGTTCGGATCGGTGGCCAGGATGATCTCGGTGACCTCCCCGTCCGCCAGCCGCTGCATCAGCTCCTTGATCCGTAGCTCGTCCGGCCCGATGCCCTCGATCGGCGAGATCGCGCCTCCCAGCACGTGGTACCGGCCGCGGAACTCGCGGGTCCGCTCGATAGCGACCACGTCCTTGGCCTCCTCGACCACGCAGATCAGCGACCGGTCGCGGCGCTCGTCCCGGCAGATCCGGCACTGCGTCTCCTCGGACACGTTGCCGCAGATCTCGCAGAACCTGACCTTCTCCTTGACCTGGACGAGCACGTGCGCCAGCCGTCGTACGTCGGTCGGGTCGGCCGCGAGCAGGTAGAACGCGATGCGCTGGGCGGACTTCGGTCCGACGCCCGGGAGCCGGCCGAGCTCGTCGATCAGGTCCTGGACGGCTCCTTCGTACACGTCAGTCCGGGTTCTGACCGGGCAGCCCGGTCATCCCGCCGGGCGCGTCACCGCCGGGCAGGCCGGGCAGTCCGCCGCCGCCGAGGCCGGCGAGCGGGCCCATCGCCTGGGCGGCCAGCTCCTTGGCATTCTCGGACGCGTCCCGCACCGCGGCGACAATCAGGTCCGCGAGCGTCTCGGTGTCGTCCGGGTCCACGGCGGAACGGTTGATGGTCAGGCTGAGCAGCTCACCGGTCCCGGACACCAGCGCGGTCACCAGACCGCCGCCGGCACTGCCCTCGACCTCCTGCTTCTCCAGGTCGGCCTGCGCCTGCATCAGCTGGCTCTGCATCGCCTGCGCCTGAGCCAGCAGCCCCGACATGTCGAAGCTGCCCTGCGCCCCGCCTGAGGCGCCACCACCGTCGAACACCGTGATCTCCTGTCCCAGCAGTACCGTGATCCTGCCCAGAGCCTATCCGGTACGACGGACCGTCCCGCCGCTGCGTCGTACCACTCACCCGCCGGTCCGCCGCGACCCATCGACCCGCGCGCCCCCGGTCCCGGTGATATTCGCGTGGTGAACCATGCGAGGTGAGGGTTCGCCCCGGTTATAGCCGTGGCGAACCCACCATTGGCGTGGTTCACCACGCGAATATCGCCAGGCTCGACGGCGCGGGTGGGTCCAGCGGTGGGCCGGCGGGTGGTCGGCTGGCAGGTGTGGTCAGGCGTGGAGAGGTCAGGCGTCGGGAGAGGTCAGGAGTTGGGTTGTTCGGCTATGACCTGGGCGCCGAGGGTCTGGCGGAGCAGCTCGGTGTGGTCGCGAGCGTCGTCCTCGAGTACCGCGTCGTCCTCGCCGACCACATCCGCCTCGTCCAGCGGTTCCTCATCCGGGTCGGGTGGCGGGGTCCGGGCGGCGCGCTGCGCCTGCTCGGCCGCGGCCGCTGCCTCGGCGGCACGGCGCTTGCTCGCGGCCTGCGCCTTCCGGTCCGCGGCCTGCTTGTTCCGGTCGGCGGGCTGTGGCTTCCGGTCGGCGGCCTGCTTCGTCCGGTCCGCGGGCTGTGTCTTCAGGTCCGCGGCCGGGTCGGCTGTCGCCGCGTGACCGCCGCCGACGACGGCTGGGCCTGGCTCGACCGATGTCGCCTCGCCTCGGACTGTCGCGGACCCAGCCGCGTCGGCACCCGGGGCGTCGACCGGGCCGGCCGTGTCGGCGCGGGCTGCTGGACCGGTTGCGCCGGCCCCGCCAGGTGCCGAGCCGGACTGACCGGGCGCGGGCGAACCGGTGTCCCAGCCGGACGACGGCGGTGGGCCGCTGGGACCGGGGTTGTCGGCAGGCTGACCGCCGCCACCGCCGGAGCCGGTGGACGGGTCGACGACGGCCTCGATCCGGCGGTCCACCAGCAGCTCGGCCTTCATCGCCTCGCGCAGGATCTCGTCATGGCCGGAACGGACGAAGTTCTCCCGCACCCCGGCATGCGTCAGGCCGATGGTCAGCACCTTGTCGTCCATCGCCAGCACCTGGGCGTTCTGGCTGAGCATCACCCAGGTGACCTTCTTGCGCTCCTTCACCCGCTGCAGGATGTCCGGCCAGAGCCGCCGGACGTCCGCCAGGCCGATCTCACCCGCCGCCGCCGACTGCCCGCCGCTCGCGGCGGACGTGTCGGCGGGTTCCTCATCGCGTGCCGGACGACTGGTGGCCGGCGGTTCCGCGGAATCGGCGGAGGCGCCGGTCGACTCCTTCGCTGCGCGTGCCGGTGCCTCCGCGCCGTCACCGCGAGAGGTCGGGGACGCTGGACCGGACGACCCGGCCGGAGAAGACGACGAATCGGCCGGGGCAGGCGCCGGACCGCCGAGGGTCATCCGGCGCTCGATCCGGTCCAGCCGCGCGTGCACGCCCTGGGTGGAGTCGTCCGCGCCGGGGAGCAGCACCTTGGCGCAGATCAGCTCGAGCTGCAGCCGGGGAGCGGTCGCGCCACGCATCTCGAGCAGGCCGGCCGCGACCGTGTCGGCGGCCCTGGTCAGCTCGGCCGGGCCGAGAGCGGAGGCCTGGGACTGCAGCCGATCGCCCTGGTCCTCGGCGACGTCGATCAGCCCGGAAGAGATCGCCGTCGGCACTGCAGCCACGATCACGAGATCGCGCAGTCGGCGAAGCAGGTCCTCGGCGAACCGCTTCGGGTCCTGGCCGGTCTCGATCACCTTGTCGATCACGCCGAACACTGCTGCACTGTCGTGTGCCGCGAAGCCGTCGACGACCGCGTCCAGCAGCGAGTCGGGCGTGAACCCGAGCAGCGCCACGGCCAGCGCATAGGTCACGCCCTCCGGCCCGGCGCCGCCGATCAGCTGGTCCAGCACGCTGAGCGAGTCCCGCACCGAGCCGGCTCCGGCCCGGACCACCAGCGGCAGCGCGGCCGGCTCGATCGCAACCCCCTCGGCCTCGCAGAGCTGCGCCAGGTACGACGCGAGCACCTTCGGCGGCACCAGTCGGAACGGGTAGTGGTGCGTGCGGGACCGGATCGTCCCGATCACCTTGTCCGGCTCGGTGGTGGCGAAGATGAACTTGAGGTGCGGCGGCGGCTCCTCGACCAGCTTCAGCAAGGCGTTGAAGCCCTGCGTGGTCACCATGTGCGCCTCGTCGATGATGTAGATCTTGAACCGCGACTGCACCGGCGCGAAGAAGGCCCGCTCGCGCAGGTCCCGGGCGTCGTCCACACCTCCGTGCGAGGCGGCGTCGATCTCGATCACGTCGATGCTGCCGGGCCCGCCGCGGGCCAGGTCCTGGCAGGACTGGCACTCGCCGCACGGCTCCGGGAGCGGGCCCTTCTCGCAGTTGATCGCACGGGCCAGGATCCGGGCGCTGGTGGTCTTCCCGCAGCCTCGCGGACCGGAGAACAGGTACGCGTGGTTGACCCGGTTGTTCGACAGCGCGTTCCGCAGCGGCTCGGTGACGTGGTCCTGCCCGATCACCTCGGCGAACGTGTCCGGCCGGTACCGGCGATACAGGGCGAGGGGCGCTTCCACGCCCGCCACCCTAACGCCGTACGCCGACAGGGCGCGCGGGCCTGGTCACGGATGCTCGAGCAGGCTCAGCAGGTAGTCGCCGTACCCGGACTTGGCCAGCCGCTCGGCCCGGACCCGCAGGCCGTCGTCGTCGATGAAGCCGCGCCGCCAGGCGATCTCCTCCGGGCAGCCGATCTTCAGGCCCTGCCGTTCCTCGACCGCGCGGACGAACTCGGCGGCCGACATCAGCGAGTCGAAGGTGCCGGTGTCGAGCCAGGCCGTACCGCGCGGCAGCACCTCGACCTGCAGCCGCTTGTCGTGCAGGTACACGTCATTCACCGCGGTGATCTCCAGCTCGCCGCGCGCGGACGGCCTGATCGACTTGCTGATCTCGACCACGTCGCTGGAGTAGAAGTACAGCCCGGGAACCGCGTAGTTGCTCTTCGGCTGCTTCGGCTTCTCCTCGATCGACAGCGCTTTGCCGTCCGCGCCGAACTCCACCACGCCGTACGCCGTGGGGTCGGCGACCCGGTACGCGAAGACGACGCCGCCGTCGACGTCGTTGAACCGGGACAGGTGCAGGCCGAGACCGGGCCCGTAGAAGATGTTGTCGCCGAGCGCCAGCGCGACCGACTGGTCGCCGACGAAGTCGGCACCGATGTGGAACGCCTGGGCCAGGCCCTCCGGCTTCGGCTGCACGGCGTACGAGATCGCCATCCCGAACTGCGACCCGTCACCGAGCAGCCGCTGGAACTGGCCGGCGTCCTCCGGCGTGGTGATCACCAGCACCTCGCGGATGTTCGCCAGCAGCAGCGTCGACAGCGGGTAGTAGATCATCGGCTTGTCGTACACCGGGAGCAGCTGCTTGCTTGCCGCCAGCGTGAGCGGATGCAGCCGGGTGCCGGAACCGCCGGCCAGGATGATGCCTCGCATGCCTCGCAACCATACCCATGTCGGTGCTCAGGTCGGGACCCGACAGCATGTCGTTGATTCCGGACACAGTGTCGACCAGAATCGACACATGGCCGCGGGAACGACGCCAGGGGTGCGCAGGCGCAAGCCGAGCAAGGGCGACCTGACGTCGCAGGCGATCCTGGACACCGCCGAGAAGCTGCTCGCGGAGCGCGACCTGACCGCGATCACGATCGACGACCTCGCCTCCGGCGCCGGCATCAAGCGGTCCGCGTTCTACTTCCACTTCGAGTCCCGCGAGGCCGTGCTGTACCTGCTCGCGGAGCGGGTACTCTCCCAGCTGTACGACGCGGCGACGCTGTGGACCGAGCGGACCGAGGGGTCCCCGGATGACGCGGTGCGCCGTTCGATCGCGGGCAACGTCGCGGTGTGGCGTGCGAACGGCCCGGTGCTGCGCGCCGCCGTACGGGCCCGGGACACCGACGAGAACATGCGGCAGTTCTGGGCCGACGTCGCGCGCCGCTTCATCACCGCGGTCGCGGACCGGATCGACGCGGATCGCGCCGCAGGCCTCGCCGTACCCGGGCCACCCTCGGCCAAGTCCCTCGCCACGGTCCTGGTCTCGATGAACGACGAGGTCTTCTACCACCACTCCCGCACCCGGCGTTCCCCCGCCGCCGACCGCGAAGTGGTCGACACCCTCACCACCGTCTGGCTCCGCTCCATCTACGCCCGCTGACGCTCGACGTGACCGAGCGATAGCAACCACTCCTAGGAAGTAGTTGACACGACATGTATGTCGTGTAATCTAATTCGCATGACCACTACATCAGACCCCATCGCTCGTGTCTCCGTAATGAGCACCGGCACCGTCCGGATCCGCCCCGAGCACGTCGGACCGACCCGCAAGAACCTCTATGTCTGGCTCGCCACCGCACGGAGCTGGACAGCGCCCCGCCCGATCAACGCGTACGTGATCGAGCACCGCGACGGCCTGGTGCTGTTCGACACCGGCCAGGACCGGGCCTCGGTGACGGACCCGGGCTACTTCCCGGGCGGACCGACCCGGCTCGTGTACGACCGGCTGGCGCAGTTCGCGATCGAGCCCGACCAGACCCTGACCCACGGGCTCGGCGCGCTCGGGCACCGGCCGTCCGACGTACACACCGCGGTGATCTCACACCTGCACCAGGACCACATCGGCGGCCTGCCCGAGCTGCCCGGCGCCGAGATCGTGATCAGCGAGCAGGAGTGGCAGACGATGCTCCGCCCACTGGCCGAACCGCGCGGGTACCTGCGCGAGCACATCGAGCTGCCCGGGCTGCGGTGGCGGCGGGTGACGCCCGAGCCGCTCGGCGATCCCGCCCTGGCGCCGTTCGAGACCGGCCATGACCTGTTCGGCGACGGCAGTCTGGTGCTGCTCCCGACCCCTGGTCACACCCCTGGCTCGCTGTCGATGCTGGTACGCCGCCCCGGCCGGACCCCGCTGCTGCTGGTCGGTGACCTCACCTACGACGCCGACCTGCTCGCGGCCGGTGTCGTCCCCGGCGTCGGGAACAAACGCCAGATGCGGCGTGCCGCGGCCGGCGTCAGCGCGCTGCGCGAACGGTTCGGCGACCTCACCGTGCTGGCGGCGCACGACCCGAACGCGGCCGCGCTGCTCACGGCGACCGAGGCGGTGCGGGCATGAAGCCGGCCGAGGAGCTGCGGTACCTGATCCTCGCGATCCAGCGCGAAGGCAACCGGATGTTCGCCGCCGAGCTCCGGCCGCTGGGCATCACCCCGTCGCAGGCCGAGGTGCTCCGGGTGCTGCGCGACCACGGTCCGCTCACGCTGACCGCACTCGGTGAGCTTCTGGTCTGCGAGACCGGGACCAGCCCGAGCCGGCTGGTGGAGCGGCTGGTCGCGCAGGGCCTGGTGGAGCGCGACACCGACCCGGACGACCGCCGCTTCCTGGTACTCGGCCTCACCGCCGAGGGCCGCAAGCTGAGCCGCCGGGTCGTCACCGCCGAGGAGCAGTTGCACCGGGCGATCGCGGACGCGGTCGCCGGCCATCCGGTCGGGCCGACGCTCGACACGCTGCGCGCGCTGGCCGGGATCTTCCCGGCCGGCGCCGCTGTCGCGCGCCGGCGGGAGACTTCCCGATGACCGCGCAGCAGGCCGAGCTGACAGTGCCCGCATCCGCCGACGACGTACGACGGGTGCTGCTCGACCCACTCGCCCTGCCGGACTGGAACGAGGCGTTCCTGTCCCTGAGCGGGCCGGCCGAGCCGGTCGTCGGCCAGTCCTACCGGCTCGGGGTCCGCCCCGGCCTCACCGGCAACCTCGTGTACGACGCGATCGAGCCGGACCGGATCGAGATCAGCTGGCAGGTGCCCGGTTTCCACGAGAACGGCGGCTGGACGCTGACGCCACGCGGCTCGTCGACCGTCGTACGGCACACATTCACCCACGCGGGCCCGCTCGCAGCCGCGCTGCGGCACGCCTACCGAGGCGTCGCGGCCCTGCGCCTGACCCGCCTCCTCGCCCGCCTCGGCTGATCCGGCACCCCTTCCGCCGACTGGACGCATCTTCCAAGGCGTGTCGTGGCCGGCTGGACCCATGTTGCAAGGCACCTGTGGCTCGGCTCTTGCAGTGGAGCCAACCCTCACTTGGAACTTGGGTCCAGCCGACGCCGACACGCGGTGAAACTTGGGTCCAGTCGCGCGAACACACCTGGTCACACGGGCTGGAGTGACGAATGAGTGACGACACGCCGGGCGGGACTGACGAATGAGCGGGAAGGGGGTCAGCGGAGGTGGGCGCCGGGGTGGCGGTAGCCGCGGAGCAGGTCGCGGGAGATGATCAGCCGCTGCATCTCGTCGGTGCCCTCGAAGATGCGCCACAGGCGTACCTCGCGGTACCAGCGTTCGATCGGGAG
>Ga0075419_10000522_pt1 | contig 24367 bp, 26 predicted proteins | sample SoiMetdeltSBSDD3_FD_76900 | JGI IMG/M metagenome (GOLD analysis project Ga0075419, IMG submission 76900) | Bulk soil microbial communities from a Populus tree surrounding site in Tennessee, USA - Soil MetaG P. deltoides SBSDD3 | ecosystem: Environmental > Terrestrial > Soil > Tree plantation... | reverse complement strand
GGGTGTGGTCGACGACCGAGTCGAACCCGGTCCAGGCGTCACCGGTCCAGTACTCCCAGGCGGGCGTGGCCCAGTAGTGCGGCAGCGGCGCGGTCGCGGCCGGGGGCGCCGGGGTTGGGTCCGGCACGGCGTGCTCGCACGCCGCCTTCGTGGGCCAGACCCGGGCGGGTGTTGGAGCGCAGTCGGCGTCGGCTCGACGGCGTTCCTCGGCGATGTCGGCCGCGGTCGATGCGTCGGTGGCCCAGGTCGGCGTCCACACATAGAGCGACAGGGCGCCGTCGGCGGGCACCGGGGCGCGGTCGAACCCGAGCAGCAGGGCGTCGCCGACCGCCGGCGACGCCCCGAACGGCTCGAACGCCCGCCCGCTGCCGTTCAGCGCCGTGCGGACGACGAGCTCCGGCCCGCTCGATGTCACGCTCGACGTCACGATCGACCCAGCCGCGGCGTCGCCCGGCCCCAACCCGAGCCAGACGGGTGCCACCGTGACGCCCGCAGTCGTCTCGAAGACGACGCGCCCGTTTCGATCGGTGATCTGCGTGTGCGCCGCAACAGGCGTCGGAGCGCCGGCGCCCGCGCCGGCGGGCGGACGGAACGCCACCGCCGTCGACGCCACGCCCGTTGGCCGAGGCCGCACGCCGACGAGCCGGAGAATGGCCCGCATCATGGCCGGCGTGACCCGGTCGACGCGGAAGAGCAGCTGCTCGGACAGCCAGGCGAACAGCTCGATCAGCGTGATGCCCGGATCGTGGAGGTTGTGATCGGTCCAGCCCGCCGCATGGCGGGGCACCAGCTCGACCGCCTCGGCCGTGAGCTCCGCCCACGTCCGTGAGTCGAGCTTGGGGACGGGAAGCGGCACGTTACGCCCGCCTCGCGAGACGCGGCTCGGCGCGCAGGTCGAGGACGTGGGGGCCGGGCGCCGGGAGGCGATCGGCCGGGAGCGCGACTCGGTCGCCGAACACCGCGCCGTCGCTGGACAGCTGGAGCGCCGTTGCTCGATCGACACCGACCACGCCCTCGACGACTTGGGCCACGCGCGAGAGGTGGACGCTGTCGCCGAACTGCCATCCGGTGCCGGCGCCACCGAAGACGGGGTGGAGGAAGTCGTCAAGCGCACGACGCAGGCGCTCCTCGGCCTCGGCGGCCGATCCGACGTCGGCGATGACGACATGGGCGGTCACGGAGACGGTCTGGTAGGTCGGTCCCACGACGCGGATGAACGGCGACACCACCGCGGGTGCCCGTTCCGCCAGGTGGGTCCGGACGGCCCGCAGCAGCTCCGGCGAGGGTTGCGGCCGTGCGCCGCTGTCCCACGGTGCGACAACGACGGTCACCCAGCCGGGGGCGGGGCCGTCGGGCCCGGTGGCGCTGACGCAGCGAGCGGCGGCGACGGCGGGCGACGCGTCGCGGGCAAGCCACTCGTAGTCCGATGCCGCGAGCGCGCGGCCGCGATGCCGCAGCTGTTGCGGACCACGGCGCCACACGCCCGTGCGCTCGGCGCGGCCCGGGCGGGGGGTGTTGACCCGGCGCGCGGCGCGACCGGCGACCAGTTCGTCCAGCACCTCGCCGTCCGCCCCGCCGCTGGCGGGCAGGGGGTTGGACACGGCCTCGACGTACGGGGCCGCGCTCAGGAGCTGGGTGATCGTCCCCACGGGCAGGTTGCCGGCCGTGCCTGCGTCGTAGTCGTAGCTGGCGCGCACCGGCGCGCCGGGCGGCACGAGCATCCCCGCGGACCCGTCGCCGAAGCGCACGAGTCCGTCGCGCCGTTCGATCGCGTAGTCCCGGGCGCGCGGGCCCGAGCTGTAGAGGTGGGGCCGGTGATGCCAGGTGACCCAGACGCCCACGACGGACCCGGTTGCGTCGCGATCGAGATGGAGCTCGTCGTGCGGTACGTCGGCGAAGAGGGTTTCCCAGCTGCGCCCCGAGCCACGCCACTCCTGCACCTCGATGGTCTCGCCGCCGAGGACCGGACCGTGCCGGGTCCGGAGCACGAGTGACGGCGAGCCGTCGCTACGGCCGAGGACCTCGCCGCGCACCGAGCTGCGATGAGTCGCCCACACGGCGTTCAGATGCAGGCCGGCGAGCCCGATCGCTGCGGGCTGGGCGTCGACGTGCCGCCACACGGCGCGGATCCAGTACAGCGGACCGTCGGGCCCTGCGTCGGCCACCAGATCCGTGGGGCCGATGAACTCGATCATGCCGGTCCGCTGGAACCCGCCGGTCTCGTCGAGGACCAGCAGCTCGCTCCAGCCGTGCGGTGAGCAGTACTCCCAATCGACCGCGGATGGCGACGGTTCGGTCCCGGCACTCGCCTCGTCCTCGACGCTGGCCAGCACGCTGACGAGCCCGACCGGGAGCCGATGCGTGAAGCCGAGGTACAGCGCCGGCACATGGTCGGGCACCGGAATCAGCGGCTCGAACGGATCACGACCCCACCGGCATGCCTCGCTGTGATCTCGGAGCTCGAACCGGTTCAGGGACAGGCAGTGGTCGGGCACGCGGGGTCCGGTCTCGACCGTGTAGGTCACCGTCATCGCCTTCAACACGGGGGGTGTGAAGGGCGTCGCCGGGAGGGGGCCGCCGTAGGTTCCCTCGGTCAGGCGCACCCGGACCCAGAACTGGCTGTCACCGTTCACCGCCACCTTGGCCCAATCGTCCGGCCGCCCGAACGTGACCCGGCGCGCCGCGGTGCCGCCCTCGAACAGCTCGTCGGTCGTCGTGAGCGGCTTCCACACGCCCGGCCTGGCGCTGTACTCCCAGGCGAGCTTCTGCCCCGACGAGGTCGCGTCGTTCTCCGGCGACGGATCGACCAGCAGCTCGATGCGCGCCCCTTCGCGCTTGAACGCGTCGTCGCAGGCGATCAGGAACGCGTTCCCGACCGACGGCTGCGGTCCGAACGGCATGAACTCCTTGCTCGTGTCGAGCCGCAGGCCGTCGGCGAAGGCCGCGTCGAGCGGCAGACTCTGGTGGCCGATGCCGACGCGGGCCCGAAACGTGTCGATGAGCGGCGGATCACCGGCGCCGGGTCGCGGCAGCGGGGCGACGGCCCGGCCGCGGATCCAGTAGCTCTCGGTGCCGCCAACCGTGGTCTTGGCCGCGGCCGGCCCGCACAGCTTCCGGAGGACGATCTCACCGTCGATGCTGAGCCCACGGGTCTGATCGACGACGGGCTCGAAGGCCAGCCACCCTTCGTCCGTCCAGTACTCCCAGCGGAGCTCGGCACCGGTTCGCCCGCCGCCGTGCACGCCCACCTGGAGCGACACGACGGCCGACGCGGGAAGCTCGAACAACGTGTCGTGACCGAGGTAGAGGTGATGCGGAATCTGTTCGAGGTCGGCGAAGAGGCGGGTGGGTCCGGCGACCTCGGAGTGAAGGGCGTAGCTGTCCGTGGCTGGGACCATGCTCACGACGGCGCCGAGGGTGGCCCGCACGAGCGAGATGGAGCGGTCGGTCGCGAACACGACCGGTGCGGGGGTCGGTGACAGCGACGCGCCGGCGGTGCTGGCGACCGACGAGGGGAGGGGCGGCGGGATCACCGCTCCCACCTGGCTGTCCTGTGGCAGCGAGAAGTCGACCGGTGCGTCGGGCGTCACCGTGAACACGAGCGGGGCGCGGGCCGGGCGCGGCGGCAGCAGGGTGACGCCCATGGCGTCGAGGAATGCCAGGAAGTGCTTGTCCGGGGCGCGATCGAGCGACTGCCCGACGATGCCGGTGACGTGGGACAAAGCGTGCAGCACGGCGAGCCCGCTGCTTGCGCTCCGCGCCCGCCAGCGGGGCAGATACGCGGGCACCCGGCCCTCGATGCGGGCGAGCTCCCCGCTCATGGTCGCCCTTCCCACAGGTAGAAGGGATAGACGAGGTTGTAGAAGGTGTTGGTCGAACGGACCCGGTAATCGATGTGGATCAGCAGCCGCCCCGACTTGGCCTCGTCGGTGACGACCCTGACGGCGTCCACGTCGATGCGAGGTTCCCATCGGGTCAGGCCCTCCTCGACCTGGCGCCGCACGAGCGTGCAGGTGGTCGTGTTGATCGGCGCGAAGACGAACCTGCGCAGCCCGCAGCCGTACTCGGGCCTCATCACCCGCTCGCCCGGCTCGGTCTCGAGGATGAGCCGCACCGCTTCGTGCACGTCGTCGGCCCCCTCGACCATCGAGACGTCGCCGTCCGCGCCGAACGAGACGGGGAACGACCAGCCGCGCCCGAGGAAGGTGTCGGGCATGGTCAGCCGATCTGCACCCGGGTCGCGCCGCGGATGATCCTTGCGCCGCAGCCGGCGGAGTCGCCGACCCTGAGGGCCGCTCGGCCGCCGATGCGGACCTTGAGGCTCCCCGACGGGAAGGTGTTCGAATGTGGGGGTGGTGGCGGTGGGGTGCACGCGACCGAGTCGCCCGCGACGGCCGCCGGGAGCCCCTCGATCATCACGGTGGGCACGCCCGGTCCTGAGATCGCGCCCGCCATCGGGGGCAGGTGACTGGTCGTGTCGGTCACACGCGCCGCGAACACGTCATCGCCTCACGAGTTGATCTTCACGAGCTGGTGCCCCATCACCGACACGGTCTGGCCGTCGAGGCTGATGGTGCCGCTGGCCGTCAGCTCGATGCTGGCGGCGATGATGGTGACCTTTCCTCCGGGCGCGTCGAGCGAGATCGTCCCGGAATCGTTGACCGTGACCGTGGCCGTCCCGCCGTCGGAGTTGAGCTTCACGCTGGCGCGGCCGCCGGCGACGTGCAGCTCGATGTCTGACGCCTTGGCGTGGTCCGCCAGCATGACCCGATGTCCCTTGGCGCTCTCGATGAGGACCGACTCCTGCCCGCCGCCCTCGTCGAACACGACGCGGTGGCCGGTCCTGCTGCGTATCGCGCTGCGGCGCGGCGTGGGCCCGGGTTCGGGCGGCGGCACCATCGTGTCGCTCCACAGGAAGCCGAGGACGTACGGGTCCTTGAGGTTGCCGTCGCGGAACGCGACGAGCACCTCGTCGTCGACCTCGGGAACGAAGTAGGCGCCGCGTTTGGCTCCTGCCCACGGGACCGCGACCCGCGCCCATCGCGACTCGACCCGACCGGTGAACGCGAACCGGACCTTCACCCGGCCCAGGTTCTTCTGGTCGCGGACGTTCGTGACCACGGCGGGGATGACGCCGCTGACGCGGGGACGGTTGTCGTCGCTGCCGTCGCTCGGGGCGCCGGCATCGCCGGTGAGCAGGCCGATCAGATCGAGTTCCACAGTCACACCACCTCCTTGCGCACCTGGAATCGGGTGCGGTATCCGCCCTGGTCGAGCGTGTGTGCGACGCTCGTCAGCCGGTAGTTGCGCCCGCTGAACCGGTCGCCGAGGCCTGTCACGGCGATGACGCGTCCGGCCCGGAAGCGCGGATCGCCCACGGCGCTCCCGCTCGCCGTAAGCCGTCCGTTGACCCGGCGGCGCATCTCTCCGATCAGCCACTTGATCGCGTCGGGGGCGCTGTCGACCGGCACGTCCGGGATGGTGAGCGTCGCCTCGATCGTGTCGTCCTGCTCGGCGAACACCGCGGGCAGCACCCGCACCGCGAGCCGCTCGCCGTCCCACGTGACCTCGACGCCGATCTGGGTCTTGAGCGCCTCGACCCAGATGTGGGCACGCACGGCCGCCACCTGGCCGATGCTCGTGAGGCGCGGCGTGAAGTCGACCAGCGACCGCCCCCAGTGCAGCTCGATGTCCGGTGCCGGCAGCCCCGGCGTCAGGAACCGGATGTTCAGGAACGGCCCGTCGCCCCAGATCTCGTAGCCGTACTCGGCGGCGATCTGACGGAGCAGTTGGTGGTCGCTCTGCTTGTACTGGTACCGGGGCTGCTCGGCGAACGCCCCCACGCCGCCGACCCCGGCGGCGACGAGGTCGCTGCGAGGCACGAGGCCGTTCTCGGCCGCCACGAGCGCGGCGATTGCCCCGTCGGTCAGGTAGTGCGGGAAGGCGCGGTCCTTGCGGCTCTTGGTGAGCCGGCTCGTGGCGTCCTGGGCGTTGAGGGTGAGCGTGGGCATCCCACCGGACGGAAACGTGGGGTCCACGCCCGTGATCGAGCCCGTGAACACCGGCTCCAGGCCCTGCGGGCGATAGCCCAACGACAGCTCGAGCGGCACGTCGAGGTCGAACCCCGGGCGGTCCAACAAGCGCAGGCCGACGTTGGCGAACTGAAGCTCGACCCGGCTGGCCCCTTCCAGTGCCTCGTCGAAGCGCACTGCGGTGATGGTCGAACGCAGATCCGCCGGCAATCGCCGACCGTCGAGCACGACGTCATAGTCCGGGACGTAGGCGGCGCGGGCGATCACGTGTACACCTCTCCGGTTGCCGGATCGCGGTACGGCAGGACGGGGACGTCGAGGACGCTTCCCGGCCGGAGGCGGCGCACCTCGACGAGGTCGTTGGCGATCGCCAGCGGCCGCCACTTGCCGGGGTCGTGGTAGACGCTCCACGCGATCGCGCTGAGCGTCTGACCGTCGCCGACCTCGTGGCGACGGGTGTGGTCGGCCGTCTCGCGCTTAACCTCCTTGGCCTCGTCGAGCGGCTCCTTGTACTCCTGGAACGAGACTTGGAGCTGGGCGCGCACCGGGACGCCGGACTCGACGAACATCGTAAAGCGCTGGTTGGCGCGCACGAGCACGCCGGTGAACGACAACTCGCCCCAGGTGAACGTCACGAGCGGCGGGGCGTGGGTGGCGGGATTGATCTCCATCAGCGCCGTGACCTTGCTGGTCAGGCTGCGGACGTCGCTGTGGGGATCGGCGTCGACGTGGGCATGGCGCTCGTAGGTGTCGAAGAACAGCTCCATCTCGAGCGTCTTGACGTTCCCGTTGACGAACTGGAGGAGCGGCGACCCGCTGCCGAACGCGCTGGCCTGCGCGATCACGTTGTCCTTGCTGAGGCTGTACTCGGCGGGGTTGAACAGGACTTCGAATTCGTCGCCGGTGTCCTCGTTGCGGAGGAGGGCGTGGTTGAGTCCCATCTAGATCGACCCCAGACGTTCTCGCTGGGCGCGGGCCCGTCGGTCCATGAGCCGCAGCACCCGGTCGGCAACGTCGTCGATGGCGGCGTCGGTCCACGTTGCGCGCTCGGACGGCGCCGGCGGACGGACCGCTGCCTCGCTGATGCCGTCGGTCGACGCCGCCGGCGCGCGTTCGTCGGGGTGGGCCGGACGCTTCCCCGCAGCGTCGGGCCGGTGCAGCACGACCATCGGCGGTGCGGGCGTCGACGGCTGGAGCGGCGGCGCCGGCGGCGGGGCGGGGGCGGGGGCGCGCACCGATCGTTCTGGCTCGCGCCGCTGCCCTATCCGCTCGACGATGCTGCGATCGACACGATGGTCGTGGGCGAGGTGGTGCGTCACCGATCGCAGTTCGGTGCGGCGGTGGACCGCGGGGGAGGCGAGTGGGGCCACCAGGTGCGGTGCAAGCGGCGACGCGCGGCGCGTGTGGCCGGTGACCGGCCGGGCCGGCGCTTGCGACGTGGCGCGACCCGCCCGCGCGCCGTCGACGCGCGGAGCCACCACCACGGTGCGCAACCGCTCGATCGTGCGGGCCGACCCGATGGTCAGCCGCAGGGTTCGCGGCGGCGCGTCTCGCCACCCCACCACCCGCGCAGACCGCAGGCACTGCATGGACCCCACCACGCGCAGGCGCGCCGGCAACCCGTGCCACGGCCGAGCCCGAATGAGCAGGGGTCGCCATCGCGGCGCGTGACGGCGCAGGGTGGCGGGACGAAACGGGACGTGCGCGGCATCAGGCAAGGTGGGATTCCTCGTTGGCACGCTGATTGAGCCGGCTGATCGCCTCGATGAACGTTCGCCGATCGTCGTGTTCGATGGCCATGATCGTGCTCAGATCCCAGTGGAAGTAATAGGCAAGAAAGGCCACCTCCTCATACAGGAGATCGAGGGGGTAGCCTATGATCGCCCCACCGTGGGGGCCTCTTGTTCGAACTCGTGGTTGCATTGCGGGCAGCTGGCGACGGTTGTGCCGTCGACGTCGTGGTTGATCTTGTTGTAGAGGTCCTGCAGATAGGCAACGTCAGACGCGAACAGATTCTCGATCGTCGTCGGCGTGACCATTCGTAGATCACCCAGACGCGTGACCACTCGCGACAGAACGATCACCGCGAGATACGCCGGATTCTTCTGAACGCTCGCCTCACGGAGTGGCAGGATCTCGTCGGCAGCGGTCGCCAGCCGCATGACTCCGTCGCGGTGCAGCGTGCCCTCCGTGTCGAGGTATCCCTTGGGGAGCTCGAACTCGACCTCGGTCTGCAACACCATCACTCCCGCTCCAGCCGTTCGACGACCAATTCGAGCGTCTCGATTGCGACATCGGTGCCCTCGGAGCTGAGCGCTGGGCCTTCCCATTTGGTTGGCCACGCGTCGTAGAAGTTCCAGCGAGCGGTCTGATTGCCAAGGCGATCTCTGAGCACGATCGATCCGTTGCGGCGTTCGACCTTGCCGGCCGCAGCCCGCTCGTGCCACGTGTACAGCTGGTTGTCGTCCGTGATGCCTCGCTTCAGGGTCACGTTGCCGTACTTCACCTGGCCCGGAAGCTTGGTGGCCGGCTTACCCCCCTCGCGGTGTTCGATGACGTCGATTGTCGAATTGAAACCCGAGCACTCGTGGAACGCCGCTCGGTTGATACCGTCGATCTGAATGGTGAAGTTGAAGTTGATGAACGGGTCTTTGCGTTCACCTACCATGAGTTCGCTCCCATCACGCTTCTGAAATCGATGAGCCGGTTTCCCAAATCCCGATGCGCATCACGATGAACTCTGCTGGATACGCGGGGCGCACCCCGATCTCGATATAGAGTCGGCCGAGTGCGCGTTCCGACTCGGGGTTCAAGGCCTCGTCGATGCGTACGTAAAAGGCCTCCGCCGGCGTCTCGCCGAACAGCGCGCCGTCGCGCCAAACCCGCGTGAGGAAATCGCCGATGGACCGCTTCAACTGCTGCCACAGCTCTTGATTGTTCGGCTGGAAGACGGCCCAGCGAATGCCCTGTTCAATCGACTTCTCCATGAACAAAAAGAGCCGACGAATGCTCACGTATTTCCAATACTTGTTCTGCAATTGGGTTGTCCGGGCTCCCCACACGACTGGCTGCGCGCTATCCGGGAAGATTCGCAAGACGTTGATCCCGTTCAGGTTCAAGGGAGCCTGCTCGAGGTCGGTCAGGCGGAACTCGAGCCCGAACGCCCCGCGCAGGCCGTCGTTGGCGGGCGCGATGTGGACGCCTCGCGCGTCCGTGCGGGCATAGAGACCGGCGATGTGCCCGGACGGCGGCCAGTGTTCGGCACGGTTCGTTGTCGGGTGGGAGACGCGGATCCACGGGTAGTAGAGCGCGGCGTGGCCGGGGCGGTCGATCCTCGTGCCGCGGACGGTGTCGACCTGTGCCTCGATCGCCGCTCGATCGTTGTCAAAGCCGGAGTCGAGGATGGCGAAGCGACGCGTGTCCTCGCAGTGCTCGACGATCGCCACCTGGGCGGCCTGCGACGTCGCGCCGGGGATGCAGACGATGTCGATCTCCTCGAAGGGACGCAGCGTGTCGAGCTGTGCCTTGGGATTGGCGATGAGGTTCGACCACGCGAGGGCCCGGTCATCGGGCTGCCCGGCCGGCAAGGTGACCGGTCCGCCGGCTGGACCGCCGGTGACGTCCGGTCGCGGGTCGGCCGCGGGGTTCGCGGGCGGTGGCTCGTAGTCCCGCACGGTGATGAGATCCGACTCCACCCTCGATGCCCAGTAGTTCGGGTGCTCGGGGTGCATCGACAGGAACAGGAACTCCTCCTTGTCGGAGCCCTTGGTGACGATGAAGTCGAACTCGGCGGAACCCACGGTGGGCCCGGCGGCGACGTCGAGGTCGTACGTCGTCGTCATGGCCGTGGTCAGCCGTACGGTCGGCCCAGCCGGACTGTCGCCGGCGGTCTCGACGGTGCGAAAGTCGGGCCCGATGCTCACGGTGGTGCCATGCGGGAGCACCTGCGCCAGGCGAACGCCGGCGGGTACCTCGACGAGGATGTCGCGTTGGCCATTGACGATGTCGGCCGAACGCAGGCGTCCGTTGGTGTTGTACGAGTAGGTCCCGGGGACGTCGGCGTCGAGTATCACTTTGGTGGTGCCCAGCTTCGCGGCGACGATCAGTTCTTGCGACATCTGGTTGTCGTCCTGAACGACCACGCGCTCGCCGACACGGAAGGGCGCGTTGTTGGTTGTGACGGTGATCGTGTGCCGGTCGCTGCCCGACGTCGTGGGCAGCACCTGGTTGAGGCTCCTCTTGGCCCGATGGGTCGACAGGACGCCGGGACCGGCGCCGAGGCCCTTCGCCAGCAGGCTGCTGTCCTTGACCTCGATTGCGATCGCCCCCCCACCCGGGCCCTCCTCTCGCGCTTCCACGACCAGCAGCGGCTCACTCGGGGCCCGGCGGGTGTCGAGATTTCTCGTCGCGTGCGTGCCGGTGCCGGCCCGAACGATGAAGCAGTCGGTCCCGCCGTTCTGGAAGAAGCCGTAGACGGCGGGGGCGAGCCAGCTCGCCGGCTGCTCGACGAGGAAGCCACCGAACGTCGAGACGAACGCGTCCCAGCTCCCCAGTTGCGTGGGGATTCCGATCGGCCCCTTCTCCGCTGTGCCCACGAACGCGGCGGTGCTCGTTCCGACGCCTTCGATCGGTGAGGGGGGTGTGAATTCCTCGGTGTAGACACCCGGGTAGCCGGCGAGTTGCGTCATGGCGTTCCTTCGTTCCGCTCGGGGTCGTCGGGCTAGTTGAACTGGAGGTCGTACCGGCCGGATGGCGCCGGCACGGTGATCGGAAGCGTCGGGGGCGCGGCGTGCCCGGGCGCACGCGCCGTCAGGGCGTAGCTGCCGGGCGCCAGGCCCCCGAAGGTGAACTCACCGCGCTCGTTGGCGTGCGTGGTGCCGAGGATCTGGCCGGCGGCGTCGTCAAGCCGTATCCAGGCGCCGGGAATGGGCGTCGCCGGGGCGACCGAGGCATCGAGCGCGACACCGCCGATGTGCAGCACCAGCTCGGCGCTGTCGGCCTGCGCGTCGTGGCGGTACTCGGTCATCACGGTCGTCACGTCGGCGCCGGCGGTGTCGGGCTCCGCCAGCACCGGCACCGTCACGACGAGATAGACCGCCGGCTTCCAGGGATGGGCTTGGCCGAGCATGGTCCCCCAGAACTCGGCGAGCTTCGGGAACCCCTCGGGCGGGGTCAGTGCGACGGGCAGCGGGCTGTCGGCCAGCCGGGTCGGGAACAGGGCCGGCAGGCCACCAGGCGTGAACACCTGACGGGGCACGAGCTCCGGCACGGCGTTCAACACCGTCACGACGTCGGACAGCAGCATGTGCTCCGCCACCGTGCGCCCGGCCGCTTCGGTAGCCGGGCTCCACGCGGTGATGAGGTAGTGGCAATCCAGGCGCATCGGCGCTGGCTCCTCGATCACCGAGCCGGCGTCGCGGTAGGCGATCCGCTCGTTCGATCGCAGCCGGCGGTTCTCCCTGAGGTCGACGAGGTAGACGTTCAGCCCCAGCCGGGCACCGAGTCCCTTCACGACGCTGCGCCATTCGCGGTCCGGCGGTTGGAACCCGACCTGCGCGGCCGTGACCGGTGGCGTCGGAAGCTGCAGCTGCTGGACGCGCCGCGTGAGGAGCTCCTTGAGCGTGGCGTCGACGGCGTCGATGACGAGGCTCACGGCGCCTCCGGACGTCCCTGCGAGCGGAGCAGGGCGATGAGGTCACCCGGCAGCAGTGGCCCGAGCGGCGTCCGATGCGGCCGCAGCTCGCACAGGAAGTTCTCGCGGCCGCGGTCGACAACGGCCAACGCCGTCAGGTGGGGCCGCGCCCGGAGGAGGTCGTCGCAGGAGGCCTCGATCTTGTCCTCGCCGTCGGCGAGAACGACGATCGTCGGATCCGTGCGGTCGACTTCGACCGCGAGCTCGGCGCCGAAGTCGACTGATCCCACCACGTCGATATCGGGCTGCGACTCGATGAGTCCCTCGACCATCTCGCGCGTCATCAGCCGTCCCACCAGTAGAACCCTGCTCCCGCTCATTGCCTCATACCTGTGGCCATTGTCAGGGCCGACACCGCGGGCGAGCCATGGATCGATATGCCTGAACCAGCCCATGGATCCTTGGGTTCAGGCGGATGCCGTAGGGGACAGGTTCCAATGATCCAGGCCGCCTGAGCAGCGAGAAAGCCCTCGACGGTCAGGCCGGTGGACTTGTACTCTCACGACCGGATCGGGACCTCGGAATCGAGGACCATGAACGTGGGCGGACACAGTTCGGGCAACGGGGCGGTCGACGGCGCGGGCAACGGCGTCGAGCCGACGACGGTCTTCGTCGTCGCCGACGTCCTGCTGTACCGGGAGGGTCTGCGGGAGATCCTCGGGCGCCACCCCGAGATCGACGTTGTCGGCGTCGCCGCCCATGTGGAGGACGGCCTCGAGCTACTGGCGGCACGGCAACCGCAACTCGTGCTGGTGGACGAAGCGGCGTCCAAGGCCTCCGAGATCGTCGCCGCGGTGCGGACGGTGGCGGCGGATGCCGAGGTGATCGCGGTCGCGGTCGGGGACGATGACGGGGACGTCATCGCCTGGGCCAAGGCGGGCGTCTCCGGCTATGTCACGCGCGACGAATCGCTGACCACCTTGATCGACGTGATCCGTGCCGTCGGCGCAGGCCAGCTCGTGTGCTCGCCGCGTGTCGCGGCGACGCTCCTGCGCCAGGTCGCGCGGTCTGCGACCCGTCCACCCGCGGCACGACTGGACGAACGCCTCACCGCCCGTGAGCGCGAGGTGCTCGCGCTGGTGGGACAGGGCCTGGCCAACAAGGAGATCGCACGCCGGCTCGCCATCGCGCTGCCGACGGTCAAGAACCACGTCCACAACATCCTGGGGAAGCTCCAGGCGCGCGGCCGATGCGAAGCGATCGCCGCGATGCACGGCGCGGTTCAGGTGCCGGGGTGACGGGGGTGATGGGGGGTGACGGCGTGACGAAGATGACGGCGCCCACCGGGGCGAGCACCGCCGCGCTAGCGCCGACGCTGCGCCGTCTCGACGCGCTGCTCGAGCGAGCCGTCGCCGAGGTCACCGTCGCGACCGGCGACACGACGGCCACCGACGCCTTTCGAGGCCTCTACGTCACGCCGGAGGACGTGGCGGAGATCCTGCAACGGGCGCCGCTCACCTCGCGCCTACCTCTGCGACCGCCGCCCCATGTGCTCGTCGACGCGGCCGACGCACCGCCGCAGCTCATGAACCTGGCGCACGAGTTGGGCCTCACGCAGTTCGAGCTCGACATCGTTGCTGTCGCCTGTGCCGTCGAGGCCGACCTCCGCTACGAACGGGTCTTCGCCTACCTCCAAGACGACGTCACCATGCGTCGCCCGACCGTCGCGTTGACGCTCGACCTGCTGGCCAGCTCGCCAGGCGATCGAACCGCCGGTCGCGTGCACTTCTCGGCCGATGCGCCGCTGGTTCGGCATGGCATCGTCCGGCTGGTTGCCGACCCCGGCCGGTTCGAGCCGTCGTTGCTGGCGCGGGTCGTCAAGCTCGACGACCAGCTCGTGCGCCTGCTGACGGGCGGGACGGGACTCGATGCCCGCCTCGCAGGCTTCTCCGAGCTCACCCATCCGGCGACGAGCCTCGACGATCTCTTCCTCACCGACAGCACTCGCCGCGCCCTCGCCCGCCTCGCCCGACCAGAGCGTGGGGAACGACTGCCGCCCCTCTACTTCTGCGGGCCGCCGGGTGGCGGTCACCGACAGGTCGCGGAGGCGGTGGCGGCGGCCCGCGGCGTCGGCCTGCTCGCAGTCGACGTCACGCGCCTGTCCCCGTCGGGCGGTCAGTTCGCGGACTCGCTCGCGCTCGCCTTCCGCGAGGCCCGGCTCGTCGACGCCTGCCTGTTCCTGGCTGACGTCGACGTCCTGCGCGCCGACGATCGCCGGGAGGATCTCCAGGCTCTGCTCAGCGAACTGACAAAGGCAGCCTCGAGACCCACACCGGTGATGCTGGCCGGCGCGCAGTCATGGGCGCAGTCAGGGGCGCAGTCGGCGGCCCGCCTTGGTGACCCGATCGGCGTCATCGAAGTCCCGCTGCCGGCACTGCCATCGGACCTGCGGCAGCAGGCATGGGCGTCGGAGCTCGCGTCGCGCGGCTTGTCCCTCGACGCGCCGGATCTCGAGCGGCTCGCCGATCGGTTCGTCCTCACATCAGGCCAGATCGCGGAGGCCTCGGCCTCGGCCTCCAGCCACTTGCAATGGGACCGAGCCGGGGCGGCGGCGCGGACCAAGCGCTGCGACGGCGCCGCCACGGTCGAGGCCGTTTTCCGATCCGCCCGATCGCAGTCTGGCCACGAGATCGGCAAGCTGGCGGCGCGCATCGAGCCCCGCCACGGCTGGGACGACATCGTCCTCCCGCCCGATGTGCTCGAACAGCTGCGTCAGATCTGCGTCTGGGTGACATATCGCGAGACGGTCATGGGGCCGTGGGGCTTCGGGAGCAAGCTCTCGCGGGGCCGTGGTACCCCGTGCCTGTTCGCGGGGCCTCCCGGCACCGGCAAGACGCTCGCGGCCGAGGTCATCGGCCACAGCGTCGGGCTCGATGTGTTCGCCATCGATCTCGCCGGTGTCGTCAGCAAGTGGGTGGGTGAGACCGAGAAGAACCTCGACAAGATCTACTCGGCGACCTCGAACGCGATCCTGTGCTTCGACGAGGCCGATGCCTTGTTCGGCAAACGGTCGGAGGTCAGCGACGCGCATGACCGGTACGCCAACATCGAGGTCTCGTACCTGCTGCAGAAGATGGAGTCCCACGAGGGCCTCACGATCCTCACGACCAACATGCTCGAGAGCCTCGACGAAGCGTTCCTCCGGCGACTGGCGTTCGTCGTGCACTTCCCTTTCCCCGAGGCGGCAGAGCGCCAACATCTCTGGAGGCTCGCCTGGCCTCCCGAGACCCCGATCGACGGTGACATCGACCTCGCGCAGCTGGCGGACAATTACCGGCTGAGCGGAGGCAACATCACCAACGTTGCGCTGGCGTCGTCGTATCTCGCCGCGGCCGATGGCTCGCCGGTGCGCATCTCGCACGTGATGAACGCCGTCAAGCGGGAGTTCGAGAAGATGGGAACTGTGCTCGATGAATAGGCCCCGCGGCGAGTCGTTACCAGGGGAGGATGAGTTGACTGCCGATCCATCAGGTGAGTTGGTCAAGCGTGTGTCACCGGCTACGGAACGGGCTTATGACCAGACCTGTGCCAGTTATCATTCCATCGACGACTTTCGTGCCAAACTCCTTGGCTTCCTGCCCATTGCCTCCAGTGGTGGTCTGTTCCTCGTCGTGCAGGCCACCGAATCTTCGAGCAGCGGCGTGCTCGTTGCGGCCGGTGTGTTTGGGTTCGTTGTTACGCTAGGTCTCCTCGCCTACGAGATCTTCGGTATCAAGCGATGCCACTACCTCATCGAGTTCGGTCGGCGGTTGGAGCTGGACATGTATCTACAGGATGGCCAGTTCCAGCGACGACCACACGAAGTTGTCCCGGCGTTTGGACATTGGAAATTGCCTGTCGGCATTGACGAGCCACTCGCAACGGCCTTGATCTATCCAGCCGTGCTTGCGGGCTGGGCATTCGTGGCCATCCAGGTGGGTTCCCCGATCTGGGCGGCCGTCGGCGCCCTCACCGTCTTCCTCGTCGGATTCGTGCTGATCGTCCAATGGGACTCAAGGCTTCGCCAGGAAGCAGATGATTGGCGGAGCGAGGTTCGGGCGAAGTCGTCTCCTCGTAGCGAGCCGTCGCTGAGTTAGCGACACCTTGCCCTCGCTCACCTCGACTTTGCCGCACCGATCTCCGGTACCTCGAAGCCGCGGGTGTGCGACACGCAGAGCGCGATGATCGACGAGGGAGTGTTGGCCGCGAACTCGCCGGGACTGGAACCCGTGCGCGTGCGCGAGCCGATGCCCGTGCCCACGACGAGCGTGCCGTTGAGCACAACGGCGCCTCTTCGGGTCCCGGCACCAGGCCGCATCGGCCGGGACATCCGTGGCACCGAGTGGATCTTGGCTGGCGGGAATCCGTCACAGGTCAACGTCGTCGTTGGGCACGCACGTGAGGTCTCCCTTGATCGGTGCCAAGCGATCGCGGTCGGGATCGCGGTCGAGCCTCCCGGCGGCAACGTCCGAGCGCCGTTCAGTCCCGGACCCGTCGAGCGGGTCTCGAGCGTCCCTAGCCCCCCACGCGGTCCGCGAGGGCGGTCAGGATCTCGAGCCACAGGTTCCACGGGATGATGACAGCTTGGGGCCGGCGGTGACTGCCGAACGCGACCGGCGCTGCGGTGGCTCCTTGGCGCTCGAGCTCTGTGGCGATCTGCGACAGCCTTGTTCGGGCATCGGTTGTGGAAAGCACCTCGGTCGGTCCGGTGGCCGCAACGGCAGCCGTGTCGCCCCGAACCAAGGCGTGTTCGGGTCCGGCTGCCGGCATGAGCCCATCCTGGCGAGACGAGCCACCCAGCAACCGGGATATCGCCTTGGCCGCACGCCGGTCGGCGGCGGGGACGAACGCGGCGTACACGTTGAGGGTGGTGGAGGCCTTCGAGTGCCCGAGCCGGCCGGCGACGGTGCGCAGGTCGATGCCGGAGGTGAGCAGCCCGGTGGCGGCGAAGTGTCGCAGATCGTGCAGGCGCACGCCGTCGAGGCCCACTTTGTGGCACAGCTGGTGGAAGGCGCGGCTGGTCGAGTCCGGCCGCCACGGGCGGCGCCCGTCGGGATCGTGGCTGAACACGAAGGCGGCGGCGTCCAGGGCGACGCCTGCCTGGGTCGCCCGGTGCTCGGCTCGGCGGTGCTGCGCATCCAGCACCGCGCAGGCGGGCCCGTCGAGCGCGATCCGCCGGGACTGGCGGGTCTTGGTGGGGGCCTCCACACGGTGGCCGTCGACGATGATGATGGTGCGTACGATGTCGAGCTGGCCATTGGCGGCGTCGAGATCGCGCCAGCGCAGCCCGCACAGCTCACCGCGACGGGCGCCGGTGGCCGCCGCCAGGAAGACGAATGCTGCCAGATCGGGGTCGCTGCGAGCGGCCGCCAGCAGCTGGCCCACCTGGTCCGGGCTGGGTGGTTGGATCGGCCGGGTGATCGTGCGCGGGGGCATGGCCACCAACGCGGGGTTGGCGCCCAGCCAGCCCCAGCGCACCCCCACCGTCAGCGCCCGGCGGGCCACCCCGTGGATGCGTCGCACGCTGCCGCCCGCCAGGGGCCTGGCGTCATGTCCCCCGGAACGCAGCAGGCGGGCGTACAGATCGTCGAGGTGCTCGGGCCGCAACGCCGCCAGCGGCACATCTCCCAGCGCCGGTAGCAGCACCGTGTCGAGGATGCGGCGGGTCTCGGTCACCGTGTTGGCCGCCAGGTGGCTGCCTGCCGCGGCCAGCCACGCCTCGCACAGTTCCCCGAAGGTGGCCCCTGCCCGATGGGTGGCGCCCGCCTCCGCGGCCACGACCATGTCCCGCAGGGCGCGCTCGGCGGTGGGACGGGGGCCGTGGACGGTGCGGCTCGCATAGCGCGGGCGCCCGCTCACCGGGTCGCGGCCCAGGTAAACCCGCAGCTCCCAGGCCGCACCTCGGCGGCGGATCGAACCGCGCACGCTCCCAGTGCCTACTCTCCCATCACCTCATGGGCAAGACATGGGCACGGAGCCGCCGCCCCGCTGGACAGACGTCTGCACAAGGCCAGGAAAACCGGCGCTGACCAGGTCTTTCTTGTGGCACCCCCAACGGGATTCGAACCCGTGTCGCCACCTTGAGAGGGTGGTGTCCTAGGCCACTAGACGATGGGGGCTTGTGGTGGACAGGACAGGATAGCCGGACGGCAGGGGTGGTCGAAACCTCGATCGGGGGCCGGTTTGGGTAAGAATGCCGCCTGGCTGGGCCACTTCGTGGGGAGGGTGAGGGCATGACTTCGACGGCTGCCGGCGGGGGTGTGTACGAGGTTGGCGGGCGGGTTGTGAGCTTGCCGTGCGTGGTGCGGGACGCGTCGGCGGGCACGGCGATGTTCGAGGTCGATCTCGACGCGGGGCAGCGGATGGTGCCGGATGCGTTCGAGGTCGTCGAGTCGGCGCCGGGCCGGTGCCAGCTGGTGATCGCCGTGATCGACTACCGGGACAACGATCTCGGGGACTACCTGGAGATAGGTATCACCTTCTTCGTCGTGCCGCGGGGCGGGCTCGGCGAGCCGGGCACGTACATCTACAGGTTGCCGGTCGACCAGGGGTTCACCTGCGAGGCCGGGCGGTTGATCTGGGGGTTCCCCAAGTCGGTCGAGGAGATCACGCTCGACTACCGGGACGACTCGGTAACCGCGAGCTTGAGCATGGGCGGGGAGCTCGTGCTGCGACTGACGCTTCCCCGGGGTGGTGACGACGTGATGGCGCCGGCGCCGATGGTGACCTACACGATGATCGACGGCGTCGCCTGCCGGACGCCGTTCACCCAGGGAGGGGCCGGGGCGCAGATCCTGGTCGGGGACGAGGGCGTCAGCCTCGAGCTCGGGGAACATCCCCTGGCCCAGGAGCTCGCCGGGTTGGGGCTGCCCGCGGACGCGGTCATGTCCACCTGGACCGAGCGGATGTCCGGGTCGTTCGGGGAGCCGGGGGGCATCGGGCCCTGAGCGGGCGAGGCCCGGGCGCCAAGCCCGAAAGCGCGCGCCGAAAGGCGAAAGGACGAAGCCCTACTGAGGCGGGAGCCGCCAGTCGACGGGGTCCCGGCCCGCGGCCACCAGGGCCTCGTTCGCACGGGAGAACGGGCGGCTGCCGAAGAAGCCGCTCGACGCCGACAGCGGTGACGGGTGCGGCGACTCGATGATGGTGTGGCGGCCGGTGTCCACCAGGGCCTTCTTCTTCCGGGCCGAAGCGCCCCAGAGAATGAACACCACCCGCTCGGGCTTGGCGCTGACCGCCCGGAGCACCTCGTCGGTGAACGTCTCCCAGCCCTTGTTCTGGTGTGAGGCAGCCCTCCCCCGCCGGACGGTCAGCGACGCGTTGAGCAGCAGGACGCCCTGGCGGGCCCAGCTGTCCAGGCAGCCGTGGTCGGGCGGCGGGATGCCCAGGTCGGACTCCAGCTCCTTGTAGATGTTCTGCAGGGACGGCGGCAGGGCCACACCCGGGCGCACCGAGAAGCACAGGCCGTGGGCCTGGCCCGGCCCGTGGTACGGGTCCTGGCCCAGGATCACCACCTTGACGTCGGCATAGGGCGTGAGGTGCAGCGCGGCGTACACCTCGTCGGGCGCCGGGTACACCACCCCGGCGGCCCGCTCGGTGGCCACGAACTGCTGCAACTCCCCCCAGTACGGCTTCTCGAACTCGCCCCTCAGCACCGGGTTCCAGTCGGTCTTCATCGACCACCAGACTGGCAGACTGGCGCGCGTGAGTGAACGACCCGAGCTTGTGCGGCTACGGGCCGTGTGCATGGCTCTGCCCGAGGTCAGCGAGCGGAACAGCCACGGCTCCCCCACCTGGTTCGTGCGTGGGAAGAAGACCGTCGCCACGTACGTCGACAACCATCACGGCGACGGCCGCCTCGCCTTCTGGTGCCCCGCACCGCCCGGCGTGCAGGAGGCCATGGTGACCGAGGAGCCCGAGCGCTTCTTCCGCCCGGCCTACGTAGGCCCGAGCGGCTGGCTGGGCGTGCGCCTCGACCGCGACCCCGACTGGGACGAGATCACCGGGATCATCGAGGAGGCGTACCGCAAGGTCGCCCCCAAGCGCCTGGTAGCGCTGCTCGACGGGGACTGAGACTCACCTGGGCGGCTCGGGGGGAAGGACTCGAACCCTCAATGACTGGACCAGAACCAGTAGTGTTGCCGATTACACCACCCCCGAAGGTGGAAGCGACACCCTACCCGGACGGATCGACCCGTCGCACCTCGCTCCAAGGTGACTAAGGCTCGTCGGTGGAGATAGTGGTGTCCAGCTGGTGCTCGACCTGGTCGTCGATGTCGACCAGCCGGCCGAAGCCGATGATGCGCCCGATCGACACCGCGGCGGTCTCCTCGAAGTAGTCGCGCGGCGAGCCGCCCTTGCGGCTGGGTGACACCACCGCGTCCAGGCCCAGCTCGTCGGCGATGGCCTCGACCCGCAGCGCGTGGTAGCCGTCGGTGACCAGCACGGCCCGGGTCATGCCCTGGTCCCGAAGGATCCGTGCCGCCGCGGCCAGCGACTCCCACGAGTTGGCGCCCTGGTTCTCCCGCAGCAGGTCGGCCTCCGGGACACCGTTGGCCATCAGGTACTCGGCGCCCGCGGTGGCCTCGGTGCAGCGGTCGCCTTCCCGCTTCCCGCCGGTGACCACGATGCGGCCCGCGATGCCGGACTGGTAGAGGTCGAGGGCATGGTGCAGCCGCCGCTCCAGCACCGGGGACGGCCGGCAGTCGTACTGGGCCGCGCCCAGCACCACGATGGCGTCGGCCGGCCGGGCGTCGTCGCGCCGGCTCGCCATCCACACCTGCACGAACGTGATCAGCAGATAGGCCAGTAGCAGTCCCCCGGCGAGCAGCACCCCGCGCCAGACCCAGCGCCAGGGGATGCGGGGCTTGCGTCCCTCCGAACTGCGGCGCGCCGAAGGCCGCCGCAGCGTGGCGATCACAGCCGCGACCGGGCAGCTCGCATGCGCTCGAGGGTGCGATCCCGGCCCAGCACCCCCAGCGATTCCCACAGTGGGAGACCCACACTGCGACCCATGGCGGCCACCCGCACCGGGCCCTGCGACTTCGGCAACTGTGGGCTCCCGTCCGCCTTCACGATGCCCGCCGCCTGCGTCGCCGTCTCCAGCGCGGCCTTGATGGCGTCAGGCTCCCACGCGCACTCCGACAGCTCGGCGATGGCGGCGTCGAGCATGGCCGCCGCCGGCTCCCCCAACTTCACGACCGCCTTCTGCCACGACTCGTCGTCGATGGCAACGTCGTCGCCCAGCAGGAACTCGACCATGGGCTCGACCTCGGTGAGGACCCGCACCCGCTCCTGCGCCAGCTCGGCCAGCGGCCGCAGCGCCGCCTCAGTGGCCTCGCCGTGGCGGAAGAACGGGCGGGCGCGGGCGATGAACTCCTCGGTGTCGAGCGCGCGGATGTACTCCGCGTTGAAATGGGTCAGCTTCTTCACGTCGAAGAACGCCGGCGAGGGCGTGACGTCCTGCAACCGGAAGAGCTCGACCACCTCGGCCAGCGGCCGGATCTCCACCCCGTCGGGCGCGCCCCACCCCAGCGTGCCGATGTAGTTGACCATGGCCTCGGGCAGGAACCCGTTCTCGCGGAACTCGGCCACCGACACCGCCGCCGCCTCCCGGCGCTTGGACAGCTTCTTCCGGGCCTCGTTCACCAGCACCGGCAGGTGGGCGAACACCGGCCGGTAGTCGAGGCCGAGCGCCTCGGCGATCAGCAGGTACTTCGGCGTGCCGTTGACGTGCTCCTCGCCGCGCACGACATGGGTGATACCCATCTCGGAGTCGTCCACGAGGTTCGCAAGCAGGAACGTGGGGACGCCGTTGGACCGCACCAGCACGAAGTCCTCGAGCTTGGCGTTCTCGAAGCTGACCGTGCCCCGCACCAGGTCTTCGAACGAGGTGGTGCCCTCGTCGGGCGTGCGGAACCGCAAGGCGGTGCCCGGGCCCTGCGCCAGCCCCCGGTCGCGGCAGTGCCCGTCGTAGCCCGGCGGACCGCCGCGCTCGCGGGCCCGCTGCTGGACCTGCTCGGCCGTGCAGTCGCACCAGTAGGTGCGACCCAGGGCCGTCAGCTCGTCCGCCGCCTTGGTGTGCAGGTCGAAGCGGTCGCTCTGGTGGACGACCTCGCCGTCCCAGGACAGGCCCAGCCAGCTGATCTCGGCCAGGATGTCGTCGGTCAGCTCGGGGCGGTTGCGCTCGGTGTCGGTGTCCTCGATGCGCAGCAGCATCTCGCCGCCCTGCTGCCGGGCCACCAGCCAGTTGAACAACACCGTGCGCGCCCCACCGACGTGCAGCCAGCCGGTGGGCGACGGCGCGAAGCGCAGGCGAGGTGTGGCGGCGACCATCACCGACCAAGGGTATCCGCGGGGTGTGACAGGGCAGGCGCCAGATGGCGGATCAGCGCCGTCCGGCGGTCTTCGCACGCGCAGGGCGTGGCGGAGCGTCCCTGTCAGTGGTTGGCGGCGGGGTCGTCTCGACCGGGTCGGGCGCGGGCTCGCCGGTCGCCAGCTCGGCCCGCAGGTCGTCGAGCAGGGGGTCGGCGGCGTCCAGGTCCACCTCGTTCTCCAGATCGTCGCCCTCCACCGGCTCCGAGAGCGCGGCGGGCGAGACCAGGTCGACTGCCCCGGCCAGCGCGGCCCGTGCCTCCCTTTCGGTCGCCGCCACCAGGAAGTCGACCGGCGCGCTCACTTCGGCCTTGGCGTCTTCCACGGTCTCCTGCAGGCGGGCGGCCTTGCGGGCGTTGAGCCACGGCAGCCGGGCCACGGCCACCTGGTTCAGGTGGGCGGCGTTGGCGGCCATGGCGGACTGCACGCGGGCGACCGCGGTCGCGTTCTCCCCCGTCTGGGCCTTCACGGCGGCCGCCCGGGCGCGGGCGTCCCGCATCCGCAGGGCGAACACGCGGGCCGCGCCGGTCCAGCGGGCGGCGTCGGCGCGCTGGCCCTGGCGCGCCGACTCGTCGGACTGCAGCAGCGCCCGTTTGGCGAGCTCTCGGGCGCCGGCCTCGTCCTCGACCGCGGCGGCCAGCTCGGCGGCCAGCTCGACCCGGCGGGTGGTCAGGGCCGAGATCTCCGCCCGAAGCTCGCCGTCACGGGCCTGGGCCGTCTCGATCGCCTCGAGGATCTGGCGGCGGGCCTCGGCCGGGCGCAGGCGGACGTCGTTGGGCGGTCCGGTTGGTGGGTTCCACATGGGATCAGTCACTCGACACCGCCTAGGTGTGACGCAGGGTGGCAGCCAGTTTACGGACGGCGACCGCTCCGAGCGTCAATGCTCAGTCGGTCCGCCCGAGGTGGTCCAGCAGGAGCTCGTTGAGCCGCTCGGGTACCTGTTCCGATACCCAGTGACCGACCCCTTCGAGCACCTCGAACCGATAAGGCCCCTCGACGAACCGTCCCGTGGCCTCGGCCGCCTCCCGGCCCAGCGCGAGGTCCTCGGTCGACCACACATACATCGTCGGCGAGGTGATCGGCCCCAGCCCCTCGGTGAGGGTCAGGTCGGCGGCGCGGTACCAGTTGAGCGCGGCGCCCAGCGCCTCGGGGGTGCCCAGCGCCTCCAGGTAGGGCCCGGCCTTGCCTTCGGGCATGCCGCTGATGGCGAAGAGGTTCTTGAGCCCGAGCGCATCGTTGGCCAGGAACTGGTCCTGCGAGCTCGGGTCCCGGAAGATCTCGAAGTACAGCGAGCGCTGGGGCTGGTCGCCACCGAGCTCGCCGTCCAGCGCCAGTCGCATGGCGGCCGGGTGGGGGGTCGACACCACCGTCAGCGTGTGGAGCCGGTCGGCGTGCCGGCCGCCCACCTGCCAGGCCACCGCGCCGCCCCAGTCGTGGCCCACCAGGTGGAACCGGTCGATGGCCAGAGCGTCGGCCACGCCGATCACGTCGGCGATCAGCTGGGGCGACCCGTAGGCGTCCACCTCGGCGGGCCGGGCCCGCGGCGAGTAGCCGCGCTGGTCGAAGGCCACGGCCCGATAGCCGGCAGTCCCGAGGGCCTCGACCTGGGGCAGCCACGCCCGCGACGTCTGGGGGAAGCCGTGCAGCAACAGCACGCGCTCGCCTGCCTCCGGCCCCGCGACCCAGCCGTCGAAGGTCAACGGGCCCACCGTGATCTCAATGGAGTCCATGGCGGATCAGCGGATCAGAGGTCGAGCAGGCTGCGCCAGTCGGCGCGGTGGGCGGCGGCCACGTCATCGGGTGAGCGCCGCAGCACGTCCGCGGGCACCATGTCGACCACCTGGCGGAGCGCAGCGTAATGGTGCGGGTGAGCCACCTCGGCGAACCGCGGCTGGCGGAAGGCGATGAGATCGGGAGGGGCCTCGCCCAGGAAGCCCCAGACCGTGAGCGCGACCGTGAGGTCGGCCGGCACGGGCGCCCGGCCGAACAGCGAGGCGCGCTTGAGCGCGACCGCGCTGCCGCCGGCGAGCGCATCCTCTTCCCGCTCGTCGGCGGCCAGCTGGAGCTGGCCCTGGAAGCGGCGGGCCAGCACGTAGACGTAGCCCTGGTCCGGCCCCTGCGAGCCGAGCAGGTTGCCCGGGTCATAGCCGACATCCGAGTCGCCCGGGCGGTCCGGACGCCACGAGTCGGGGCGGCGGGGCGGTGATTCGTAGCCCCGGACCGGCTTCAGCGGGGTGAGGGGGACGTACTCGGGCGCGGCCACGCCGTCACGCTACTCGGGGGTAGGCGCGCC
>Ga0075419_10000520_pt1 | contig 24425 bp, 22 predicted proteins | sample SoiMetdeltSBSDD3_FD_76900 | JGI IMG/M metagenome (GOLD analysis project Ga0075419, IMG submission 76900) | Bulk soil microbial communities from a Populus tree surrounding site in Tennessee, USA - Soil MetaG P. deltoides SBSDD3 | ecosystem: Environmental > Terrestrial > Soil > Tree plantation... | reverse complement strand
GGCGATGGTGCGCAGGAACCTCGCCCTGCAAGGGTTCCAGGCACTGCGCGCCGCCGGACCCGAGGCGCTGGACGAGTTCTACGCGGCCGCCGCCCGGCTGGTCCGGCCCCTGGTCGGCGACTGGCGCAAGCGCTGGGAGGACGGCGCCAAGCGGCTCGCCGACGTCACCGGCTCGGCCCTGGACGCACTCGAGAAAGGCGACCCGACCTACCTGCGCTCGGCGCAGCTGCACGGCATCCCCGAACCCATCGAGACCGGCCGGCACGGCATGTGCGGCCGCCTGGACACGTACTGACAACCTCGCGCCGGCCATTGCGGCAGCCGGCCCGACGCACCCGCCCACGTCACTGGAGGTAGTCCCGGATGAGACGCCCGCTACACGTCCTATTACTCGCCGCCATGGTGCTGGCCCTGCTGCCCCTACAGGTTGCACTGGGCAACAGTGCCTCCGCCGCGCCGGAGGAGGAGACAGCGCCGCGGTTCAAGGCTTTGGTCTTCTCCAAGGTCAACGGCTTCGAGCACGAGTCGCGCCCGTACGGTGTCGCCGCGCTGCAGAAGCTGGCGACCGAGAACAACTTCGAGGTCGTCGCCAGTGACGACGCCGCGAACTTCACCGACGAAACACTGGCCCAGTACGACGTGGTGGTCTTCAACAACACCAACAGCCGCAACGGCCCGATCCTGGACGCGAACCAGCGCGCCGCATTCGAGCGCTACATCCAGGCCGGCGGCGGGTACATGGGCATCCACTCCGCCAGCGGCACCGAGTACGACTGGGCCTGGTACGGCGAGCTGATGGGCGCCTTCTTCAAGGTGCACCCGGCGATCCAGGACGTCGAGGTCGAGGTCGACGACCGGGTGCACCCGTCCACCAAGGACCTGCCGCAGGTGTTCACCCGCAACGAGGAGCCGTACGACTTCGTCGCGAACCCGCGCGGCAACGTGCACGTGCTGGCCAGCTTCGACTCCAACTCCTACAACGGCGACACGATGGGCGCGGACCACCCGATCTCGTGGTGCCAGAACTACGACGGCGGCCGGTCCTGGTACACCGGCATGGGCCACAACCCGTCGGCGTACAGCGAGCCGTTGTTCCTCAAGCACCTGCTCGGCGGGATCGAGTGGTCTGCCGGCGCGGTCCCGGGCGACTGCGGGCCGACCGACGAGGAGCGGTTCGAGAAGGTCCTGCTGGATGGCGACACCGACGACCCGCTGGACATCGACATCGCCGACGACGGCCGCGTGTTCTACGTGCAGCGCGGCGGCGCGGTGAAGTTCTACGACCCCGAGCACCAGCACACGCACGAGATCGCCAAGCTCGACGTCCTGGTCCAGCACACCCACGGGATCCACGGCATCACGCTGGATCCGAACTTCAGCGAGAACAACTTCCTCTACATCTACTACTCACCGCTGAACGCGACGGTGAGCAAGGTCAGCCGGTTCACCTTCAAACCGGACACCGAGACGCTCGACCTGGCATCCGAGAAGGTGCTGCTGGAGATCAACAGCCAGCGCCAGGTCAACGCCCATGAGGGCGGCGGCATGGACTTCGACCCGCAGGGCAACCTGTACGTCGCGACCGGCGACAACTCGCTGCCGTGCTGCAGCGGATTCGGCGCCACCGACGAGCGGCCCGGGCACGAGTTCGAGGACGCCCAGGGCTCGTCGGCGAACACCAACGACCTGCGCGGCAAGATCCTGCGGATCCACCCGGAGGCCGACGGCACCTACACGATCCCGGACGGCAACCTCTTCGCCCCCGGCACCGAGAAGACCCGGCCCGAGATCTACGTGATGGGCCTACGGAACCCGTACCGGATCCACGTCGACCCGGAGACCGGCTACGTGCACTGGGGCGAGGTGGGACCGGACGCGCGGGTGGACTCCGAGACCCGCGGCCCGAAGGGGTATGACGAGTTCAACATCGCCAAGCAGGCCGGGAACTTCGGCTGGCCGCACTGCATCGGCTACAACCGCGCGTACATCGACTACGACTACGCCACCGGCGAGTCGAAGGCACCGTACGACTGTGCCGGCGGTCCGGTGAACGACTCGCCGAACAACACCGGCCTGACCAAGCTGCCGCCGGTCCAGCCGGCCTGGATCGCCTACCCGTACGACACGCCGCCGGACTGGCCGGAGCTCGGCTCGGGCGGCCGGCTCGCGCTGCAGGGCCCGACGTACCACTACGACCCGAACCTGCAGTCGGAGACCAAGTTCCCGGAGTACTACGACGACACCGACTTCATCGCCGAGTGGACCCGGAACACGATCTTCGAGGTTCGCAAGGACGAGGTGGACCCAGGGGGCAAGCCGGCGATCCTGAACCGGCTCTGGCCGCACGGGACGTTCCTGCGCCCGATCGACATGGAGTTCGGCCCGGACGGCTCGCTCTACCTGGTCGAGTGGGGTTCCAACTACGGCGGCTCGGGTCGCGGCGACCCGAACTTCGACTCGGGCATCTACAAGATCAACTACGTCCGGCCCGGTGAGCGGTCGCCGGTCGCCAAGGCCACCGCGACGCCGACGTCCGGCCAGCCGCCGCTGACCGTGAAGTTCTCCAGCGAGGGATCGGCCGACCCGGACGCGGGCCAGACGATCACCTACGCGTGGGACTTCGACGGTGACGGCACGACGGACTCGACCGAGCCGAACCCGACGCACGTGTACAGCGCCCGAGGTGACATCAACGCCCGGCTGACCGTCACCGACCCGACCGGCCGGACCGGCGTCCGGAACCTGCCGATCACGGTCGGGAACACCGCACCGAAGGTGGAGCTGACCGCTCCGCTGGACGGCCAGGTGTTCACGCTCGGCGAGCCGGTGCCTTTCGACGCCCGGGTCACCGACGCCGAGGACGGCGACTCCGCGCAGGGCCAGATCGACTGCACCAAGGTCGTCACCCAGCCGGCTCTCGGGCACGACCAGCATGGTCACCCGCTGGATCTGTACAGCGGCTGCAAGGGCACCATCCAGTCGATCGAGGACAGTGGCCACGACCACAACGACAACATCTTCTACATCGTCGACACGAAGTACACCGACAAGGGCGCCGAGGGCGTCAAGCAGCTGACCGGCGGCGACTCGGCGATCCTGCAGCCGCGGCTGAAGCAGGCCGAGTTCTACAGCACGAACAAGGGTGTCGTCGTCCACAACACCGACGAGCCGGACAACGGCCGGATGATCGGCACGATCGACCACGGCGACAACGTGTCGTTCGAGCCGGTCAACCTGAAGGGCGTCACCGAGCTGCGGTTCCGGGTCGCGTCCGCCGGCAAGGGCGGCCGGATCGAGGTCCGCACCGACGCGGCGGACGGGCCGCTGCTGGCGACCGTCCCGGTCGAGCCGACCGGTGGCTGGCGGACCTTCCGCGAGCTGTCCGTGCCGGTCACCGACCCGGGTGGCAGTCACGAGCTGTTCCTGGTGTTCGCGAACAACGCCGGCGACACCTCGCTGTTCAACGTGGACTGGGTGCGGTTCTCCAGCCCGCTGGTCGAGCCGCTCGGCACCGCCTACAAGGGGATCCGCGAGCTTGACGCGGCGATCGAGGCCAACAAGGCGAAGCTGTCCGCCGACCAGTACACCTACCTCACCGGCCTGTCCGACCGGATCGACCGTGAGCTGCTGACCGCCTGGTCCGCCGACCCGAACGGCGCGCCGTTCCAGAAGGCGGCCGAGAAGGCCCTGCTGACCATCGACGAGGGACTGCTGTGGCTCTCGGCGCAGCGCAACCTCGATCCCGCCGTCAAGGCCGCCCTGCAGACGCCGCTCGAGAAGGCCTCGGTGAGCACGTCGTCGACGGTCACCCAGCTCCGCAAGGTCACCGTCAGCACCACGTCGGCGAAGCCGGACGTGGTGGCCGGGACCACGGCACGGGTGACCACGACGATCCGTAACGCGGGTACGACGACGGTGCAGGCGGCCGAGCAGTCGCTGACGGTCCCGGCCGGCTGGACGGCCAAGGCGGTCAGCCCGGTCGCGACCCAGCAGATCGCGCCCGGTGCGTCGTTCGCGACCCAGTGGGACGTCACGGTCCCGGTGTCGGCGAAGCTCGGCGCGAACACGCTGACCGGCAAGGGGATGTACCAGAACACCGGCCTGTCCCGGGTCGTCGTACCGGCGCCGCTGTCCCTGCAGGTCAAGCCCGAGGTGAGCGCGGACACCCTCACGGTGCCGCAGCCGTTCCTAGGCGGCACGCCGACGGAGACGAAGGTCAAGGTCACCAACAACCGGTCCACACCGGTCACGGTGACGGCGACCGTGAAGGCTCCTGCGGGCTGGACGGCGACACCTGCGCAGGCATCGGTACCGGCCGGCCAGACCGTCGACGTACCGGTGGCGGTGACGGCGCCTGCGGGCACGCCGGTCAAGGGCAACCTGACGATGGACACGCTGACCGCGGAGGTCACCGCGACCGGCGTCACCGTTGCCGGCGCGCCGACGGCCACGACGTACCGGGTACCGGGCCCGGACGACTCGGTGCTGGTACTGGACGGCGGCTCGACCACCAGCCCGGTGCTGGCCGGGTACACCCGGCTGTCGCCCGCCGACGCCTGGGACCCGGCCAAGGGATTCGGCTGGACCACCACCGGTGTCGACTTCCGGGACCGCGGGGCGCCGGACGCGCTGCGCCGTGACTTCACGCTCTCCCGGAACCCGCACGTGCTGCGGGTGCAGATCCCGGCGGGCCAGCACGTCGTCTCGCTGCTGCGCGGTGACAACTCGTTCTCGTCCGGTGCGACCCAGGTGGAGCTCGACGGCCAGGTCGTCGTACCGCCGGGCGGGACGCTGCCGACCGGGCAGTACGCGTGGGAGCAGTTCACGGTCGACGGCGGCGCAACCGGCCGTACCGCCGATCTGCGGATCAGCAACAACGCAGGCGACTACTGGCGGCTGCTCGCGCTCACCGTGCAAGCGGCCTGATCCACAAACCGAAGGAGTACTCATGGCACAGCGGTCACTCACCGCCCCGGACCAGCCGGCCGACGAGAGCACCCGGCCGGACCCGGGGAGCGGCCGGGGGGCTGACCCGACGACCGATGCCGCCGACCCGGCGGGCGCCGCCGCCCTGAGCGGCCGCCCGCCGGGCCGGGCCCGGCCCACCCTCGGCGGCAGGCTTGCGAAGCTGGCCGAGTCGGCCTGGCGGCCGGCGATCCTGCTCGGAGCGCTCTTCGCCGTCTGGTGGTTCGTCACGGCGCGGGAGTACGTCGCGGCGTACCTGGTGCCACCCCCGGGGGACGTCTGGGACGTGCTGGTCGAGCAGCGCTCGGACCTGGCCCGGCACACCTGGGTGACGACGTACGAGACGCTGCTCGGCTTCGTGCTGGCGGCCGTGATCGGCGTCGTCACCGCGGTGGTCATCGTGTACTCGAAGACGCTGGAGAAGGCGATCTACCCGATCATCTTGTTCGCGCAGGTGATCCCGAAGATCGCGATCGCGCCGATCCTGGTGGTCTGGTTCGGCTTCGGGATGACCCCGAAGGTGATGCTCGCGGTGCTGATCGCGTTCTTCCCGGTGGTCATCTCCGGGGTCGCGGGACTGCGGTCGGTCGACCCCGAGCTGCTCGACCTGTCCGCGACGATGGGCGCGTCGCGGTGGCAGACGTTCCGCAAGATCCGTTTCCCCGGCGCGCTGCCGCACCTGATGGCCGGGCTCAAGGTGGCCGTCACCCTCGCGGTGGTCGGTGCCGTGGTCGGCGAGTTCGTCGGCTCGAAGGAAGGCCTCGGCTTCATCCTGCTCGCGGCCAGCGGCAACCTCGACTCGGCGCTGCTGTTCGCCGACCTGTTCCTGATGTCGGCGATCGGGATCATCCTCTTCGTTCTGGTCGAGTTCGCCGAGGCCCTGCTCATCCCGTGGCACGCCAGCCGCCGTGAAGGCATGGCGCTCACCACCACCTGAACCAACCTCTGATCGCTCCCCTGTTCTCCGCACATCGAAAGGCGGCACCTCAGATGCGAACCCCCCGATCCCTTCGACGCAGCCTCGCCCTGCTGGCCATCACAGCCCTCGGCAGTACGGCGCTCGCGGCCTGCGGCGGCGACGAGGCCGGCAGCTCCGGCGACGGCCCGGCCAAGGTCACGCTGACGCTGAACTGGGTCCCGTACGGCGAGCACGCGCCCTTCTACTACGGCGTCGACAAGGGCTACTACGCCGACGAGGGCATCGAGCTCACGATCAACCCGGGCAACGGCTCGGCCAACACGATCAAGGCGGTCGCGCAGGACCAGACCGACTTCGGCTGGGCCGACACCGCACCACTGATGCACGGCGTCGGCAACGGCATGCCGGTCAAGAGCGCCGGGGTGTTCCTGCAGAAGGGCCCGGCGTCGATGGAGTTCTTCTCGACGCAGAACATCAAGACCCCCGCGGACCTGAAGGGCAAGCGGGTGGCCGGCACCGCCGGTGACGCGATGTGGACCACCTTCCCGGCCTGGCTGAAGCTCAACGGGATGCAGGAGAGCGACGTCCAGCTGGTGAACGTCGACGCGGCCGGCAAGATCGCCGCGCTGATCGAGAACAAGGCCGACGTGATCATGGGCTTCTTCCACGACCAGGCCCCGACGATCGAGTCCAAGAGCGGCAAGAAGGTCGACGTACTGCTGTGGGCCGACACCGGGCTGAACCTACTCGGCACCGGTGTGGTGGTGAACAACAAGACGATCGAGAAGGACCCGGAGCTGGTCGAGAAGTTCGTCCGGGCCACCCAGAAGTCGTGGGCCGAGGCGGCCAAGGACCCGGCTGCCGCGGTGAAGGTGATGGCCGGCAAGGCCGAGCAGGCCCCGTCGGAGACGGTGATGAAGCAGCAGCTCGACAAGGCGATCCCGCTGCTCCAGCTGGACACCGCGGGCGCTCCGGGCGTGAACAGCGACCAGCAGTGGTCGGACATGATCACGGTGCTGAAGGACAACGCGGACCTCAAGGACCCGGGCGACCCGGCGAAGTACTGGGACAGCGAGTTCGCGAAGGAAAGCAGCTGATGACGAGCACCGCCGTCGCGACGGCGACGATCGAGGTCCGTGACCTGACCTGCCACTTCTCGACCAAGCGGGCCGAGACCACGGCACTGGCCGACGTGTCGGTGTCGATCGACCCTGGTGAGTTCGTCACCATCGTCGGGCCGTCGGGCTGTGGCAAGTCGACGCTGCTGAAGATCATCGCCGGGCTGGTCCGGCCGACGTCGGGCAGCGTCTCGCTGCTCGGCCGGCCGGTCGACCGGCCGCAGCGCAACATCGGCTTCGCGTTCCAGCGGTCCGCGCTGCTGGAGTGGCGCGGAGCGCGGAAGAACATCCTGCTGCAGGCCGAGATGCGCGGCATGGACAAGGCGAAGGCCGAACGCCGGGCCGACTACCTGATCGAGATGACCGGGCTGCAAGGGTTCGAGAACGCGCTGCCGCACGAGCTGTCCGGCGGCATGCAGCAGCGGGTGGCACTGTGCCGCGCGCTGCTGCACGAACCGCCGGTGCTGCTGATGGACGAGCCGTTCGGCGCCCTCGACGCGCTCACCCGCGAGGTGATGAACGTCGAGATGAACCGGATCTGGCGGGAGACCGGCGTGACCGTCGTGCTGGTCACGCACTCCATCGCGGAGGCGATCTACCTCGGCAACCGGATCGAGGTGATGAGCCCGCGGCCGGGCCGGATCGTGCGCACGCTGCCGGTCGACCTGCCCGCGGAGCGGGACTACGGGGGCACGGTCGCGAGCGCGGTCTTCAAACAGCTGGCCGGCGAGATCCGCGATCTGCTGGGCGCATCAGATCTAACCACTGCTGCCCACGACTGAAAGGCAGAACGAGTGAGCGAGCGACGCATCGGCATCGTGATGAACGGTGTCACCGGACGGATGGGGTTGCGCCAGCACCTCGAGCGTTCCGTGCTGGCGATCCGCGACCAGGGAGGCGTCCTCGCCGCTGACGGGACCCGGATCCTCCCTGATCCCGTACTGGTTGGTCGCAGCGAGACCAAGCTGCGCGCCATCGCGGAGCAGCACGGGGTGTCCCGATGGACCACCGACGTCAGCGAGGCACTGGCCGAGCCGGACGTCGAGGTCTACTTCGACGCGCAGATCACCCAGCTGCGGGAGAAGGGGATCCGGGCCGCGGTCGAGGCCGGCAAGGCCGTGTACTGCGAGAAGCCGATCGCCGACGACCTGGCCGCGGCACTCAACCTGGCCCGGCTGGTCCGGGACGCGGGTCTGCCGAACGGGGTCGTCCAGGACAAGCTGTCACTACCGGGCCTGCGCAAGCTCAAGCGGCTGGTCGACGGCGGCTTCTTCGGCCGGATCCTCTCGGTCCGCGGCGAGTTCGGTTACTGGGTGTTCGAGGGCGACTGGCAGGCCGCCCAGCGGCCCGCGTGGAACTACAAGCGCGAGGAGGGCGGCGGGATCGTCGTCGACATGTTCTGCCATTGGCGGTACGTGCTCGACCAGCTGTTCGGCGAGGTGCGCAGCGTCTACTGCCAGGGCGCGACGCACATCCCGCAGCGGTACGACGAGGGCGGTGCCGCGTACGACGCGACCGCCGAGGACGCGGCGTATGGAGTGTTCGAGCTGGACGGCGGCATCGTCGCGCAGCTGAACTCGTCCTGGGCGGTCCGGGTGTACCGCGACGAGCTGGTCGAGTTCCAGGTGGACGGCACGCACGGCAGTGCGGTGGCCGGGCTGCGGGACTGCAAGGTGCAGCACCGCTCCGCCACCCCGAAGCCGATCTGGAACCCGGACCTGCCGGTCACCGAGCCGTTCCGGTCGCAGTGGCTGCCGGTGCCTGACAACGAGACGTTCGACAACGGCTTCAAGGTGCAGTGGGAGCAGTTCCTGACCAGCCTGGTGGACGGCACCAGGTTCCCGTACGACTTCCTGGAGGGCGCCAAGGGCGTCCAGCTCGCCGAGCTCGGCCTGGAGTCGTGGCACAAGGGCTGCAAGCTCGAGGTGCCGGCTCTCTCGCTGGACGGTGATGCCGGATGAGGCTGCCGACCACCGACGGCCGGCTGGAGGACTACACGCCGTCGGGCACCCCGGTGGCCGTGACGCCGGTCGGGCCGGCGCGCTCGCGGCGGGCGTTCGCGGCCGCGCACGTGGTGGGCGACCCTCTCGGTGCGAACGCGCCGGGCGCCCCGGCGGCCGTCGACTGGGAGCACACGCTGGGCTTCCGGCGGTATCTGTGGTCGCTCGGCCTGTCGGTAGCCGAGGCGATGGATACCGCGCAGCGCGGGATGGGTCTGGACTGGGCCGCGACGCAGGAACTGATCCGGCGGTCCGCGGCCGAGGCGAGGGTGGTCGGCGGCGGCATCGCGGTGGGTGCCGGCACCGATCAGCTTGCCCCGGGCAACCATTCCCTGGACGCGGTGACCGACGCCTACCTCGAACAGCTTGCGCTGGCCGAGGAGGTCGGGGCGCTGCCGATCCTGATGGCCAGCCGGGCGCTGTGCGCGGCGGCTATCACCCCGGACGACTACCACAAGGTGTACGGCGCACTGCTGGAGCAGGCCGCCGGTCCGGTGATCCTGCACTGGCTCGGCGACATGTTCGACCCGGCGCTGGCGGGCTACTGGGGCTCGGCGGATCTCCGCGCGGCCGCCGACGCGGTGGTCGAGCTGATCGAGACCCATGCGGCGAAGGTGGACGGCATCAAGGTTTCGCTGCTGGACGCCGAGCGGGAGGTTGCCCTGCGCAACCGTCTTCCCGAGGGCGTGCGGATGTACACCGGGGACGACTTCAACTACCCGGACCTGGTCAAGGGTTCCAGCGACGCGCTGCTGGGCATCTTCGCGGCGATCGCGCCGGCCGCCGCGGTCGCGTTGCACGCGCTCGATGACGGCGACCTGGCGACGTACGACCGGGTACTGGCGCCGACTGTGCCGCTGTCCCGGCAGATCTTCGAGACCCCGACCTACTACTACAAGACCGGGATCGCGTTCCTGGCCTGGCTGAACGGGCACCAGCCCGGTTTCATCATGGTCGGCGGGCTGCAGTCCGGTCGGTCGCTGCCGCAGCTGGCGCAGACGTTCCGGCTGGCCGACGCGGCCGGGATGCTGGCCGACCCGGACCTGGCGGTGGCCCGGATGAGCCGGCTACTGAGCGTGCACGGGGTGGACGCATGACTCCAGCGATGCAGCGGTTCAGCCTGAACCAGGCGACCACCAGGCACTGGCCGCTGCCCGAGGTGGTCGCCTTCAGTGCTGCCGCCGGGCTGGAGTGGATCGGCCTGTGGCGCGAGCCGGTCCAGGACTACGGCGTGGAGCAGTCGGCGAAGCTGGTCGCGGACGCCGGGCTGCGGGTCTCGTCGCTGTGCCGCGGCGGGTTCTTCACCGCCGCCGACCCCTCCGGGCGGGCGCGTAGTCTGGACGACAACAGGCGGGCGGTCGACGAGGCCGCCGCACTCGGCACCGAGGTGCTGGTACTGGTCAGCGGCGGCCTCCCGGAGGGGTCCCGCGACCTCGACGGAGCCCGCGCGATGGTGCGGGACGGGCTCGCCGAGCTCGCGCCGTACGCGGGTGAGCGCGGGGTCCGGCTCGCGATCGAACCCTTGCACCCGATGTTCTGCTCGGACCGTTGCGTGGTGTCGTCGCTGTCCGGTGCGCTCGACCTGGCCGAGCAGTTCCCGGCCGAGCAGGTCGGCGTGGTGGTGGACGCGTACCACGTCTGGTGGGACGCCGACGTATACCGGCAGATCGCCCGCGCGGGCCGGCGGATCGCGTCGTACCAGGTCTGCGACTGGGTGGTGCCGCTGCCCGCCGACGTACTGCTCGGCCGCGGCATGATCGGTGACGGCGCGATCGACCTGCGCCGGCTCCGCGAGGCCTGCGACGCCGCCGGGTACGACGGCCCGGTCGAGGTAGAGATCTTCAACGACGACCTCTGGAACGCTCCCGGCCAGCAGGTCCTCGACACCGCGATCAGCCGCTACCGCGAGCACGTGGCCTGATGCCGCCACCCCAAGAACCCCCGGCCGTGCTTCCACCCCGCCGCTGGTGGAGCACGGCCGGGGCCTGGCTCGCGATCGGGACGTCGCCGGCCGCGCTGGTACTCGGTGCGGGACTGGCTGACCGGTCCGGCGGCGCGGTGCCGCTGGCCGGGCTGCTGCTCGGAGGCGTGCTGATGACCGCGCTGCTGGTCGGGTCCGGGTACCTCGGGCTGGCCGCGCCGCACGGGTCCGGCACCCGGCTGTCCGGACTGCTACCGGCGTACCTGCCGGTGGCCGCCCGGACCGTGGTCGGCTGGCTGCTGGCGATCGCGATGGTGGGCTGGCTCGGGTTCAACGTCGGCCTCGGCGGAGCCGCGCTCGGATCGCTGAGCCACCTTCCGGACTGGGCCGGCGCGGTGGTGCTCGGCACCGTCCTGCTGCCGGTCGGGCTGGCGGGTGCGAGCCGGTGGAACCCGCTCGCCGTCCTCACCACCACCAGCTCGCTGCTGCTGGTGATGGTGGTCGTGCTGCGAGCGGACACGGACGCGGCGCCGGTCACCGCCGGACTGCCGAGTGGCAGCGGGACCGTCGTACTCGCCGCGATCGCGATCTTCGTCGGGTACGGCTCGGTGTTCGCGGTCCGGGCGCCCGACTTCACCGCCGGTCTGCGCGGCCGGTCCGACCTCGCGGTCTGCGTCGGGCTGCTCGTCGTACCGACGCTGTCGGTCGCGGTGGCCGGGTCGCTGCTGTGGCAGGCCACCGGATCCACCGACCTGGTCGCGGAGCTGGAGCGCTCCCGGCTCGGCACCGTGCTGGTCGTCGCCTCCGTGGTCGCCCCCGCGCTCACCTCGTTCCACTCCGGCGGCTTCGCGCTGGTGGGTGTCACCCGCCTGGCCGAGCGGCAGGCGGTGGTCGTGGTCAGCCTGTGCGGCACGCTGCTCGCCGCGACCGGGTTCCACCATCAGCTCGTGCCGTGGCTCGTACTGCTCGCCGCCACCCTGCCGCCGCTCGTGGTCGCGCTCGCGATCGAGGGATGGCGGCGCCGGCGCGGGCGGCCGGCGCGCGTCGTACCGGCCTGGACGTGGCTGCCCGCATCGGCGGTCGCGCTCGCACTGACTGCGGCCGGACTGGCCGCGGCGGCGGTGACCGGCCTGGCGCTCGCCGCACTGCTGGCTTTCGCCAGCTCGAAGCTCGGGGCTCGGGGCAACAAACCGACGATGACGAAGGGAAGCGTGTTCAGATGAGTGGACTCGACAGGCGTGGCTTCTTCCGCACCGGCGCGGGAGTCGCCGCGGGTGCCCTGGGCGCCGCCGCCGCGACGGCCGTCGAACCGGCACGGCCGGCCGCCGCGGACGACGTGAACGGACTCGGCTGGGGCCGGAAGATCCCGCAGGACGGGATCGGCATGCACCTCTACACGATGCGTGGTCCGCTCGCGATCGACTACCCCGGCTCGCTGCGACAGCTGGCCGGGATCGGCTACCGCACGATCGGCGTGAGCGGCCGGTTCGGGCACTCCGCGGCGGCGATCCGCGGGTTCGCGGACGACGCGGGACTGCGGATCGTGCTCGAGCACGTCGGGTACGAGAAGATCGCGAACGGCTGGGAGACGGCGATGGAGGAGGTCCGGCTGATGGGCGGGCGCTGGGCCGCCATTCCGTCGCTGCCCGGCTCGCTGCGTTCGCCCGACGGCTACCGCCAGGCCGCGGCGGAGTTCAACGCCGCCGGCGAGATCGCCCGGCAGTACGGCGTGGGGCTGCTCTACCACAACCACGACTTCGACTTCGCGGTGATGAACGGCGAGGTGCTGTGGGAGATCCTCGCGAACGAGACCGACCCGGCGCTGGTGGGCTTCGAGCTGGACCTGTACTGGTGCGTCCGAGGTAAGCAGCACCCGGTCCCGTACTTCCACCGCTACCCGGGCCGGTTCCCGGCGTTGCACGTGAAGGACATGGCACCGAACCTCGGGTTCGCCGACGTCGGTTCCGGGGTGCTGAACTGGCCGTCGTTCTTCGACCCGGAGCAGGTCGCCGGCATCGAGCAGTGGCTGGTCGAGCACGACTCCCCTGCGGACCCCTGGGCGACCGCGCGCAACAGCTACCGCTACCTGTCCACCATGCGGTACTGACGGGACGTCGCCAGACGGCGTGTTCGGCACTCACTGCGAGTGATCTGTCACTCTGGTAGTCGCGGGAACGTGTCTCCCGTACCCGCCGTGCCTAACGTGACCCTGGAGGTCAGGCGTGCCGAACGAGCCGACAGTCACCTTGGCGGCAATACGCCGCTTGTACGAGGTGAGTGCTCGGATGGCGGCGGGGCGCAGCCTGTCCGAAACCCTGCAGGCAGTCGTCGACGGTGTGGTGAACGGGCTCGGCTTCGGGATCGCGGTGCTGAACCTGCGGCACGCCGACGGCAAGTTCGAGGTGATCGCGGTCGCGGGCTCGCCGGAGGCCCGCGCCGCGCTGCTCGGGACGGTGAGCGCGGCCGACATCTTCGACAGCGAGTTCGCGCTCGCCGACTCGTGGGGACGGCTGCGGTTCGTCCCGCACGAGCGGCTACCCGAGGGTGGCGACCCGGTCGGCTGGGTGCCCGACATCCCGGTGTCCGACGAGGCCGACGCGTGGCACCCGCTCGACGCGCTGTTCGCACCGCTGTACGCGTCGGACGGCGAGCTGGTCGGAATGCTCGCGGTCGATCTACCGGAGGACAACCGCCGGCCGGGCCCGGTGCACCGGGAACTGCTGGAGATCTTCGCCACCCAGGCCGGGCTGGCGATCGACAAGGCCCGGCTGACCGACCAGCTGATCGCCGAGAAGGCCCGGCTGGAGGCCAGCGAGGCGACGTTCCGGCTGGCGTTCGAGGGCTCCGGCAACGGGATGGCGACGATCGCGCTCGACTCGCCGGACAGCGGCCGGCTGCTCCGGGTGAATGCGGCGCTGAGCCGGATCACCGGGATCAGCGGCGACGACCTGGTCGGCATGAACGTGGTCGAGTTCCTCGACCAGCGCGACTTCACCGCGATCCGCGACGGGCTCGGCAACGCCGGAACCGAGCCGTACCGGTTCGAGCTGCCGTACCACCGCTCCGACGGCATCGTGATCTGGCTGGCCGGTACCGCGACCGTGGTCGACCCGGGCAGTGCCGGGCGCCGGTTCATCCTCGCCCAGATCGACGACGTGACCGCCCGCAAGGACGCCGAGCGGACGCTGCAGCACCACGCCTCCCACGACCCGCTGACCGGGCTGCCGAACCGCAGGCTGCTGGAGCAGCGGTTCAGCGCCGCTTCGAAGCGCTGCCGCGAGTCCGGCCGGGACGGTGCGCTGCTGTTCTGCGACCTCGACCACTTCAAAACCGTGAACGACAAGTACGGCCACGACGCCGGCGACCGGGCACTGCAGGAGATCGCGCAACGGATGCTCGACCAGGTCCGGCACGGCGACACCGTCGCCCGGATCGGCGGCGACGAGTTCGCGATCCTCGCCGAGGACATCACCAACGACGACCTCACCAGCTTGACGAACCGGCTGGTCGACGCGATCGGCGAACCGCTGCCCGGTGTCGACGTCAAGATCAGCGCCAGCATCGGCGCCACCGTGCTCGACGCCCGCAGCTCGAACCTCGACACCCTGCTACGCGCCGCCGACCGCAAGATGTACGACGTCAAGCGCCGCAAGTCCCAGACCGCGTAGGTGCTACCGGGCGGGACGGCTGAAGGCGGAGCGGTTGCGGTACAGGTCGCGCAGCAGGCTGATCTCCGCGCCGTGGTGCACCTGCTCGTCGAGCAGCGTGCGCAGCACCTCTCCGGCCGGCCAGGTCCCGCCGAACTGGGTCGGCACATCGCGGTCCAAACCGCTGTCGTCGAGGTAGCGCAGCGCGGCGGTCACGGGCCGCTGGCTGGCGCGCAGGTCGGCGGCCGCGGACGACGCGGTGCCGTGGATCTCCAGGTCGGGGAAGTTCAGCTCGCCGGGCCCGAACGCGTGCTCGGCGTAGATCCAGTTACCGTGCGCGATGTGCAGCAGCCGCCATGCGATCGTGGTGACCGGCGGCGGGTCCGGCACCTCGTCCGGGTAGTCCATCAGCCACCCGTCCGGACCGTGCCGGACCGACCAGCACCCGTCGCACGGCTCCCAGAAGAACTCGTCGTCGGTGAGCCCGGCGACGATCCGCTCCAGCCGCTCGCAGGACTGCGCCCACTGGGCGCGCAGGATCTCCGCACCACCCGCCACACCACGTGTGTACCGGACACTGATGGTTCGGAATAGCCGACACCCGGGTGTCGTTGAACCAGGCAGACACAGTAGTTTAATTGTTAACGACCTATCATTGGGAGAGACATGCAGTTCGGGATCTTCACCGTCGGCGACGTGACTCCCGACCCGACGACCGGGCGGACGCCGACCGAGGCCGAGCGGATCAAGGCGATGGTGACGATCGCGCTGAAGGCCGAGGAGGTCGGGCTGGACGTCTTCGCGACCGGCGAGCACCACAACCCGCCGTTCGTGCCGTCGTCGCCGACCACCATGCTCGGCTACATCGCGGCCCGCACCCAGAAGCTGATCCTGTCCACCGCGACCACGCTGATCACCACCAACGACCCGGTGAAGCTCGCCGAGGACTACGCGATGCTGCAGCACCTGGCCGACGGCCGGGTCGACCTGATGATGGGTCGCGGCAACACCGGTCCGGTGTACCCGTGGTTCGGCCAGGACATCCGGCAGGGCATCCCGCTCGCGATCGAGAACTACGCGCTGCTGCGCAAGCTGTGGCGCGAGGACGTGGTCGACTGGGAGGGGAAGTTCCGCACCCCGCTGCAGGGCTTCACCTCGACCCCGCGCCCGCTTGACGGCGTACCGCCGTTCGTCTGGCACGGCTCGATCCGCAGCCCGGAGATCGCCGAGCAGGCCGCGTACTACGGCGACGGGTTCTTCGCGAACCACATCTTCTGGCCGAAGGAGCACTTCCAGCGCCTCGTCGGTCTCTACCGCCAGCGGTTCGAGCACTACGGCCACGGCTCGGCCGACCAGGCCATCGTCGGGCTCGGTGGGCAGGTGTTCATGCGGAAGAGCTCGCAGGACGCGGTCGACGAGTTCCGGCCGTACTTCGACAATGCGCCGGTGTACGGGCACGGCCCGTCGCTGGAGGAGTTCACCGCCGACACGCCGCTGACCGTCGGTAGCCCGCAAGAGGTGATCGAGAAGACGCTGACCTTCCGGGACACGTTCGGCGACTACCAGCGGCAGCTGTTCCTGGTCGACCACGCCGGCCTGCCGCTGAAGAGCGTGCTGGAGCAGCTCGACTTCCTCGGTGAGATCGTCCCGGTGCTGCGCAGGGAGCTGGACGCCAAGCGCCCGGCGCACGTCCCCGACGCACCGACCCACGCATCCCTGCTGGCAGCGTCGAGCGGTCCGTCGAACAGCGTGGAGGTAGCCCGATGACCAGCCGCGCGATCGCCGTGGTCACCGCCGGCCTGACCCAGCCCTCGTCCACGCGGCTGCTCGGCGACCAGCTCGCCGCCGCGGTCCGCGACATCCTGGCCGGCCAGACCGTCGACACCGAGGTGGTGACGATCGAGCTGCGCGAGCACGCGCACGACCTGACCAACCACCTGCTCACCGGCTTCCCACCGGCCGCGCTTCGCGCCGTGCTCGAGACGGTGACCGGCGCCGACGCGGTGATCGCGGTGACGCCGACCTTCAGCGCGTCGTACAGCGGGCTGTTCAAGATGTTCTTCGACGTGCTCGACGACAAGGCGCTGGCCGGCAAGCCGGTGCTGATCGCCGCGACCGGCGGAACCGAGCGGCACTCGCTGGTGCTGGAGTACGCGCTGCGCCCGCTGTTCTCCTACCTGCAGGCGATCGTCGTACCGACCGGCGTGTACGCCGCGACATCCGACTTCGGCGCCTCCGAGCTGCATGAGCGCATCGACCGGGCCGCCGGCGAGCTGGTAGCGCTGCTCGGCTCCCAGCCGGCCACCGCACTGGACGACCCGTACGACGACCTCACCCCGTTCGAGCAGCTGCTCTCCGGCTGAGCCCAGCCGGACCAGCCGGCTCACGTCATGGCGGCAGTCCGGCCGGACGCGCACACTGAGGTATCCCTGCCGAGGAGGTACCGCGATGAGCGAGCAGCCGAACGACCTCGCGGTCGAGCCCGTCGGGCAACCGGCCGCCGACCTGCCGCAGATCCACCACGAGCATGTCCGCACCGACGGTGAGACCGCAGTGGACGACGCCTTGGGAGCCGCCGACGATCCCGAGTGACGATTCCGCGGAATCGTCCGGCCCGTCGGTAGGCTACGGGCCGTGATCGTCCGGGTGAAGGGCACGTTCGGCGTGGGCAAGACGACGAGCGCGCCGGTCGTCGAGATGCTGCGGGCTGACAGGGCGAGTACCTGACCTTCGCCATGGCGGCAGCCGGGAAGACTCAGTAGCCGGGCTGCTGACCGTCAGCACTTTCTCCTGTTGGACATCTCAGTCCGCGCTGAGCAGGGTGGAGGCAGGCCCGCTTTGCACTGGAGGAACCAGGATGACCGCACTCCCGCAACGCCGGATCGGTGACGTCGAGGTCGGCGCGATCGGTCTCGGCGGCATGCCGATGTCGATCGAGGGCCGGCCGGACGAGGCCCGTTCGATCGCCACCGTGCATGCCGCCCTTGAGGCCGGCGTGACCTTCGTCGACGTGGCCGACGCGTACCACATCCATGCCGACGAGGTCGGGCACAACGAGACCCTGGTGGCGAAGGCGCTCGCCTCGTACGGCGGCGACACCTCGGGCGTACTGGTCGCGACCAAGGGCGGGCACCTGCGCCCGGGCGACGGGTCCTGGACCCTCAACGGCTCGCCTGAGTACCTGCGCGAGGCGTGTGAGGCGTCGCTGAAACGGCTTGGTGTCGACGCCATCGGGTTGTACCAGTTCCACCGGCCTGACCCGCGGGTGCCGTACGAGGACTCGGTCGGCGCGGTTCGCGACCTCCTCGACGCGGGCAAGATCCGGATGGCCGGCATCTCGAACGCGAACCCGGACCAGATCCGGCTCGCGGACGAGATCCTCGGCGGCAGGCTCGTCTCGGTGCAGAACCAGTTCTCGCCGCGGTTCCGGTCCAGCGAGCCGGAGCTGCGACTCTGCGACGAGCTGGACATCGCCTTCCTGCCGTGGAGCCCGCTGGGCGGCATCTCCAGCTCGTCCGAGCTCGGCACCCACCACTTCGCGTTCGCCGAGGTGGCCGACGAGCTCGGCGTCAGCCCGCACCGAGTCACGCTGGCGTGGATGCTGGCCAAGTCCCCGCGGGTGATCCCGATCCCGGGATCCAGCCGGCCGGAGACGATCCGCGACTCGGTCGCGGCCGTCGAGCTCGAGCTCAGCCCTGAGCAGATCGCCCGGCTCGACGCGTCCTGACGATCAGCGCCGGCGCCGCGCGTCGTACAGAGTGCTGAGGAGATCCTGTGGCGAAGCCGCCGTTCCCTGCCGAGCTCGTCGACCTGCTGACGAAGCCGAACCCGGCCGTGATGGCCACCGTCCGCGCGGACGGCACGCCGGTCACCGTGGCGACCTGGTACCTGCTCGAGGACGACGGCCGGATCCTGCTCAACCTGAGCGCGACCCGGAAACGGCTGGACCACCTGCGCCGCGACCCGCGGATCTCGCTGACCGTGCTCGACGAGGCGTCCTGGTACCGGCACCTCAGCATGCAGGGCACGGTGATCAAGCTCGAGGATGACCCGGACCTCGCCGGGATCGATCGGCTGGCGATGCACTACAACGGCCGTCCGTACGGCAACCGCCACGCCGCCCGGGTCAACGCCTGGATGGACGTCGAGTCCTACCACTACTGGGGCGAGTGACTTCCCGGACCGCTGCCGGTCATGGAACGAGCGCGGCGGCGAACTCGCGACGGCACTCCAGCGGCGTGAAGTGACCGGCGCCGTCGACGTACTCCAGCCGTGCGTCGGTGAAGAACTGGTCCAGCCGGTCCGACCAGGCCCGCGGGAACAGCGGGTCGTGCTCCGGCCAGAGCACCGTGGTCGGCACCGACACCCGGTCCTCGGGGCGTGGCGGCTGCTCGCTCACCGACCGGGCGACCGAGCCGGCGCCGGCCCGGTACCACCCGATCGACGCGGTGAACGCGCCCGGCACGGCGTACACCGACACCAGGTGCTCGAGCTCCTCGTCATCCAGCTGGTACGACGGCCCGGACCAGTGCTGCCAGAAGTGCCGCAGATACTTCCGCACTGCACCCGCGTCCCCATCCACCAGCTCGACGGCGAGTTGCAGCTGATGGAACGGCTGGTACCAGAACTCGCGCTGGGCCTCGGCGGAGAGCACCCGGTCGCCGATCCCCGGCAGCGGCGGCGAGACGACCAGTGCCCGGACCAGGTCGGGCCGGTCGCGTGCCACGGTCTGCGCGACCCGGCTGCCCACGTCGTACCCGCCGAGCACCGGCCGGTCCAGCCCGAGCTCCTCGATCAGCGCCACCACGCTGCGCGCCTGCGCATCCGCGCTGTACTGCTCCGCCGGATCCGCCGGGTGCTTGTCCGACTCCCCGAACCCGCGCAGATCCGGTACGACGACTTCGGCCCGGCCCGTCGCCAGCGGAACCACTTCGCGCCAGTCGGTCCGGTCGCCGGGCCACCCGTGCAGCAGCACCACCGCCGGGCCGCCGCCGGCCCTGTCATACGCAAGCCGGAACCCATCGACCGCAGTGGACCGCCGCATGCCCCCAACCTAGGGGGTGTGTCTGAGTACGGTCGGGCAGCTCGCCGTCGGCGTCACATCGCGGCGGTGGTCAGCACCTGGTAGATCGCCATGTCCTGCCACTCCCCGGCGATCTTGAGGTACGACGGCGCGACGCCGAACCGGACGAACCCGTTGCGATCGAGCACTCGCTGCGACGCGGTGTTGTGCAGCAGCGTCGCGGCCTCGATCCGGTGCAGTCCGAGCTCCTCGAACGCCACCCGCTTGATCTCCGCAACCGCCTTCGTGGCGTGGCCGCGCCCGTTGTGCTCGCGGCCCACCCAGTAGCCCAGCGCGCAGGACTGGAACGGACCACGCACGATCGTCTTCAACGTGATCCGGCCGACGACCTGTCCGGCGTCGCCGACGATCACGTGCGGCAGGCTCATTCCCTGCTCGTGCTGCTCGAGCGCCTGCTGGATGAGCTTCCGCTGACCCTCGATCGTGAAGTAGTCGTCGGTCCGGAGCGGCTCCCACGGAGCCAAGAACTCGCGGCTGTCGACGAGCATCTGCGTCAAGGCTGGAACGTCGTCGAGAGTCACAAGGCGAGAGGCAGCCACGCGCCCGATGATCGCAGGCCGCGCGCTTCCTCACCCCTGCGGGGTGATCCGCAGACCGGCGCAACGAAGCACCATCCAGTTACCGGGCACACCGCCGTCGATTCCGACGGCGGAGCACGCAGCGAGAAGGGACAGCGCAGATGGCTGCGAGAGTAAGCGGAGCCTGGACCGGCTTCACCGTGTTCGCCGGCACCATGCTCATGGTGATCGGCATCTTCAACATAGGCGAAGGTCTCATCGTTCTGCTCGACGACGAAGCTCTGGCGGTGGCGCGAGACAAGTTCGTCGTCGTCAATGTGACTGCGTGGGGATGGACCATCCTCATAGGCGGCGTCTTGATGGTCGCCGCCGGCGCCGGCCTGCTAGCAGCTCAGGCGTGGGCCCGGATCACGGCGATCGTGATCGTCGCTCTACACCTCGTGACGCAGGTCGCATCGCTCGGTGCGTACCCCGTCTGGTCGGTGCTGATGATCGCGCTGGACACCGTCGTACTCTTCGCGCTCACCGCCCGGTGGGCCGGCGTACGGGGGAGGATCGAGGAGTTGAACGAGGAGGAGTGGGTCGGCCGGGACGAGATCGCGCCTCCGCCTGCCCACGCGCCGACAATCACCTGAGCGGATCGACGGCCTGCACCGCATCGCCCTGCACGGGTGATTCGAGGACGTCGCCTGATCATGCACGTCGGCACTCCCGCGAGCATCGCGGTGGACGTCACCGTGCCTTCACCGACACGTCCTGCGCGCCGTCCTAGGCGCCATCTCAGCAGCCGCAGGATTCACGGTGCACGAACCTAGGCTCGAGTCGTACGCAGTGGGGTGGACGGTTCGGATCGTCGATCCTGGCAAGTAGCAGTCGGACGGCTTCTGCGCCGATCTTGTTCGTGGGCTGAGCGATCACGGTCAGCCGCGGGTGGAACAGGTCCGACCATTCGAAGTCGTCGAACGCGGCTAGCGCGATGTCGCGAGGCACGCGCGCGCCGATCTCGCGGAGGGCGTGCAGGACGCCGATCGTCATGGAGTTGTTCGCCGCGATGAGTGCCGATGGGGGGTTCTCGGCATTGAGCAGTCGATGGACGGCGGTGCGGGCGGGCTCGTGTTGGGACGCTCCGTAGGCGATGAGCGCCTCGTCAACCGGAAGCCCATTGCGCTGCAGTCCGATACGGTATCCGCTCAGCCGCTCTTCGGTGGTGCTTAGGCCGTTGAGTCCGGCTATGAAGCCGATGCGCCGGTGGCCATGCTCGGCGAGGTGCGACACGAGTTGGGCGGTGGGCTCCTCGTTCTCCGTGCCCACTTGATCGACCTCGACGGGCAGGAAGCGATCGAGCAGCACGACCGGTACGGAGTGCGTCGACAGATAGCGCAGTGCGTTCGCCTCTGCGCCCGGCGACGGTGCCAAGAGCAGGCCGTCCACGCGCCGCCGAACGAGCTCCTGGACCATCTGAAGCTCCTTTTGCGGCTCGTCATGCGTGTCGCCGAGGAGCAGCGTATGGCCGTTGGCGGACGTCTCGGCCTCGACGGCGGCGATGACGTCCATGAAGTACGGGTTGGAGATACCGCTGATCGCCAGGCCGACGGATTGAGTGCGCGCGCCGGCAAGGGCGCGGGCGATCGTGTTGGGCCGGTATCCCGTGCGCTCGATGGCCGCGTGTACGCGTGCGACTGTCTTTTCGTTGACGCGCCGCGTCCCGTTCAGCACGTGGGAGACGGTCGTCGTCGATACGCCGGCCGCCCTGGCAACGTCCGCCATCGTGGTCACGGCGTTTAGTCTAGGCGAACGCGCAACCGCTTGCACGCAAGCGCTTGCACGTAAGCGCTTGCGGTGCTAGCTTCAGCGAAAGTCCTCGGTGCGCCGAGAACCGGTCGGGTCCATCAAGGAGGCGAGATGAATCACGTCATATCTCCGGCCGCGCGTCGGCGTCGGACGCGGGCCACGACTGCGCTGGTCGCAACGGCGACGCTGGCCCTGGTCGCGTGTGGGGCGAGTGACGCCGACGACAACGGCCCTTCAAGCGGCGCCGGCGACGGGCGAGTGAAGGTCGCGCTCATTCTGAAGACGTTTTCGAATCCGTACTTCGTCTCGATGGAGAAGAGCGCACAGGCGGCCGCGGCCCAGCTCGGCGTCGATCTCGTGGTCTCGGCGGGCAGCAGCGACACGGACACGGGCGCTCAGCTCAAGGCAATCAACAACGCCATCGCGGGCGGGTTTGAGGGCATCATCATCACCTCGAACGGAGACGCCGTGAACGCGGCCCTCCAGCGCGCCCGCACCGCCGGCCAGTACACGATCGCCCTCGACACGCTTCCTACGCCGCCCAGTACGGTCAACCTCACCTACGCGACCGACAACACGCAAGCCGGTCGGATTATCGGCAAGTGGACGGCGTCAAAGCTCACTGGCAGGCCCGCGACCATCGCCCTGCTCGATGCGGTCAACACCGCGGTCATCTCGGTCGACGTGCAGCGGAACCACGGCTTTCTCGAGGGCATAGGCATCCCTGTGGGCGACCCGAAGATCAACGGCAAGGCGCCCGGGAGCGGCCAGTACAAGGGCGGCATGGGCGGAAGCTACGAGATCGTCTGCGAGCTGCCGACCAACGGCACCATCCCGCAAGGCAAGTCCGCCATGCAGACGTGCCTGCAAAAGAATCCGGATATCAACGTGGTCTACGCGGTCAACGAGCCCGCAGCCCAAGGCGCAAGTCAGGCGCTCGCCGACGCCAAGAGCGACGCGATCGTCGTGGCGATCGACGGCGGCTGCTCAAACCTCCAGTTCGTCGAGAGCGGGTCGATCGACGCGACCGCGGCGCAGTTCCCCGGCAAGATGGCGGCGCTGGGTGTGCAGGCCATCCATGACCTCGTCACCGAGAAGGCACGCCCGAAGACCTCTGAGGGTCGCGACTTCTTCGACACGGGTGTGATGCTCTTCACCAACGATCCCCAACCTGGGATCTCGAGCACCGATGTCGCGGGCGCCAGGAAGCTGTGCTGGGGCTGATGGGCACCACGACGGCGAAGCGGATCGACATCGCCTCTGAGGAGGTCGCGGGCCTCGCGCCGCGGCAGACGCCGCTGGATCGGATTCAGCGCCAGCTCCACGCACACCCCGCGCTCGGGCCGTTGATCGTGCTCGTGACAACGTGCATCGTGTTCGGGTTGCTGAACCCGCGGTTCGTGGCTGCGCAGAACATCTCGCTCATGCTCCAGCAGGTCGCCGTCGTCGCGGCCCTTGGCGTAGCGCAGACGCTGATCATCCTTACCGCTGGGATCGACTTGTCGATCGGCTACGCGATGATCCTTGCGCTGCTGGTCATGGCCCAGGCGGCAGCGAACAACGAGGTCGCGGGTCTCATCGCCTTACTGCTGGGGCTGGCGGTGGGAGTCGGGTCGGGCGTGGTGAACGGTACGCTCGTGACTCGGCTTCGCGTTCCTCCGTTCATCGCTACACTCGGCACACTGTTCGTCTTCCAGTCCGCCGGCCTGCTGTATGCGAAGGGGCAGACGACGCAGGCGACGGAGATGCCACACCTCCTCAACTGGACGGGTGACCCCGTCACGATCGGCCCGTTGAACCTGATCAACGGAGTGCTTGTGGCGCTCGGCCTGTATCTGGTCGTCCACTACATCCTCACCCAGACGCAGTGGGGCCGGCACGTGTACGCGGTGGGTGACGACGTCGAAGCCGCCCGCCTCGCGGGCATCCGCACCAATCGCGTGCTGTTCAGCGTCTACGTGTTCGCAGGGCTGATTGTCGGCGTCGCCGCCTGGATCTCGATCGGATACGCCGGCGCCGCGGACCCGAACAACGCCGTCGACGCGAACCTGCAGAGCATTACCGCCGTCGTGATCGGCGGCACAAGCCTGTTCGGCGGTCGCGGAGGCGTGATCGGCACGTTGTTCGGTGCCTTGATCGTGGTGGCCTTCACCTCCGGCTTGACGCTCGCGAACGTCAACAACCTCTACCAGCCAATCGCGCAAGGCGTTCTCGTCATCGCGGCCGTGGCGATCGACCAGTGGATCCGAAGGGTAAAGCGATGACCGCGGCAGCTTCGCAGCCACACTTACTGGAGGCGCGAGGGCTCGTGAAGACCTTTGGACACGTAGTCGGCCTCGCCGGCGTGGATCTCGTGCTCGATCACGGCGAGGTGCTCGGGATCATCGGAGACAACGGCGCGGGCAAATCCACACTCATCAAGTGCCTCACTGGCGCGCTGGAGCCCGACAGCGGCGAGATCTT
>Ga0075419_10000513_pt1 | contig 24569 bp, 28 predicted proteins | sample SoiMetdeltSBSDD3_FD_76900 | JGI IMG/M metagenome (GOLD analysis project Ga0075419, IMG submission 76900) | Bulk soil microbial communities from a Populus tree surrounding site in Tennessee, USA - Soil MetaG P. deltoides SBSDD3 | ecosystem: Environmental > Terrestrial > Soil > Tree plantation... | reverse complement strand
CAGGCGATTACCCGCGGTTAAGTCAGCCCGCGCGTGTCGGCTCGCCCTGCGCGTGAGCGCGCAGGCCCGCGAACAGATCCGTCTCGAGCGGCGGTCCACCAGGCTCCGGGAACTCGCGAATGAACGTCTCCTCGGTGAAGATCTCGGGCAGCTCCGCGCGCGCTTTCGCCCACATCACGAGATCGGGCTTCTGCGTCTGGTGCGCTTCCATGGCGTGGACCTTCGCGGCGAGGACCTCGCGCACATCGATGACCGCGCCGAGACGATCGCGCGTCCAGCGCTGCGGCTTCACGGCAAGGGTTTCGATGTACCGCGCGAACGAAGGCATGAGCGAAGACAGCCGATCGATGAGCTCCGCCGCCGCGACGTATCGATAACACCGCTTGGCATGCCAGTGGGCTCCGAGCTCGGGCTCGTACCGCTGTATACCGGCCAGCTCGATGCCCTTGAGCGCGCGCTCCCCGGCGGCGATGTGATCGGGATGTCCGTAGCCGCCGTCGGGCCCCCAGATGATCACCACCTCGGGTCGCACGCGCCGCAGCCAGCGCACGATGTCGCGCACGACCCAGTCCTCATCCACGGCGGCGAGGCCGCCGTCGGGGTACCGCAGGCACGTGACGCTCGCTGCGCCCATACGACGACCCGCCTCCGCGAGCTCTCGCGCGCGGGTCGGCCCAACGAGCTCGCGCGGAACGATCGCGTCGTCAACGCCGGCCCAACCCTTCTCGCCCTCGGTGAGGCAGAGGCTGTGGATCTCGATCCCCTCCCGCGCGTAGCGGATCAGCGTGCCACCCGTGCCGAAGGTCTCGTCATCCGGATGCGCGAGGATCGTGGCGAGCTTGAGGGGCATCGGGGCGACGATACCTGACGGTATCGCAGCGCTCCGACGCATCGGTGCGCCGACGTATCCTCGCGGAGTGAGCGGAACCGCGCGGATCGTCGTCGTCGAGGACGACCCATCTGTCGCGGAGCTGGTCACGCTGTACCTGCGCAACGCGGGCTACATCGTCGAACACGCCGCCACCGGGGCGCGAGCGCGCGCTCTCTTCGACGAGGTGAAGCCCGCGCTGGTCGTGCTCGACCTTGGTCTCCCGGATGCGGACGGCATCGACCTCCTGAGCGAGCTGCGGGGCCGCGCGGACACGCCCGTGATCGCCCTCACCGCGCGGGCGGAGGACGCGCAGCGCATCGCGGGTCTGGACGCGGGCATGGATGACTACCTCGCGAAGCCCTTCAACCCGAAAGAGCTCGTCTCGCGCGTGCGCGCGATCCTCCGACGCGCCTCGGGCATGCCCGGCGGTGGACGTGTGCTGCGCGTCGGCAATCTCAGCGTCGATCCTGCGCGACACGAAGTCCTGGTTGGCGACCGCGCGGTCGCGCTGCGGGCCAAGGAGTTCGAGCTCCTCGAGGCCTTCTGCCGGCAGCCGGGCATGGTCCTGACACGCGACAAGCTGCTGGAGGACGTGTGGGGTTTCGCGTACCCGGGCGAGACGCGGACGGTGGACGTGCACGTGAAGCAGCTGAGAGACAAGCTCGCCGGGGCCGACGCGAAGATCGAGACGGTATGGGGTGTGGGGTACAAGCTAGCGAGGCCGACGGAGCAAACGAAGCTTGCTCAGGAGGACGGGTGACGCTTGTGAGCGATCAGCGATACAAGATCGTGGCACCCACGACCTGATGTTCGGCACCGTCGCGGGCCGGCTGTTCCTTTCGTATCTCGGTGTCGTCGCGGTCGGCCTGCTCGTCGCCGCCATCACGATCTCCGGTCTCTTCATCCGCTACGAGAACGACGTGCTGCGCCTCCGGCTCCAGGAGCTTTCCGCACCGCTACTCACCGCGATGCAGACGGGTCTTCGCAGTGGCCAGCAGCCGCGCGAGGTCATCGAGACACTCGGGGAACAGGCGCAGTCCGCCGACGCTCGGCTCCTCGTGCTCTCGAACAACCGGCGCGTGCTGGTCGACAGCGAGAACACGCTCGTCGGCCAGACACTCGCGGCGCCGAGTCAGGCGGGCTTCGGCGGATTCACCGACCGCGACGCGCAGTGGCTCTTCGTGCAGCAGGCGTTCCGCCCCGCCGCGACAGGCGCCGCGAGTCCGGCGATCATCGTCGTCGCACGTCCCCGCGCCGCGTTCGGCGACGCGCTGCGGGCGCTCTTTCCCTCGCTCCTCGTCGCGGGCGTCGTCGCCGCCGGTTTCGCGCTCATCGTCGCGGGCCTCCTGTCGCGGACCATCACGCGGCCGCTGCGCGATCTCGTCGCTGGCGCGCGCCGCTTCGCGCACGGCGAGTACCGGACGCGCGTGCCGGTCGCGGGACCCGGCGAGGTCGCCGAGCTCGGCGGCGCCTTCAACGAGATGGCCGGTGAGATCGAGCGCGCGCGTGACAGCGAGCAGGCGTTCCTCGCCGACATCTCGCACGAGCTGCGCACGCCGCTTACGTCGATCCAGGGATTCGCGCAGGCCATCGCCGAGGGCGAGGCCGCCGGCGAGGCCGCGCCGCCCGCGGCGAAGATCATCCAGCGCGAGTCGCGCCGCCTGATCCGCATGGTCGAGGGACTGCTCGAGGTCGCGAAGCTGCAGGCCGGCGGACCGGAGCTCGCCCGCGAGCGCGTCGAGGTGGCGGCGCTCGTATCGGGCGCGGTCGCCGCGCTCGAGATGCAGGCGCAGGAGGCCGGCGTGAGCCTGGACGTCGCGACCGGGAGCCTGCCCGCGGTGCGTGGCGATCCCGACCGGCTGGCGCAGCTCTTCACGAACCTCATCGACAACGCGGTCAAGCACTCGCCGCGCGGCGCGTCCGTCGCGGTGCGCGGTTCGCGCGAGGAGGGTCAGGCTGTCGTGCGCGTGCGCGACGCCGGTTCGGGCCTACCGGGCGGCGCGCAGACGCGCCTCTTCCGCAGGTTCTATCGCGGCGACAACGCGCAGCAGAGCGGCGCGGGCCTCGGTCTCGCCATCGCGCAGGCGATCGCCGCAGCGCACGGGGGCGCGATCACCGCGCGCAACGTCGACGAAGGCGGTGCCGAGTTCACGGTGCGTTTGCCAACGGCGTGAGCGCACGCTTCGTGGCCCTAGGCTGATCGAATGAGGTGCCTGGTGGCCGCGGTCGCGCTGGCGGTCCTGTCGGCCTGCTCGCTCGGATCGCCGGCTCTCGGTCCGGGCACGTCGAGTAGTGCGGCGCGCACGTCGCCCCCGACAACGGCGCCCGGCTCTCCTGTTGTTCGCGTCGACGCGGCCACGGCGAACCGCGCCCTCGCGGAGCGTGCCCGTCAGCATGGCCGCACCGAGGTCATGCTGTGCCTCTACGTCGATCCGGCCACCGCGTCCGACGCCAGCGCGGCGTTGACCTCGCTGCAGAACTCCGTCAACGCGCTCGTCCTCCAGGGGTACACGGAACTCGGGGCGCGACCCGTGGCCACGTGCCCGCAGCCTCCATTGTTCATTCGCACCAACACGGTCCACCCCAAGAACAGTGGCAGTGGACGCGCGGTCGCCGCGGCTCCGACCGCCGCGTCAGCCAGTCCCTACCAACTGTGGTTGGCACTCACGACGGCGACCCGGATCGACGCCATCTTCGGCGGATTCACCAGCCACCGCGGAACTGAAGAGATCTTCTGCACCGGCGACAACTGCGGATCGATGACCGAATCGATATACACGGACCCATCGACCTTCGGTCGTCCCGGCGATCTGCAGAACGTGATCCTGGAAGGGTTCGGCCTCCTGCAGACGAGGTAGCCGACTCCGTATCCTCGGTAGCCATGGCGCTTGGGGGCATCGTGAAAGGCAAGCGGACCACGCTGCGCACTCCGCTCGAGGACGACCTCGCGTCGTACTCCCGCTGGATGGCCGACATGCGCCTGCGACACGCAGGCCCGATCTGGCACGAGCCCGCGATGCCCGCGACATGGAAGGAGCGGCTCAAAGAGCAGGCGAAGGAACAGCGCGTCGTGCTGTGGTCGATCGAGGCCGATGGCCGCGTCATCGGCCTGGCGCGCGCGCGGCTCGGCAGTCTCGAAGGACCGCCCGGTGCGCACCTACAGCACTTCATGATCGATCCGGAAGAGTGGCGGAAGGGCTACGGCTTCGACGCGGCGCTCGCGCTGCATCGCTACTTCTTCGACTACCTCGATCTGCAGCGCTGCGGCATCGAGCTGCGCGCGGACAACGTTCCGGCGCTGCGCATCGCCGAGCGACTCGGCTACACCGAGTTCGCTCGCGGCCATGAGGTGCACTACCGCGACGGGGCGTACGTCGATGAGGTGTGGCTCTTGATGCAGCGGGCGACGTGGGACGAGCGATGGGCGAAGAGCGAGCGCGAGTACGTGCCTTTCGGGGTCGTCGGCTGATGTTCGGACCGCGCATCGTCGGGGACAACGGCGTCGAGCTGCGACCGCCTGTGCTGGAGGACTACCACCTGTTCCGCACGTGGGGCATGCTGCCCGAAGTAACGCGCTTCTGGGGACCGCGCTTCACGAACGAGACGCCGGCGACCGCGGAGGAACGTCTCAAGAAGGACCTCGAGAACGACAACATGGTGTTCTGGTCGATCGCGTATCAGGGGGAAACGGTCGGCCTCAACGGGATCTTCGACATCAACTGGACGAACCGCGACGGCGAGACCGGGATCTTCATCGGGCGCCACGATCTCTACGGCAAGGGCATCGCGAGCGAAGCGGTGCGGCTGCGGATGGCCTACGCGTGGAAAGAGCTCGGTCTGCGCCGCACCCACAATTGGATCGCCCTCGCGAACAAAGGCAGCTGGCGCGCCAATCAGAAGTCGGGCTACGCGCAGATCGGCACGTACCCGCGCTCGTGGTTCCGTTCGGGCGAGTGGTTCGATGAATGGCTCGGTGAGGCATTTCCGAGGACGTTCCCCGCGGACAAGCTTCCGAGCCCCTGGCGCGATGAAGAGCACCCGAAATGATGGTGTGAGCGCCGCGGAACAGGTACAATGATCTCGTCCCGCAAGGGACACGCGGCGGCGAGAGTTATCAACGCGGGCGTTCTGAGGCTTTTCTTCCTCCCGAACCCTGGCGAGTTGCTCAAGGCGTCAGCAACTAAATAGGGAGGAAGCTTCAAGAATGAGCTTCACCGACAAGACCCTGACTTGCAAAGACTGCAATCAGGAATTCATCTGGACTTCTGGGGAACAGGAGTTCTACCAGACCCGTGGTCTGGTCAACGAGCCAGGCCGATGCCCGAGCTGTCGTGCGGCACGCCGCGCGAACGGCGGGGGCGCAGGCAGCTCGTACGGCGAGAGCCGTGGCATGGGTGGTCCCCGAGAGTTCTTCTCGGCCACCTGCAGCAACTGCGGCAACGAGGCGCGCGTGCCATTCCAGCCGCGCGGCGACAAGCCCGTGTACTGCAGCTCCTGCTTCGAGCAGGTCCGGCCTTCAGCGACACGTCGATACGCTTAGTTAGCGCACCGATCAGCTGAGAACGAAGAGGCCCGCCGAAAGGCGGGCCTCTTCTATTTCAGACGATCGATCCAGCGATGCGTCGGGTCGATCGTATACAGCGCGCCGACCAGCCAGCCCTTCTGCGCGACATCAAGGCCTGGCAGCGCGTAGAGGAAGTCCGTTTCGTCGACCGGCCGCGGGTCCTTCGACTTGTACAGGAGGTTCACCTCGGGCCGGATGAACGGGTGATCGTTCGCGTCGCGGCGTCCAAGGTCCGCGATATGGAGTCCGATGCGCGGATTGCGCCGAAACGCCCAGCGCTTACCTTCGCTCTCCTCGAAGAGGAGCTCGAGCCGCCACGGATCCGTCGGCGTCTCGCGGGCCCAGACGTCATGGTGCTCGGGGCCGAGGTTCTCGCCCTTCTTCCAGGGGATGAGCTCGCCCGCGTGCGCGATCCGCACGTCCCATTTCGCGAGCGCCTCGCGGAACGCTTGCTGGTCGCGACGCAGGGCGGCCACATCGACGTCGACGTGCTTGCGCGTCTCGTGCCCGATGAACAGGTCGAGCGCCTGGCCGCCGGCGATCCACCACGGCGCCGACACCGGGCCGAGCAGCTTCTTGACCTCCTCGAGGCTGAGCGGCTCCCAGCGCTCGTCCGGCGGCGTGCCCGTGGGGTCCTGCATCAGAAGCCTGAGCTGTACACGTGCTGCACGGGCATGCGATACGTGATCCGAAGCTGCTTCGACCATCCGGCCTCGACGCCGCGCCGCACGCGGTCCTCGCTCTGGTAGTAACGAAGGGCGAGCATGCGGATGTCCGCCTGCGCCACCCGTTGATCGTCGTTCGCCCGGACCGTTCCCTCCACGCGCACGAACTTGTACTGGTCCGGAACGATGAGCGACGCGCGCGGATCGCGAGCGAGGTTCTCCGGTTTCTTCCTGCCGGCCGCGGTGTTGAACACGATCTCGTCGCCCTCGAGCGCGTACCACATGACCGTGAGATGCGCCGAGCCGTCCTCGTTCGTCGTCGCGAGCACCGCGAAACGCGGCTCGTTGAGGAAATCGCGCTCGGCCTGCGTCAGCTCCCGTCGCACGGCGGCCTCATAGCTTGAGTTCTAACGGAACAGATCGCGCTCTGCCGGACGCACGTACTCCTGCGCGGTCTCCGCGGGCTCGTCGAGCGTGAACCCGCGCACCAGCGCGACGGGACAGCGGTCGAGCTTTCCCATGACGAGCTCTGCCGCGCCCGCGATCTCGTCCGCGACGGCGATCTCGGTGACGCGCAGCTCGTAACCCTCGGGATCGCGCTGGCCCACGTAACGCTTGAGCGCGGGCAATCCCGCGAGGCCGATCGCGACGTTGGTGTGGCCCTCGCGCCACGCCCGCCCGAACGTGTCGGTGACGACCACCGAGACGGTCGCGCCGGCGGCCCGGCGGAACGCCTCACGCAGCCGCGTCGCCGACCCGTCGGGGTCGACCGGCAGGAGCACGACGGTATCGGGAGCGCCGGCGTTCGAGCGATCGACGCCCGCGTTCGCGCACACGAAGCCATGCCGCGTTTCGCAGATCAGGATGCCGCGCTCCCAGCGGACGATCTTCGCGCATTCCGAGAGCACGACTTCGATCTGGCGCGCGTCCTTGCCGGCTTCCGCTGCCATCGCTTGTGCACGCTGGCCCGGCACCACGTCCACGAGCCGCATGATCCGCCCTTCGCTCTTGGACACGATCTTCTGGGCGATCACGACGATGTCGCCGTCGCGGATCGCGTCACCCTGCGCGAGCGCGGCCTCCAGGATGAGCGTGGCGAGATCGTCGCGCGGCCGGATCTCCGGCAGACCGGTGACGGGCGTGACAGTGAGCCGGGTCACGAATTCCTCATACGATGTGCGCCATGTTGACACTCGGCTGGAAAGCGTCCGCGGAGCAGTTCGCGCCCGGCGATCTCCTCCGGTACGGAGTCCTCGCTGAGGAGCTCGGCTTCGACAGCGTCGTCGTCAGCGATCACTTCCACCCCTGGCGCGACAGCGGCGGGCACGCGCCGTTCTCGTGGGCCTGGCTCGGCGCGCTCGGAGCCAAGACGTCGCGCGTGCGCATGGGAACGAGCGTCGTGACACCGACGTTCCGTTATCACCCCGCCATCGTGGCCCAGGCCTCGGCCACGATCGCCCTGCTGTTCCCGGGTCGCTTCTTCCTCGGCGTGGGGTCGGGCGAATCGATGAACGAGACGCCCGTCCTTGCGACCGAGTGGCCGGAGCCCGCGGAGCGTTTCCGCCGGCTGCGCGAGGCAGTGAAGCTGATGAAGCTCCTCTGGGCAGGCGATTACGTCACGTTCGAGGGGAAGTACTTCAAAACGCGCGAGGCGAAGATCTTCGACAAGCCCACGGACGGTGTGCCGCTCTACATCGCGGCCGCGGGGCCGCAGACCGCGACGTACACGGGCAAGGAGGCCGACGGCTTCATCTGCACCAGCGGAAAGGGCGACGACCTCTACCGCGAGACGCTCCTGCCGGCCGTCGAGACCGGCGCTCGCGAGGCCGGCCGGGATCCCGCGAAGATCGAGCGGACGATCGAGATGAAGGTCTCGTTCGATACCGACCGCGACCGCGCCATGGCCGATACGCGCGAGTGGGCCGCCCTCGCGCTTCCGGCCGAGGACAAGGCGGGCGTCGAGGATCCGCGCGAAATGGAGCGCCGGGCCGCGGCCGCGGCGGACCGCGCGCACACGCGCTTCATCGTGTCCACCGATCCGGACGAGCACGTCGAGAAGATCCGCCGCTACGTGGACTGGGGCTTCACGCACCTGATCTTCCACTTCCCGGGCCAGGATCAGGAACGGGCGATGCGCCGATACGCGCGCGAGATACTCCCCCGCCTGCGTGCCTAGCCTCTCCGACGCCGCGCGCGAGCTACTCGAGAACGCTCGCGTCGCGCATCTCGCGACGGCGGACCAGTACGCGCGGCCACACGCCGTGCCGATCGTCTTCGTCTGGCGCGCGGGGCTCCTGTACACGCCACTCGACCGCAAGCCAAAGCGCGAGGACGACTGGCACGCGTTACGACGGGTGCGGAACATCGAGACGAACGGCCGGGTCGCGATCGTCGTCGATCGCTACGACGAGGATTGGTCCCGGCTCGCGTGGGTGATGCTCGAGGGCATCGCGACGATCCTCGAGACAGGCGAGGAGCGCGACGCGGCCGCGACGCTACTGCGCGACAAGTACCCGCAGTACGAGACGCTTTCGCTCGATGGCCGCCAGCACGTGCGGGTCGACATCGAACGCGAGAGCGAGTGGTCTAGCGGGAAGCCTTCTTAGCGCGGGCGCGTAGACGCTGCTGCTTGGCGCGATTGCCGCAATCGGCCATGTCACACCAGCGGCGGCTGTGGTTGCGGGTGCGGTCGAGGAAGAGCCACTCGCACGTGTCCGATGCGCACTCGCGCACCATCGCCCGGTCCTCCTCCGACGTGAGTAGCGCGCCACCTGACTGCGCGATCGGCCAGAGCACACGTTCGAGGTTCGGATCGTCTGCCCACGTCCACGTGATCTGTCGTCCCGTCTGAGCGATCCGCCTGTGAGCTAAGGCCGTGGCGGCCTCGCGGCCGATCAACTCGAGGTCGTGCGCGTCCGGCGTTTTCCCCCGTGCGAACGCCGAGAAAGCGCGCATCGAGGCGTCGCGCAGCGCGATCGCGCGTCCGAGGACGGCCTTCGCAGCGCTCGGGTGCCGCGCGGCCTCAGCAACGAGACGGCGCGCGTCGGAGGGCGACAGTCCGCCGGCCTCGCGTACGAACCCCACGAGGTCGTTGTAGCTGCGCAGGTGCTCGTGGTTGTGGCCCGCATGGGTGCCGACGTTCGTGAAGTCCAGGATCAAGGACCCGCTGATGTAGTCGAACGGGTGAGGGGCGCCGGGAATGTTGCGCGTTTGTCGAATAACCATCTATTGACAGGATAGCAGGTGCGAGTACATTCGCAAGAGTGCTAACCGTCAAAACCCAATAACGGCGGTAAAGCGCAAAAGGGAGGCCAACGGATGGAACTGCTGATCTTCGGCGGGGCTCTCGTCATCCTGGACGTGGCTGCCTATTTCTTCGGCTACAACAGCCGCGAGGCCTCGGCGCTCGATCACCACGATCGGGCGCTCGAGGCTGCCCGGCGCGGGCAGTTCGACGTGTACAGCCACGAGCTCGCGCAGATCGAACGCAAGATGCTGAAGGACAGCTGGCCGGGCTTCTAGACTCCCGACTCTCATGGAGTTCGGGTTCACGCTGAAGCCGGATGTCACGTTCGAGCGCGCGGTAAGCCTGGCGCGACTCGCGGAGCGCAGCGGCTTCACCTACGGCTGGATCTTCGACAGCCACGTGCTCTGGAAGGAGCCGTACGTGCTCCTCACCCTGATGGCACAGAACACCGAGCGCATGCGACTCGGGACGTGCGTCACCAACCCGGCCACGCGTGAACCCTCGGTGACCGCCAGCACGCTGGCCGTGCTCCAGCTCCTGACCAAGGGCCGCATGGATCTCGGCATCGGCCGCGGCGATTCCGCGCGGCGCGTGCTCGGCAAGGCACCGACGACGCTCGCAAGCCTCGAGGAGGCGACGCAGGTCATCCGCGATCTCTGCGAGGGACGCGAGGTGACGTACGAAGGGACGAAGCTGCGCCTGGACTGGGCCGAGACGTACCGGCTGCCGGTGTGGATCGCGGGGTACGGACCCAAGGCGCTCGAGCTCACGGGCCGCGTCGCGGACGGCGCGATCATCCAGCTCGCCGACCCGAGCCTCGTCGGTTGGTGCGTCGGACTCCTCCAGAAGGGCGCGCGCGGCGCGGGGCGCGATCCGAACTCGGTCGCGGTGATGGCCGCGGCGCCCGCACACCTCGGCGAGCGCAGACGCGCGCTTGATGCGGTCCGCTGGTTCCCCGCTCTTGTCAGCAATCACGTCGTCGATCTGGTCAAGCGCTACGGGGAGCACGGTCTTCCCCCGGACCTGACGGCCTACGTGCGCGGTCGGCCGGGTTACGACTACCAGCACCACGCTGAGTCCGGCTCGTCGAACGCCGCCTTCGTAGATGACGAATCCGTGGAGCGCTTCTGTGTGATCGGCGATCCGCATGAGCACATCGCGAAGCTGCGGAAGCTGGCTGAGGTGGGCGTGAAACAGTTCAACATCTACCTCATGAGCGGCGATGAGGAAGAGATCCTCGAGACCTACGGCCGCGAAATTATCCCCGCGCTGAGGGATGTGGCGCCGGCATTCACCCCCTAGCGTCCTTCTCACAGGGCACTGCCCTGCTCCGTTCTAAGAGAGAACGGAGGACGAAATGGAGCTTCTCATGGCGACCGGTGCACTCATCGCGCTTGACATCCTTGCCCGCTTCTTCGGCTATGACAGCCGCGACGACTACGACCGCGCCATCGATGCTGCGCATCGCGGTGACCGCGCGGCCTTCCGCCAGCACATCGGCGCGCTCGAACGCGATATCGCGCGGCGCGCCGGGTTCGTCGGCCGCTAGAAGCTAGAGCTCTCCGGTCGCGGCGTAGCGATCGGCGACGGTGAGCGCCTCGTCGATCGCTTTCACGCCGAACGCGATCTCGTCCTCGGTCACGTTGAGCGGCGGCGCGACGAACAGCATGTTCCAGCGGTTCAGGATGTAGACGTCGCGCTGCATGAGCGCGTTCTTGATCGCGTTCTGCAGCTTGGCCGACGGTCCGTTCCAGCGCTCGAGCATCTCCCTGGTCTTGCGGTCCTTCACCAGCTCGATGCCGATGAAGAGCCCCTTGCCACGGACGTCACCCACGGAGGGGTGGCGCTCGGCGACGGCCCGCAGCTGCCGCATGAGGATCTCGCCGCTCCGCGCGCCGCGCGCGATGAGATCGTCCTCGCGATAGGCCTCGATCGTCGCGACGCCGGCCGCGCACGCAAGCGGATGGCCGGCATACGTAAGACCCGCCCACAGCACGTTCGCGTCGAAGTGCTTCGCGATGGGTTCGTCGACGATGACGCCGCCGAGCGGAACGTAGCCCGAGTTCACACCCTTCGCGAAGGTCATCATGTCGGGCACGACGTCCTCGTGCTCCGCGGCGAACCACTTGCCGGTGCGACCGAAGCCGGTCATCACCTCGTCGAGGATCAGCAGGATCCCGTACTTGTCGCACATCGCGCGGAGTCCGCGGAGGAATCCGTCCGGCGGAACGATGAGACCCGAGCTGCCGACGATCGGCTCGAGGAAGATCGCCGCGACGTACTCCGGTCCCTCGTACCAGAGCACTTCCTCGACATGCGCCAGCGCTTTCTGCGCGTCGTTGCCGAACATCGAGCGGTACGGATCGGGATTGAGGAACCGCACGACGCCGGTGATGCCAGGCTCATTCGCCCAGCGGCGGTTGTCGCCGCCGAGCGTTGCGGCGCCCTGCGTCTGGCCGTGGAAGGAACGCCACTGCGTAAGGACCTTGTGCCGCTTGGTGTACATGCGCGCGATGCGCAGCGCGTGCTCGTTCGCTTCGCTGCCACCGGTGGTGAAGAGCGTCTTGGTGAGATCGCCCGGGGTGATCTCCGCCATGAGCCGCGCGAGCTCGGCCCTGCTCTCCTCGCCGAAGGACGGCGTGACGTAGCAGAGACGCTCGGCCTGCTCCTGGATCGCCCGGACGACCTTCGGGTGGCCGTGGCCCAGGTTGACGTTGATGAGGCCCGACGAGAAATCGAGGACGCGCCGCTCGCCCGCGTGCAGCCACGATCCCTTCGCGCCGGTGATGACGAGCGGAGCGAGAGCACCCTGCGCCGACCAGGAGACGAGGACGTGGTCCTTGGTGTCCCTCGCGATCGCGGAGGTGTCTAGCGGTCGCTTGGTGTCGAGCGCCATGAGGCAACGAAGTCTAGTCTGTGCCCGTGCGGATCGGCTTCCAGGTGTGGCCACAGAACACGACGTGGCCCGCGATGCGCGAAGTCGCGCAGCTCGCGGACACGATCGGTGTCGAGTCGATCTGGACCTGGGACCACTTCTACGCGCTGTCGGGCGAAGAGGAGCGGCCCAACTTCGAGGCCTGGCAGATCCTGCCCGCGTGGGCCGCGGTCACGAAGCGCGTGCGGATGGGCGCGCTCGTCTCGGGCATCACCTATCGACATCCGGCGGTCATCGCGAACATGGCCGCGACGCTCGACCACGTGTCGAACGGCCGGGCCACGCTCGGCATCGGCGCGGCGTGGAATCAGACGGAGCATCGCGCGTATGGGATCGACCTCGGCACGCCGGGCGTCCGCTCGACGCGTTTCGCCGAGGCGACGAAGATCATCCGGCGCCTTCTCGATGGCGATCGCGTCACGATGAAGGGCAAGTACTACAAGCTGCAGGACGCGATGCTGAACGTGCGGCCGGTCCAGAAGCGGATGCCGATCATGATCGGCGGCGGCGGCGAGCAGCGAACGCTGCGGACGACCGCGCGCTACGCCGACATGTGGCACGGTTTCGGCACCGCCGACCTCATCAAGCACAAGCTCGAGGTCCTGCGGCAGCACTGCGCCGACGTCGGCCGCGATCCGAACGAGATCGTCCCGTACGGCGGCAGCTGGCTCGTGATCCGCGACGACAAGGACGAGGCGGAGCGCGTGCTCGCGAACATCGCGAAGCATCATCACGGCATGAACCGGCCGAACGTCTTCGTCGGGAACACCGAGGAGGTCACAAAGCACCTGAAGTCGTTCTGGGACGTCGGCCTGCGCGGGTGGATCGCGGGATTCGCCTACCCCTACGACACGGAGAGCATGAAACGGCTCGCGGAGGATGTTCGGCCGCGCCTCGAGAAGGTGGTCGGGCTCGCCGCGTAGCGGCCACTTGACGCACCGCGCACGATTGGCGGTCGTGGACGCGAGCCAGATCGCCGACGTGCTCTCCCACTCTCCGGTCTTCGCGCCCCTCGGACAGCGCGAGCGCCTGGAGCTCGCGGCGCGGATGCGCTCGAGGCACTTCCAGCGCAATGAAGTGATCTTCCATCGCGACGACCCGTCGGGTCACGTCTACCTCATCGCGTCCGGCACGGTGAAGGTCTCCGTCCCCCAGGAGGGTGGCCAGGAGGTCGTGATCGCCCTGCACCGCGGCGGCGACGTCTTCGGCGAGATCTCGCTCTTCGACGAGGGTCCGCGCTCGGCGACCGTGACCGCGATGACCGAGACGATCACGTTCGCTCTCGCGAATCGCGACTTCATGGACGTGCTTCGTGGCAGCCCCGACGCCATGCGACAGCTCCTGGCGCTCCTTGCCACCCGCATCCGACGGAGCACCGGGCACATCGAAGACCTCGTGTTCCTCGACCTGCCCGGCCGCGTGGCAAAGCTGCTCCTCGACCAGAACGAGCTGCTCGGCAGCACGAATGTCATACCGCTCACCCAAGAGGACCTCGCACAGTTCGTGGGGGCGACACGCGTGGCGGTGAACCGCGTCCTGGTCGATCTCGAGCGCCGTGGCGGCGTGAAGCTCGGGCGCGGTCAGGTCGATATCGTCGACCCGGCGCTCTTGAAGAAGGAGATCCGCTACTAGCGAAAGCACCACGGCGCGTTCGCCGGCTGCTCGTCACGAGCGCGGCGAGTGCGTGGTGCAGGCTCGGGAAATGAGACGAGCGGCCCCCCTCGGGCCGCTCGTCTGCCGTCCTGCCGCGTGGGTGTCCTAGGAGCTGAGGTTCGGTCCGTCCTCGGAGGCGGAGGTCCCGCCGGAGGCGTCGCTGTCGTCGATCCTGGTGACGATGTTCTCGCCACCGCGGTCGTGAGCATCGGTCACCGCTGAGCTTGCCTGGCTCGCGTCGTAGCCGACCTTGGTCAGGTAGGCCTCTGACTCGTCGATGAAGGCGGTGCCTTCGCCGGCGGTCCCGCCGCTGAAGTCGGCGTTCTTGTTCGCAGCGAGGAACCCATCGGGATCGTCGTTGACGGAGCGTGCGCCGCCTGATGCGCCGCTCGCGTCGTCGATACGCGCGGAACCGATGCGACCGCCGCCGCTAGCGGCCTGTGCGGCAGCGTCAGCTTCCGGTGAACCCTCGACCGGCGCCGCGTTTGCCTGCCCAGTGGAGCGATCCGCATACTTCCAGTCGTCGCCTGTGCGAACAGATCCGGTACCGCCGGTCGCGCGGGCGTTCGCCGCGAGGAATCCGTCGGGGTCGTCGTTGAGCGCCGACGCCGCCCGGTTCGATGCGGTCCCGTCGAGGTCCGCGTTCGCAGCTGCCTCGGGGTCGTGCGGGATGATCGTGCGGGCGCCTTCGCCCCCGTCGTCGATCGCGCTCGGGCTGCCGGCGGTGAGGTCGCTCTGCGCCATACGGGTGGCGGCGGCCATGCCGCCGAGCGCGAACGACTTGCTCATCCGCTGGTCGACGCCCAGGGTCGAAAGACGCCCGGCGTCTCCGGCGCGAAGTGCCGATACCTCATCTGGAGTGAGGTCGAAACCGCGAAGCGCGCCGGCGGTGTCCGAACTCAGCTGACGCCGGAACGAGGCGTCGCTGATCGCGCGCTGGACGACCTTTGCGAGTGCTTCCTTTGACATGTCATTCCTCCTCCGTGTTGTTGCCGGCAGATTGACGTCGGACTGAGTGCGCTTCGTCCACCGGCACGACGCGCCCTCTGTAAAGCTGATGACGTTCGCCTATCTCGCTACCCCCTCCCATCACTCGAGCTCAGGCAGATCGACCGGCTCGCCACGCGGCCGGCAGACGCCGCAGTGCAGCGCGTCTTCGACGACGAGCGCGCGCAGCGTCTGATGCTTGTTGCCGCGAAAGACGTCGATGAGGAACGGATGCGTCTTTGCGTGTTCGCGGCAGGTGCCGCGCCCGCAGAAGCGACACGCGCCGAGCGCCGTCCGCTCGCAAGTCCAGCAGTCCAACCCATCACTCTCCCCGTGTCGCCGGACCCCCCAGCCCGGCGAACACATAATGCGCCGTTCGCGCGCGGAATTCGCCTGTTTTCTCGCGGGACCCCCGCACCAGCCGGAGGAAGTCCTCCCGGCCCAGGCCGGCCAGCACCAGGTCGGTGGCGGCGGTCACCGTCGCCGATCGGGGCCGCCCGTACAGCAGCGCCAGCTCGCCGAAGGCTTCGCCACGGCCGAGCCGCCTGACCGTACCCCCGGCGATCGAGACCTCGGCCTGGCCCTCGCGGACGACGTAGTAGCGGTCCCCCGGATCCCCCTCCGACATGACGGTCTGGCCGGCAGGAAAGCGGCGTGTCACGAGCCGCGCCGCGATGCGGTCGAGCTCCAAGGGGTCGAGGCCCCGAAAGAACGGCAGCGACGCCAGCTCGGCGCGCTCCGCGGCCGAGGAGCGGATGCGCGCCGCGATCTCGTAACGGTCACGCACCCAGCGCTCGAAGTGGCCGCGGTCCAGCGACCACAGCTGACACGGCACCAGCGCCCGGACCGTGGCGCCGCGCGGCTTGCGGTCCAGCAGCGCCATCTCGCCGAAGCCCTCACCGGCGAGGATCGTGCCGAGCTCGCGCCCGTCCCGGGAGAGGACCTCCAGACGCCCCGACCGCACAAGGTAGAAGCGGTCGCCGACCTCGTCGGCCGTCACGACGGTCGCGCCCGCCTCCACCGGCTGCTCCTCCAGGTGCGAGGCGATAGCGAGGAGCGCCGGCCCGGGAAGGCCGGCGAAGAAGCGCACGCGCGCCAGGACGGCCGCGCGCTCGTGAACGGTACCGAGCCGGGCCTGGCGCGCGCGCGCTTCGCGTAGGCGCGCGAAGCTGCGTATGCCGCCGACCAGCCGCGCCGCGAGTGCCACGAGCAGCGGGCCGACAAAGACGAGAACGAGCGTCCCCAGCGCGAGGACGCCGATGAAGCCCCGGGCCAAAAGCTCCGCCGCTGCCGTGCCGACACGGTTCTGCCACAGCGTGAGCGAGAACACCAGGACGAACAGCGAGGTGACGATCGCGAGCGCTCCGAACGCCGCGAGGCCGATCTCGCCCCGCTTCCATCGCTCTCGGCGCCGCAGCTTGCGCAGGATCGCGGTCCGAGCGAATGCCATCGAGCGCTGACGCAGAAATGGAGCGTCGAGCAGGTCAACGAGGACGTGGTACCCATCGAGCTCGAGGATCGGGAGCAGGTTCATGACGAGCTGAAATGTGAAGAGGCTCGCCCCCTGGAACGCGACCGCGCCGACGATGCCGCCGTCGACCAGCGCAACGATGGCGCAGATGGCTCCGACGACTGCACCGCCGATCGGGCCCGCCAGCGACACAACGATCCGCTGCCCGCGGCTTGCCATCGCCATGTCGGACGCATCCACGTACGCGCAAGGGAAGAGGTAATAGATCATCAGACCCAGATGGCGGACTCGGCGCCCATAGTGTCGGATCGCGAGAGCATGTCCGGCCTCGTGCACTGAGATCGAGATGACCTGCAACGCTGTCAGAGCCAGGATGCCGAGAACGTAGCTGCCCTGCACCGTCGCAAACCCGTGATGCCCCGCGCCGAGCTCGCGGATCCAGATGACGATCCCGGCGAGCGCCAGGATCACCACCAGGGTCCCTCCCAGGCGCGTGAACGCGAGTCGCCCGCCGAGGCGATAGACGACGTCAACGACCCGCTCGGCGTTGTTCCAGCGCGCGATGTCCCACATGATCAGCTTGCGGAGCAGCATCGACAGCCGGGTCAGCGGATCGCGCATCGCGCGTCGAGCCGCGAGCTTCTCGTAGACGGCCGGCCGCTCCTCGCCGAAGAAACCGTTCGCGCCGAGCACCGCCGTCACGCGGGCGAGCCGGTCGAGCGCGAATGACCCGTAGCGATCGAGATGGGCCACCAGGATGTCCTGGACGCTGCGCTCGCCGTCCATGAGATCAACGAGGCGCAGGTCTTCCGGCTCGAGCCGCGCATAGAGTCCAGCGCCGCGCCCGCCGCGCGGATTCTTCAACACGTAGTAGGTGCTGCCATCCCGCCGGCGCAGCTCCGCGCGCTCGATATCCGGCACCAGCCGAGGCACGAACGACGCGTAGTCGAGCCGCTCCCGCAGCACCGCCCAGATGCCTTCCATCCCCGCCGCGCACCCTACCGCGCGCAGCGCGGCAGCGCACCTGATAGCGTTTCCGCCGTCCAATGAAGATCGGCGTTCCGAAGGAGACCATGCCCGGCGAGACCCGGGTCGGGCTCGTTCCGGAGACGGTCGGCCGGCTGGCCAAGGCGGGAAACACCGTCGTCGTGGAGCGTGGCGCCGGCGTCGCGTCGGCGTTCCCGGATGAGCTGTACGAAAAAGCCGGCGCGCAGATGGTCGACAACGCGTTCGACGCCGAGCTCGTCGCCAAGGTGCAGCGGCCGAGCGAGGCCGAGATCGGCAAGTTGAAAGAAGGAACGGTCCTGATCGCGTTCCTCTCGCCCCTGGTCAACACCGACCTCGCGCGTACGCTCGCCGAGCGAAAGGTGACCGCGCTGAGCATGGACGCCATCCCGCGCATCACCCGCGCGCAGCCGATGGACGCGCTCTCGTCGCAGGCGACGGTCGCCGGCTACAAGGCCGTCCTTCTCGCCGCCGCGGCGCTGCCGAAGTTCTTCCCGATGCTGACGACGGCCGCGGGCACGATCGCTCCGGCCAAGGCGCTGGTGATCGGCGCCGGGGTGGCGGGGCTGCAGGCCATCGCGACCGCGCGCCGGCTCGGGGCCGTCGTCGAGGCGTTCGACACGCGGCCCGTGGTGAAGGAGCAGGTGCAAAGCCTCGGCGCGAAGTTCCTCGAGATCGACCTCGGCGAGAGCGGGGCGGGCGCGGGCGGTTACGCGAAGGAGCTGTCGGAGGAAGCGCACCGCAAGGAAGTCGAGCTCCTGGCGAAAGCGGCGCGCGAGAACGACATCATCATCACGACCGCGGCCATCCCGGGCCGCAAGGCGCCGGTGCTCATCACGAAAGAGATGATCCCGACGATGAAGCCCGGATCGGTGATCGTGGACCTCGCCGCGGAGACAGGCGGCAACGCCGAATTGACCGAGGCCGGGAAGACGGTGGTCGTGAGCGGCGTGACGATCATCGGCCTCACGAATCTGCCGGCCTCGATGCCATTCCACGCGAGCCAGATGTACTCGCGCAACATCGCGAGCCTGCTGGGTCTGATGATCAAGAAGGACGGCGCGTTCGACCTCAACCTCGGTGACGAGGTCGTGAAGGGCACGGTGATCACGCACGACGGCGAGGTCGTGCACGAGGGTGTGAAGAAGGCGATGCAGCCCGCGGCGGCGCGGACGTGACCGAGATCCTGCTCGGCGCGTACATCTTCATGCTGGCCATCTGGGTCGGCAACGAGGTCATCTCGAAGGTACCGACCACGCTGCACACGCCGCTGATGTCCGGCGCGAACGCGATCCACGGCATCATCGTCGTCGGCGCGCTGCTCGTCGCGACCGCGCTGCCGGGACCGCTCGGGACGGTGCTCGGCTTCCTCGCGGTCGTCCTGGGCACGATCAACGTGGTCGGCGGATTCGTGGTCACCGACCGCATGCTGCAGATGTTCAAAGCACGTCCACGTCCGGCGAAGCCCGCGGAGAAGAAGTAGTGGAGCTCCGCGAGCTGGTCCCGTGGGTGTACTTCCTCGCGGCGATAACGTTCATCTTCGGCCTGAAGGGCCTGTCGGGACCGACGACGGCGCAGATGGGCAACCGCGTCGCGGCGGGCGGGATGCTGCTCGCGGTCATCGCGACCTTCCTCGAGCGCCAGGTCGCCGAAGCCTGGGTGCTCGTGCTGCCGGCGATGGCGATCGGAACCGTGATCGGGTTCGTCGGCGCTCGCCAGGTCCCGATGACCGCGATGCCGCAGATGGTCGCCATCTTCAACGGCGCGGGCGGTGGCGCGGCGGCGCTCGTCTCGATCCTCGAATACACGCACGCGAGCACCCTGAGCGGCGGCGCGCCCGTTGGCGAGGTCATTGCGATCCTGCTCGGCCTGATGATCGGCGCGGTCTCGTTCTCCGGCAGCATCGTCGCCTTCGGCAAGCTGCAGGGCCTCATCGACGCGAGAGCCTTCAAGTACGCGGGACAGCAGCTCGTCACCGGGGGTCTCTTCGCCGGGATGATCCTCCTCTCGCTCGTGCTGGTCGCCGATGCCGCGGGGATGATGGATGCGCCGAATGAGCTGGTCCTGGGTGTCATCGCGCTGCTCGCGCTCGCGTTCGGCGTCGCGCTCGTCATGCCGATCGGCGGCGCGGACATGCCGGTCGTCATCTCGCTCCTCAACGCCTACACGGGGCTCGCGGTCGCGATGGCGGGCTTCGCCATCGGGAACCAGATGCTGATCGTGGCCGGAACGCTCGTCGGCGCGTCGGGCACGATCCTCACCCGCCTCATGTCGAAGGCGATGAACAGGTCGCTGACCAACGTCCTCTTCGGCGCGTTCGGGGCGGCCACCGCGGCCACTGCGGGCGCGAAGACGGACGACGGCCGGTCCTTCCGCGAGGTGAGCGCCGAGGATGCGGCCATCCTCCTCGGCTACGCGCAGAGCGTGATCATCGTGCCGGGCTACGGACTCGCGGTCGCGCAGGCGCAGCACAACGTGCGCGAGCTCGCCGATCTGCTCGAGGCGAAAGGTATCGAGGTCAAGTACGCGATCCACCCCGTGGCCGGCCGGATGCCCGGCCACATGAACGTGCTGCTCGCCGAAGCGAACGTGCCGTACGAGAAGCTGTTCGACATGGAGCAGATCAACGAAGACTTTCAGCGCGCCGACGTCGCGCTCGTGATCGGCGCGAACGACGTCACGAATCCCGCGGCCCGTAAGGACACGTCGAGCCCCATCTACGGCATGCCGATCCTCAACGTCGATCAGGCCCAGAACATCATCGTGATCAAGCGGTCGATGAAGCCCGGCTTCGCCGGTATCGACAACGAGCTCTATCTCGATCCCAAGACCGGGATGCTCTTCGGCGACGCGAAGGAGGCCGTATCCCGGGTCGTCGGCGAGCTGAAGAAGTCAGGCTGATCGCGCCGGTCGGCAGGCCTCGGAGCGGTGCGCTCGAGATCGAGCCGCTGTCCCCGTCACGTGTCGCCGACGTCCGCACCGTGCTGGCCAGCACATTTGGGTCGCGGTGCTGGGATCTGTTCTTCCGCTTCACGGACGAGCAGAAGCGGGCGGCCGGGATCACCGGGAAAGCGACACCGGCAAACGAGGCGCGACGGAAAGAGATCCTCGCGAAGCTGGCGCGGCGAAGGCGAGGCAGCGCGGGCCTGATCGCGTACGCCGACGGTGAGCCGGTGGGCTACATCTCGCTCGGTCCCCGTTCCGACTTCCCGCTGGTCGAGCGATCGCGGTCCACGTCCGCCGTCGATGACGTCCCGGTCTGGGTCATACCGTGCATCACCGTCCGGAAGGGATACCGCGGCAGAGGCGTGGCCATCGCGATGATCCGCGCGACCGTCGCCTATGCCGCCAAGAAGGGCGTCGCCGCGGTCGAGGGTTACGCGCGTCCGGACGGAAAGCGTATCCACGACGGCTCCGCGCATATGGGCACGGAGTCGATGTTCCGCCGGGCGGGCTTCACGCGCATCCGCGGAGTGGTGCCCGGCCTCCCCCGCTACTACGCACCGCGCGTCACGATGCGTGCGACATCCGGAGCGAAGCCACGAGCCTCGTCGGCAGGGGTCCCGATGCGTCCGAAGCAAGGGGCATCCTCTAGCGCCACCTGACCAGGCAACGGAGCGATCCCGACCGTCACGCAACCGACGCGTTCGCCCTAGAGGGCGCCCTGTGCCGATGGGACGCGGGTGTCAGCCCGCTTGGGGCACGCCCGCACACGTGACAGAGCGGACGCGATGGTGGCATGGTCAGCCCGCGGTGCCCGGCCGGGGCCGCACCTCACACGAACATTCCGATGAGATCAAGCGCGACCGAAGGAACGACTGAAACGAAGGAGGAGATATTGAAGAGCTTCGACACTTTCAAGGATCTCCAGGTGACACTCGACAAGGACCGCCCAGGCACGCTCGCGAAGGCCACGACGGCGATCGCGAATGCGGGCATCAACATCGAAGGCTTCTGCGAGATCGATGGCCAGTTCCACTGCGTGACCACCGACCCGACGGGCGCCAAGAAGGCGCTCGAATCCGCTGGCTACAAGGTCCGTGAGACCGACGTCGTCGTCTTCCCCGCGGAGGACCGGCCCGGATTCCTTGCCGACGTCCTGAAGCGCATCACCGACGACGAGATCAACGTCGGCGTCGCATACACGCTGGCGAACACGCGCATCGCGATCGGGGCCGACCAGGTCTCGAAGCTGAAGGATGTCCTTCAGGAGTTCGCGACGACCGCCACGCGGCGCCGCTAAGCGTTCGGCCCCGGCCGGGCCCGCGTTTCACTCAGCTCGCCCGCCGTCGTCGGCGCCCACGCGACGTTCTGACACCGCGGGCAGTACCAGCTCTTGCGGAACTCGTTCGGGTGATAGCCCCACGCGACGGCCGTGCCGCACACGTGGCAGGGCAGTCCGGTCCGCTCGTCGACCCACATCGCTTCCGCCGCGTTCAGCGCGAAGCGCGTGCGTCGTTCGCCGCCGCCGCGGTTCAGCCGCATCAGCTTGCGAGCCTGCGCGACGAGACGCAGCAACGTCGCGTCGTCGAGCTCCCCGACCTTCGCCCAGGGGGACACGCGCTCGAGGAACAGCGCCTCGCACTTGAAGACGTTGCCGATGCCCGAGATCGTCCGCTGGTCGAGAAGCGCGGTCGCGATGTCGCGGTCGGGCGGGCTCGCGCGCAGCCGGCGAAGCGCCTCGCCTTCGTCGAACTCGTCGCGGATGATGTCCGGCCCGAGATCCGGCAGCACCGCGTGGAACGCGATCTCCTTCGTCGTCATCAGCTCGACGACCGGTGGCGTGAAGCAGGGTGCGACGAACTCATCCGTGCGGATGACGACGCGCGCGTCGGAGGGCGGCGACCACCACCGTTCGCCGGGCCGGTACACGTGCCACATGCCGGTCATCTTCATGTGCGTGTGCAGCACCACGTCGTCGTCGCCACGCGCGAACGTGATGAGCAGATGCTTCCCGTTGGATTCGACCGAACGGACGACGCTGCCGACCACCTCGAAGCGCGCCGCGTCCGAGCTCATCCGCGGCGCCACGATCTCGAACCCCGTGACGACCCGGCCCGCGAGGGCGCGTCGCAGTACGTTCGCGACGCGGTGGATCGTGTCTCCTTCAGGCACTTCGCTCCATCTCTCGCCTTCGGCGAGGAGACTCGCTCAAGGCTGATGGTCTCGCTCGTCGCGGCACGCTCGCTTCGCTCGCTGACAGGGGCCCCTCCCCCTGACCGCTCCTCGCTCGTTCACTGTCGCTTCATGTAGCCGCGCGGCGTCCGCGCGAAGCCGGCCGCGCGGAGAGGTTCGGCCATGGGAGATTCGTCGACGGGAAGGCCATCGACCTCGTCGAGGAAGAACGGCGCACGGCGGTCAGGGCTCGCCTCCGCCGCGAGCGCCGTGGCGATGAGCCCGCGCGTCCGTGCCACCTCGTGCTCGTCACCGTCGGCGAACGTGAGCAGCGCGCGCTCGTCGCGTGCGAGCCACGCGGCAAGGGCGCCGTCGACGAGCACGACGAGAGCGCCGGCCGACCGCATCGGGCGCCGTCCCTCCGCGCGCTCGGGCCACGGGAGCGCGGCGCCGTACAGGTTGGCGGGATCCGTCGCCGCGAGCGTGACGACCTGCGTTCGGTCGCCCGTCTCGCGCACGGCGCGCAGGCGGTCGACCGCGCCGGGCAGGGCGAACTGCGTCGCGCCGCGGCCGGCAACGAAGTAGCCGCGGCGCACGCGACCGGCGTCCTCCATCGCCTTGAGCACGCCGTACACGCCGGCGAATCCGCCGGAAAGCCCCTCCGCCTGCACCGCCTCCCGCGTCACGATGCCGTGCCGCTCGAGCAGCTGATGGACGCGCGCGGTGACGCGCTCGGTCGTCGTGAGGTTCGGGACGCGGAACGAATCGACGAGCGACCAGCGTCCCGCGCTCTCCTTCGTATAGATCGCCGCGCGCTCAGCGGAGGCGAGCATCGACGCGCGCGTCGGATACGTCGAGCGGCGCGCCGCGTTCGCGCGCCGCCGGGCGCGCGATGCGGGCGAGCGAAGCAGGCCGCGTAGCGGCTGGAGAGTGTCGTTCGTCACCTCGCCTGCCCAGACCAGATCCCACAGCGCCTCGAGCACCTCGGGCGTGAAGCCGCCGCCGAGCCCGCCAAGCAGCTGCGGGAAGAAAAGCGCGCCGCGTGCGGCAAGCAGGTCGCGGATCCTCTGATGCGTCGTGCCGGTCGGGCGCTCGTCGCGCGGCTCGGGCAGGAGCGCGAGGTGCTCGGTCAGGAAGATGCCGACCTTGCCGTCATGCGGGCCGCTCGCGCCGCCGCCCACCCACACCGCGGCCCCCGAGGCGAGGAGCGCATCGAGGTCGCCCTCGTCGTATCCGCTGACGCGCGAGGGAAGGATGCGCGACTCGAGGTCGGACGCGGGAACGAACGCGCCCTGGAGCTGCGCGATCGCATCGAGGAGAGCGCCCTCGCCGGCGCGCGGAGCCTCGAGGCCGTGCCAGGTCGTCGCGAACCGCGCGAGAGCGGCTTGCTCGACCGGCTCGACCTCGCGGCGAAGGCGCGCGAGCGAGCGCTGGCGCAGCGTGCGCAGCACGCCGGCGTCGACCCACTCGAGGCCGGTCCCACCGGGGCGGAACTCGCCCTCGACGACCGTCCCGGCGTCGGCGAGCTCGCGCAGCGCATCGACGACGACGCGTGTCGAGAGACCGAAGTGGCGCGCGAGATCCGCGGCGCCGAACGGGCCGTGCGTTCGCGCGAAGCGCCGGAACAGCGACGCGAGCGGCCGCTCGCTGCTGGCCAGGAATGCGTCCGGGAGGCCCGGCGGCACCACGATGCCGAGCGCGTCGCGGTACTTCGACGCGTCCTCCGCGGCGATGTGCCGCGTCTCGCCCGCGATGAGGAGCGAGACGGTACGGCGGGCTCGCTCGAGCGCGGCGAGCCACCCCTCGACGGCGGATGGATCTGCCACGCGAGCCGCGACCTCGTCGCGGGTCAGGTCGCCGAGACGCAGCAGGAGGTCGTGCACGCCGTCGGCGTGCCGTGCCGCGCGCTCGGGCGCGAGATGCTGAAGCTCGAGCTCCAGCTCCGCAAGCACGTCGGTGTCGAGCAGCTCGCGCAGCTCCGCCTCGCCCAGGAGCGTTCGGAGCTGCGCCGGATCCACCGTCAGCGCCTGCGCGCGGCGCTCGGCCAGTGGCGCAT
>Ga0075419_10000511_pt1 | contig 24590 bp, 22 predicted proteins | sample SoiMetdeltSBSDD3_FD_76900 | JGI IMG/M metagenome (GOLD analysis project Ga0075419, IMG submission 76900) | Bulk soil microbial communities from a Populus tree surrounding site in Tennessee, USA - Soil MetaG P. deltoides SBSDD3 | ecosystem: Environmental > Terrestrial > Soil > Tree plantation... | reverse complement strand
TCGCCGATACCTGCGATGTCGTGGTCGAATGTCTTCCGCCTGCATTGTTCCGCGAGATTGCCGTCAGCGCGATCGACAAGGGGCGGATCTTCGTGCCGCTCTCGGTCGCGCAGCTTCTGGAAAACAGCGACCTGATCGAGCGCGCAAAGCAAAAAGGCGCCCGCATCGTGGTGCCCACGGGCGCCCTGATCGGGCTCGACGCAGTACGCGGGGCGGCCGAGGGCAAAATCCATGCGGTGAAGATGGTAACCCGCAAGCCTCCGGCCGGGCTCGAAGGCGCGCCATACCTGCGCGACCGTGGAATTTCAGTCCGCGGCCTGAAAGAGCCTCTGAAAGTGTTTGAGGGCAGCGCACGCGACGGCGCCCGTGGATTTCCTGCAAACGTCAACGTTGCGGCGGCTTTGAGTCTCGCCGGAATAGGACCTGACCGCACCCAGCTCGAGATCTGGGCCGATCCCAACGTCACGCGCAACACTCATACTATAAGCGTGGATGCCGATACCGCGCGCTTCACGATGACCATCGAAAACATTCCTTCGGAAAATCCCCGCACCGGAAGAAGCGTGGCACCTTCAACCGTCGCCGCACTGCGCGCGCTTGTATCGGAGCTGAAAGTGGGAACTTAAAGGCTCAAACGCGTATGAAAATCTTGCGGCGATAGAGAAAGCCCGCCAGCGCGACCGCAAAAGCCAGTCCCACAACATGCGTGACGAAAAGACCGGTGCCAGGCGTGAACGTCTTGTTGAGCCAGGCGGCCACGTCACCGCCGACGAAGCGGCGCGCGAAAGGCTGGAAGCCGACGACGCCGTTGATGAAATAAAGCGTGATCGCATTGACGCCGATCCAAACGAAAATTGTCGACCAGGTCTTCCATCCCCATACGTCGGCGGCCTGATAGGTGGCGCCGAGTAAAATTGCGCTGTAGCCCGCGGCGACCAGCACAAATGACGAGGTCCAGATCGATTTCACGATCGGGAATTGCAGCGACCACAAATAGCCGGCCGCCACCATCGCGACCCCGGCAATGATCAACCACAGCGACCGTTTCGACGGCGTCAGGCGTTCGTCCTTCAGCAAGAGACCGGCCAATACGCCAAGCAAACACGTGCCGATCGCCGGAAGCGTGCTCAGCAGTCCTTCGGGATCGCGGGTCTTGTCCCATAGCCGTCCGGGTAAATAGTTGGCATCGATCCAGTCGGCGAGATTGGCATTTGGCGCGAAAGACCCGGCGCCAATGCCCGGCACCGGCACAAAAGTCATCAACGCCCAATAGCCGCCGAGCAGCGCGACGAGCGCAACGATAAGTCCGCGCCAGTCAAGGTTCAGGAATAAGATCGAAGCAACCAGATAACAAACAGCGATGCGCTGCAGAATGCCGACAAAGCGAACATCACTCCAGTGCTGGCTAATTCCGCCATAGAAAATCAGGCCAAGCCCGTAGAGCACGAGCGCACGACGCAACACGCGCAGATGTGCCTTCGCGTTGCCTTCCTTCTCGACGATCCGCGGCAAGGCCAGAACAATCGACACGCCGGTGACGAAAAGGAACAATGGGAACACAAAATCGTAGAAGCTGAACCCTTCCCAAGGGACGTGGCTCATTTGCGTGGCGAGGAAGCCGCTGATCGAACTCCAGGGCTGACCCTTGTCCTTGAGCATCCGATCAACGGCCAGCACGGCACCGTCGCCGCCAATAATCCAGAATATGCTGAACCCACGCAGCGCATCGACCGATACGATACGGCGGGTTTGCAGAGCGAGTGGCACATCAGCGTAGCGCATCGGGCGCCAGTGGCTTTTTTGAGCAAATCATAAGCAGACGAAAACGAGATAACCCGAAAATGGTTGCGAAAAAAGTACTCCGCTGCCGGCGGCAAAGCAGGACTAAAACGCAGAAAAAAGCTACGGACGCGACACGGCCAGGGTCGTCACGCCTTTATCACAGGCAGTGGGCGGTTCCTGGATACGGAAGTAGTTCCGCCCGACGAACGACTGGTCGTAGTGGCGCCAAAATGTGCGGTGGTCGAACGCCTGCACGCCCGCGAGGGTGACGGCAAACACAGAACTCTCCATGTCACGCTGCCGGGCATCGAGATTCGGTGGTAATTGAGAACTGGCGTAATCGACATAGTAGACGCGCCGCACGCACGAAAGGTCCTTAACCGCATCGAGAGCGGCCTTCGCAGTCATCAGGTGGTCCGAATGGTCCTTCGGATTGATGCGCGCATCGGTCTCCGCGACGTTGACTTGTGCGAGGACGGCCTGACCGCGTTCGTAGGCTACGATCGCGCGCAGCGTTCCAACCAGATCGTCCCAGCCACGATACTCTGTCGACCCGTCAATCGACCGCAGAACATCGCTCTTGGCGGTGGCGAGACGCTTCAGCGATTGAAAGCCGGTCTCGGCATAGCCATCGCCGGACCAATGGCCATCCGGCAAGCGCAAGAAATAGCTCACCGTATTGAGATAGCTGACGCGGTAAATCATGTGACCGTTGAACGACATCGGCGCCGCGATGCGTTCGCCAGGCGTAGCTTCAGCATCCGCCATGAACCGGATCGCAGCTTCCGCGCCATTCTCGCGCGCCAGATAAAACGGATGTTTGCGCCCACCCTTGCCGACGCCCAAGCCCGCGTCTCCCGCCGTGAGATGGACAAAAACGGTCTTGGCCGCCCCGTTCATCACGTCCTGAAAAGCGGACGGATTCATGAACAGCTGCCAGTCGTCTTCGTGCGCGGCAAAATAAAACGATACCTTGTCAGGCCGCTTGGCGTCTTCGGCGGTTGCGGAAACGCTCGTCAGCGCGGCAACGCCGACAAGCCAAACAGCAATAATCAAACGCGTTATAGGCATCCCCGGTCCTCAAGCCCCCTTCGCGGAGCAGATAGGATAGGAAGGTAATACTTGCAATGAAAGCACGGCCAGCCGGGTCATATCGCCGCTTTTACCAAAGGGTTGTTTGACAACGCCGAAAGGCGCTTTATCGTTTGTATACAAATAATTAGCCCTTTTTTAGTCATCCCGAGGCCTGTGTATGAAACCCGCGCCCTTCGTCCGTCATGTGCCGAAGACGCTCGATGAGGCCGTAAAGATCCTGGCCGAGGTGGCTCCGAAAGACGGCCGGATTCTGGCGGGTGGGCAGAGCCTTGTCCCGATCATGGCGTTTCGGCTCGCCAAGCCGGCGCATCTTGTCGATATCAACGAAATTGCCGGCCTCGACACGGTGAGTAACGATGGCAAAACGCTGACGATCGGCGCACGCGTGCGCCACGCTGCATTCCACAAACCTGTGGTCGACAATCCGCTCGGTCAGCTGCTGACCGTGGTTGCGCGTCATATCGCTCATTATCCGATACGCATGCGGGGCACGTTCTGCGGCAGCCTCGCGCATGCTGACCCCGCGTCGGAATGGTGCCTGGTGGCTGCGACCCTCGATGCCACACTTGTTGCCAAAAGCACCCGCGGCGCGCGCGAGATTGCAGCAAAAGATTTTTTCGCAGGCATCATGTCGACAACATTGGCCGAGGATGAATTGCTCGTCGAAGCGCGGCTGCCACTCGTCGCGAAGGATACCAAATTTGGCTTCAACGAATTCACCCGGCGTGCAGGCGATTTCGCAATGGCGGCATCGCTGGTGACGTACCGCGTGCAGGGCGGCAGAATTGCCGATGCGCGGATCGGCGTGGGCGGAGCGGAAGCTTCACCGCGCCGCATTCCGGAAGCGGAAGCATGCCTGAATGGCAATGCATCCGGTAAGGCGGTGTTTGTCACCGCAGCCGAGAGCGCCGCAAAGGCAATCGACCCACTGGAGGATCATCAGACCGATGCCCATTACCGTCGCGACCTTGTCCGCGCGGTCGTGCGGCGGGCATTGGAGCAGAGTGTCTGATGGGGCGAACAACCGCGCCGCCAAAAAGCGAGCATGGCACCCGTGGTTCAGGCATGGCCTGGGTGGGGCGTGCAGTGCGCCGGCTCGAAGACCCGGCGCTGGTTAGAGGTCAGGGTCATTTCACCGCCAACGCTCCCGCCGCATATTGGGTGCGCTTCGTGCGCAGCCCCGTCGCCGCTGGACAATTGTCGAAGATCGGCGCTCCGGCCGGAGCGATGGTCTTCACCGCAGACGATCTCAAGGGCGTGAAAAAAATTACGCCAATGCTGCACAAATTTTCCTACCGGCCAATCGGCCAGCCGTTGTTGGCCGAAAGCGTTGTTCGCTTTGTTGGCGAACCGGTTGCTGTCGTCGTTGCTACGTCGGCGGCAGAAGCCGAGGATCTTTCCGAGCAGGTCGAGCTCTCGATCGATGAAACACGGGCCATAAGTGACGCGCGTATGGCGCTGGAAGCGAGTGCGCCTTCAGTACATGTCGAAGTGCCGGGCAATGTCATTCTCGAGGGCAAGGTGAAAACGCCCGGTTTTGACGAGACGTGGGCCGATGCAGACAAAATTATCAAGCTGGAAGCCCGATCGCGGCGGCAGAACGCTACCCCGATGGAGCCGCGCGGCGGCCACGCCTCGTATGAAGCGTCGAGCGGGCGCGTCACGCTGACCTGCTCCACGCAGATGCCGCACCTAACGCGGACGGCAATCTGCGATGTGCTCGGGTTTCCCGAATCCGATCTGCGCGTCATTGCGCCCGATGTGGGCGGCGGCTTCGGACAAAAAATGTCGCTAGCCGGCGAATATGTCGTGCTGGTGTGGCTGGCGCGAAAGCTGAAGGCGTCGGTGGCATGGACGGAGGATCGACGCGAAAATCTCATCGCCGCCTTTCATTCGCGCGATCAGTACATCACGCTCGAGGGCGCTTTTGACAGGAACGCGCGGCTGACCGCATTGAAAGCCGATATCATCGCCAACGTCGGCGCCTATTCGTGCTTTCCCACGACCTGCGGCGTGGAGCCGTTGATGGCGATGGCTGAATTGCCTGGGCCATACGACGTGCAGCAGTACCAATGCCTTGCGCGCGGGGTTGTGACCAACACCTGCACGATGGCGCCTTATCGCGGCGTGTCCCGGCCGGTCATCACCTTCACGATCGAACGCCTGATGGACAAGGCCGCGCGCGCTTTCAGGATTGATCCAATCGACATACGCCGCCGCAACCTGGTCGATCAATTTCCCTACAAATCCGTCACGGGCCTTGAGTATGACGAGGCGACCTACAAGGAGGCGATGGAGATGGCCGTAAAGGCCATCGACGTGCCCAGCTTCCGCAAGCGCCAAAAAGACGCGCGTGCCGCAGGCCGCCACCTTGGCATCGGCTTTTCGACGTTTTGCGAACGCACCGGCTATGGCAGCCCCGCCTTCGCTGCACGCGGGATGGAGATCACGCCGGGGTGGGAAACGGTCATCGTGACCGTCGACCCCTCGGGGTTTGTCGAGGCGCGGATCGGCTCCTCGCCGCACGGCCAGGGCCTGCGCACGACACTCGCGCAGATCATCGCGGACGAGCTCGGTCTTGCGCCCGAGATGATCCGGGTCGTGCATGGCGATACCGACCGCACGCCTTATGGGTGGGGCACCTTCGCCGCCCGTTCGCTCGTCATTTCGGGCGGAGCCACCTTGATAGCGGCGCGGAAAGTTCGCGTCACGCTGCTCAAGATCGCCAGTCATCTGCTCGAAGCTGCGCCGGACGACATTTTGCTCGCCGATGGAATGGCAAAGGTCGCTGGCACCGACCGGACCATCCCGATCGCAATGCTTGCACGCGAAGCCTATATGCAAACGCACCGTTTCAAAGGCGAGATTGAGCCCGGCCTTTCGGAAACAGGGCATTACGATCCCCCCGGCACATTTTCCAATGCCTGCCACGTCGCTATCGTCGAGGTGGACGTGGAGACCGGCCATGTCCGGGTTGAGAAATTTCTGGTGGCTGAGGACGCCGGCCGCATCATCAATCCAATGATCGCTGACGGACAGGTGCATGGCGGCATCGCGCAGGGAATTGGCAATGCGCTGCTCGAGGAAATTATCTACGACGATAACGGCAGCATTCTCACTGCAAGTCTGGCCGACTATCTGCCACCGACCGCGCACGAAATTCCGGAAATCGAACTTCACCACATAGAAACACCGAGCCAGAATTCAATCACGCGCGCCAAAGGTTTAGGTGAAGGCGGCACGATCGGAGCCCCGGCTGCGGTCATCAACGCAATCAATGATGCATTATCGCCGTTCGGCGTGGAGATCGACGAGTTGCCGGCGACGCCGCAAAGAATTCGTGCGCTGCTGCGGGCCAAGGAAAAGGCAGTGTGAATTCAAGCGGACGGCTGGGAGCTAATGTGAATAACAAAACGAACATCACCCTCACCATCAACGGCCGCGACCATGCGATTGCCGTCGAGCCACGGCGCACCCTGGCCGATGCTATTCGTGAGGATTGCGGGCAAACCGGTACGCACATCGGCTGCGAACATGGAATTTGCGGAGCTTGCACCGTCATCGTGGATGGCGAGCCGGTGCGCTCCTGTCTGATGTTCGCCGTACAGGCTGATCGCAAGAAGATCCGCACCGTCGAAGGATTGGCGGACGGCGAAAAGCTGCATCCCATGCAGCAGGCATTTATGGATCATCACGGCTTGCAATGCGGCTTCTGCACGCCGGGCTTTTTGATGCTGGCGGTGGGCGTGCTCGAGCGCGAACCCGATATCAGCGACGGCGACCTGCTTGATGTCCTGTCGTCCAATCTCTGCCGTTGCACAGGCTATCAGAACATCATCAAGGCCGTTCGTGCTGCAGCAAAAGAAATGCGCAAGTGACACTGCTCTCGCCAACCGCTCGTGCCCAGGATGAAATGTTGCTGCGCGTGCAATCAACATACGGGATTCCCGGTCGCGCGGCATTGAACGGGTCCTGGGATGCCTGACCAGAAGCAAAAAGTCATCGGCAGCTCGGTCCCCCGCCTTGAAGATCGGCCGCTGCTGATGGGCCTCGGCCGATTTGCCGCCGATGTCTCCTTTGCCGGCCAGTGGCACATGCGTGTCGTGCGCTCTCCGACGGCACATGGGAAAATCATGGCAATCGATAGCGAGGCTGCGCGCCGACTGCCCGGCGTTCATGCGGTCTGGACCCACGAGGATACCAAAGACATCCCCCACATTCCATTTCGTCTGACCGGGCTCACGGCGCTCGAACCGTATCAGCAGCCGGTGCTGGCAAAAAATGTCGTTCGTTATGTCGGTGAGCCGGTCGCCGTCGTCTTTGCCGAAGATCCCTATGTCGCCGAGGATGCCGCCGAGCTGGTACAGCTTTCAATTGAGCCAATGCGAGCGACGGTTTCGGCAGCTGAACCTCCGGCCATCTACGAGGATCAGCTCACGACGGAGGCAGACGTCCTCAAAAAAGGCTATGGCGACGTCGAAGCGGCTTTTCGAAATGCCCACGCCGTCGTCTCGCTCGAACTCTCCATCGGCCGCCATTCCGGCGTTCCGCTAGAAACGCGCGGCGCCATCGCGCGTTACGACGAGACTTACGACATATTGGAATTGCATGGCGCTGCTAAGGTGCCGCACTGGAATCGCGATACGATCGCACAGATGCTGCAGCGGAAAAAAGAATCCGTGCAGCTGTTCGAAGGTCACGTGGGCGGTGGGTTCGGCGTTCGTGGCGAACTTTATCCGGAAGACATACTGGTCTGCGCGGCCACCTTAAAATTTCGTCGGCCGATAAAATGGATCGAGGACCGCCGCGAGCATCTGATCGCAACCAATCATTCGCGTGAACAGATCCACCGCGTGCGTGCTGCAATCGATGCGCAAGGCCGCATCCTTGGCATCGACGACGAATTCTTTCACGACAACGGCGCCTACATGCGAACCCATGCAGCAACGGTGCCTGACCTCGCAGCTGCAATGCTGCCCGGCCCCTACCGCGTGCCGGTATACCGCGCGATCGGGCACATTCGGCTGACCAACAAGACACCGTGCGGCACTTACCGCGCGCCGGGCCGTTACGAGTCGACCTTCGTACGGGAGCGACTGTTGGACGCAATCGCCGCCAAGGTCGGCGTGGACGGCGTCGAGATTCGCAAACGTAATCTCATCGACAAGGCAGAGATGCCCTATTCTCGGGGCCTCGACACACTCGGCACAAAAGTTGTCTACGATTCCGGCGACTATGCACTTCTGCTCGAGAAGACGCTCAAAGTGGCGCGATGGGATGAGCTTCAGGAAAAACTTAGCAAGCGGCGCAGGAACGGCGAGAAGGTCGGCGTCGGCGTGGCGATGTTCGTGGAAAAGAGCGGACTTGGTCCGTTCGACACGGTGCGCATCGAGGTGAAGCCGGATGGCGCAATCGACGTGATCACCGGCGTGGCTTCCGTCGGTCAGGGCGTGGAAACGGTGATCGCGCAGATCTGCGCCGATACTCTCGGCGTCCACTACGCGAATGTGCGTGTGATCCACGGCCAGACTGACCGAATTGCCCGCGGCATGGGTGCTTTCGCCTCGCGCGTGACGGTGATGTGCGGGGAAGCCACGCGGCTCGCGGCCAACAGGTTGCGCGCTCGCGTGCTGCAGGCTGCCGCGGAGCTGATGCAGACTAATGCCGAGTCACTCGACATCATGAATGGAGAAATCGTCCGGGCGAATGCTCCAGGACCATCGATGCCGCTTGCCGAGCTTGCGCGCACCCAATCCGATGGCCTCAGCGCGGAAGATACTTTCAACTCAACGCATATGGTCTACCCCTACGGCGTTCATGTGGCCGCCGTGCGCGTCGACACGGAAACGGGCGACGTTGCAATCGAGCGCTATGTCATCGCGTACGACGTCGGCAAGGCCGTGAATCCGAGACTGATCGAAGGCCAGATTGCCGGCGGCCTGGCGCAAGGCATCGGCGGCGCGCTGCTCGAGGAGTTCCGTTACGACGAAAATGGCGAGCCATTGTCGGTCACTTTTGCCGACTACCTCATGCCCACGGCGCACGAGGTCCCGGAGGTTTCGGTTCTAGTCGCCGAGGATGCGCCGAGCCCGCTCAACGCGTTGGGCTTGAAGGGTGCGGGCGAAGGCGGCACCAATCCGGTCGGCGCGGTGATCGCCTCGGCAATAGACGACGCGCTTCAACGGCCGGGCACGGTCACTCAACTGCCGATTACACCACAGCGTCTGAAGGCGCTCCTGTAAGAGCGACTATCCGTCTCCCCGGGCCTCGACTACAATTCCCTACGGTCCGTCCGGGCCGCCAGAAGCAAAAATATTGGGATAGGAAAACAATGACGATCATCAGCAGATGGGGATTGGCCGCCACTGCCGGCGTGCTGGCCGTCGCTTTCAACGCCAATGCGCAGGAAAAGCACTATCGTTTTGCACACGACCAGCAGCTCAATTCAGGCTACAGCGTCGCCTACGACATCTTTTCCGCCAAGCTCAAGCAATTGAGCGGAGGCAAGATGTTGGTCGACCAGTATCCGGGTGCGCAGCTTGGACAGGAACCACAACTCCTGCAGCTGGTGAAATCGGGCGATCTCGATTTCGCAATTGTATCGTCGGCAAACACCGCAACGATCTCGCCGCAGGCGGGCGTCATGTCGCTGCATTTTCTGTTCCGCGACGAAAACCACATGGTCAAGGCACTCGCCGACCCGAAGGTATTCGAAGCGATCCGCGACATGATCGACCAGACCGTGCAGGGCATCCACGTGATTGGCCTCGGCACGCAGGGCCTGCGCAACATGTACAGCAAAAGGGAAATACACAAGATCGAGGACATCAAGGCTCTAAAGATCCGCGTGCAGGCGACCGCGACCGAAGATGCAACCTTCGCGGCTTATGGCGCCCAGACGGTTCATATGCCGTTCGGCAGCGTTTACACATCGTTGCAGACGGGCGTCGTCGACGTCGGAGAGAATTCGGTCAACGTCTATCTCATCAACAAGCATTACGAACCCGCGCCTGTGCTTTCGATGACCCAGCACGAGGCCAACAACGCCATTGTCTGGATCAGCGACAAGCTGTGGCAGAGCCTCAGCGACGAGCAGAAAAAGTGGGTGCTCGAGGCGGGCCGCGAAGTCTCGCTGCAGGAACCGAAGAAGGCGTTCGAGCTTGAAGACGCCGCGGCAGGCAAACTCAAGGCCATCGGCATCAAGATCGTGACCGATGTCGACAAGTCCGGCTTCAGAAAGATTTCTGATCCAATGCTCGACAAGCTCGCCAAAGATCTCGGCCCGCATGCCGACAAGATCAAGACGCTGATCAAGTCGATCCAGTAGTCACGCTCAATTCAGTGAAATAAGAGGCCGGTCCTGCCGGCCTCAACCTTAGCGGACGGGCGTGATGGGTATCGCCGACAAGCTGGTTCTGCAACGCCAGCGTCATCTGAAATGGAGGGCACTCGACCCGCTCGAGATGATCTTGATGATCTTCTGCGGCGCGACGCTCTTCGGGTTCTCGATGTCGGTTTGCGCCGATATCGCGACCCGACTACTGGCCAGTCCCTGGCTCTGGCTGCAGGAAGTGACCTCGACGCTATTCATCTACGGAATTTTTATCGGCGCGGCGGTCGCAACCCGCCGCAATGATCACCTCTATCTCACCGCCGTCGCCGAATCGCTGCACGGCAGGTCACGTCTTGTCGCAGAGCTCCTGATACGTCTCATCGTGCTGGTAGTCGCTGTCTGCCTGATCTACTACGGCTATCTCAACTATCTGCGCGGATTCGGCAGTTTTCGCTTGCCGTCAAATACGCCGATTGCCTCGCTCTATGCAGCGATCCCGATATCGGGCGTGCTGATCGCACTGTTCACGATCGAGCAGATCGTTAACGGCTGCCGCAACGGGTTTGACCATCCCGAACCGCAGGAGCCGGACCATTCAGCCGCCTTCGGCGCATCGAGACCGGAGGAGCCGCGATGAGCGCCCCGATCATCCTAGCGCTGATGACGGTGTCCTTTCTGGCCTTCGGCTATCTTGGCGTGCCGGTGCCGTTTGCGCTGCTCGGGGGTGTTTTCATCGGCGCGTTGCTCGCGGATGTTTCGCTGCCCGCCATCCTTCAGAAGGTCTTCGACGGCGTCGACAATGAGGCGCTGCTCGCGATTCCCTTCTTTCTCCTGGTCGGCGAGCTCATGAGCTCCGCCAATGTGGTCGTGCGCATCGCCAATCTGTCGATGGCGCTGGTCGGGCATATTCGTGGTGGCCTGTCGCAGGTTGTCACCGTGTTCAGCATGTTCTTTTCCGAGATGTCGGGCTCGACGACCGCCGATGTCGCCGTCATGAGCCGTGCGCTCGGCGGACCGATGAAGAAGGAAGGCTACGATGGCCCGTTCATCGCCGCGATCATTGCCGCCGCATCGACCATCGCTGCGCTGGTGCCGCCCAGCATCACTGCCGTGGTGTACGGCGCGACCGGTAACGTCTCGATTGCCGGCCTTTTCATGGCCGGTTTCTTGCCCGGCCTCATGATCGGCTTCGGACTGATGACTTATTGCTATTTCTTCGGTCCGATCGGATTCAAGCGACGGCGCGCATCGTTCGGGATGATTGCACTGGCGACGCGTGATGCGGCGCTACCCCTGATGATACCGGTCATCCTGCTCGGCGGCATTCTGAGTGGCTGGTTCACGCCCACTGAAGCCGGTGTCGTGGCAGCGCTATGGATCATTGTCGTCATCATTCCGGCGCTCAATCCCCGGCATATCTGGAACCTGCCCTATGATTTCTGCCTCGCGGGACTGATTTTCTCGCTGCCGCTAATCACAATTGGAGCTGCCAATGCCTTCGGCTACCTGCTCGCTTATCTGCGCGGCGCGATCGTGATTTCCGAATGGATCGTAGCGATCGCCGGCACCGACCCGCATCTCATCATGTTGTTGATGGTGTTGCTTTTCACCATCGTCGGCGACTTCATCGAGCCGGTTCCGACCATCATCATTTTCATGCCGCTGGTGAATGCTCTGACTGCCGTCGGCCATATCAATCCGGTACACATGGGGGTGGTGCTGATCGCAACGCTCGCCTTCGGATTGATCACTCCCCCTTACGGGCTGGTGTTGCTGATGGCGTCGAAGTTCGTTGGCGTACGTTTTTCGCAGGCGTTGAGGGCAGCTTTGCCAATCTATGTCGTGTTTTTCGCGACGATCGCGTTCTGTATCTTTTTTCCCGAGGTTGTGCTCTGGCTGCCAAAGCAGGTGCTGCCGACTTCGGTCGGCTGCTTTCAAAATCCAAGCCGGACCGGACTGATTTGTCCGCATGGCTGACCGTGCCGATCGACAGTGACATACGGCCGAAACTCAAGGCGCCTCCCGGCACCTGCGACACGCATATGCATGTCTACGACGGCAAATATCCCACGGCTTCGACGGCCAAGTTTGTCCCGCCCGATGCACCCGTGGCAGCATATCGGAAAATGTGCGGGCGTCTCGGTATCGAGCGCACCGTGGTCGTGCAGCCGTCGACCTATGGAAAAGACAACCGCTGCACGCTCGAAGCAGTCGCGGCGATCGGCCCCAATGCGCGCTGCATCGTCGTCGTCGATGAAGACGTGACCGACGCAGAACTCGAGCGGCTGACAAAACTCGGTGCAAGAGGGATCCGCTTCTTCATGCTGCCGGGCGCTCCCCTGCCCTGGGAGATCCTCGAAACAATGTCCGCGCGGGTCGCACCGTTCGGTTGGCACGTGCAGCTGCAACTCGACGGCCGCGACCTTCCCGAACGGGAGGCCGTGCTCAAGCGCCTGACCAGCACGCTGGTAGTCGACCACGTAGGAAAATTTCTTGAGCCGGTGCCGCTCGATCACCCCGGATATCGGGTCCTCCAGGGCCTCGTGGATCGCGGCCGCACCTGGGTCAAGCTCTCGGCGCCCTACGAAGTGTCGAAGGTGGGGCCGCCGAATTACGACGACGTCGGCAAGCTTGCGAAGGCGCTGGCGAAAAGCGCGCCGGAGCGGATGTTGTGGGCCACCAACTGGCCGCATCCGACCCCCGGCGCGCCAGTGCCGGACGACGCCTGGATGCTCGACATGCTGCTCGACTGGATTCCGGAAGAGACCGCACGCAACAAGGCGCTCGTCGACAATCCAGCGCATCTTTACAGATTTTAATCGGGTTACACTGGAAAATCCGGCCGATATCCTTTTGCGGTTTTTTCGACATGGCCGGCGAATGGCAGTCCGACATGAGCGGGAAACACCAGCGCGCCGCTTGAGGCGCAATAGTCGAGCACCTTGCGACGGCTGACACGCGCCTGCGCGGCATCCGAGTTTTTCGGAAAATTCCAGTCCGGATAGTGGACCTGCAGCAGGTGATGCCACACATCGCCGATGAAAGCGGCGCGCTGGCCCTTGCTCTCAAGCTTGAAGAATACGTGACCCGGCGAATGGCCCGGCGCCGAGTCGATCTCGATGAAATCGTTAAGCCGGAAAGGGCCGCCGCTCACCAGATCGGCTTTGCCGTACTCGAGAATCGGCACGACGCATTCCCGGAACGTGCCCAGCTCGGCCGGTCCTTCTTTCGGATCGGCATCGATCTTCGAAAAATAGTCCACGTCCGGCTTGGAAAAGACATACCGGGCATTGGGAAATGTCGGCACCCATTTCCCGTCCTTCTGCCGGGTGTTCCAGCCAACATGGTCGTGATGCAAATGGGTGCACATCACCAGGTCGATTTCCTCAGGCCGGGCTCCCGCGGCGGCAAGCCGCTCGAGGTAGGGCAAATTGAGCATGTGCCAGAAGGGCCGCCCCGGCTTTGCTTTGTTATTGCCGCAGCACGAGTCGATCAGGATCTTCTTGCCGCCGACCTGCAGCAACCAGCTGTGAACCGCCAGCCTGATCAGTCCTGTATCCGCTTCATAATGGTGCGGCGCCAGCCAGGACTTATGCTCGGCCGCATGCGCATCAGTGAATTCCGGGAAAATATCCCGCGCCGGATAGGTCGGAAGGTTTGTTTCCTCGACGCGCGCGATGGTGGCATTGCCTACAGTGAACACAGGCATCCCCGAATCTATTTTTTTGGCAAGAACTCATTGGTGAATGTCGACGGGAAGTCGACTTCGGCGGTACCCTTCGGCTGCAGATAGGCGAATGTCGCCCGCGCCTGCGCTTCGCTCATGTGGCCGTCACGGGTCCATATCTGGCTGACGGTCTTATAGGCCTCGGCGTTGGTTTCCGCTGTCATGCTGGGATATTCCTTGGCCATGATTGCAATGCCGCGCTGGGGCTCGTCTTTGAGAATTTTTTGTGCTTCCGCAAAAATCTGCGCGACTTTCCGCAGCATCTCAGGCCTCTCCTTCATGACGTCCGGATGAGTGGCCAAGGTCATAAAGAGAATGTCGCGGAACTCGGGAATTTCGCCGTTCATCATGTTGAGAAAGATCTTTCCCTTGCCGGCTTGCTGCACCAGGACCCCGGCCGGCTCGAACGGCAGCGCGGCGTCGATCAGGTCTTTCTGAAAAGCTGCGACATATGACGGCGCTTCAGCACCGAGATAAACCGCCGAAATATCGCCGGGAAGCGTGAGGCCATATTTCTTTGCCAATACGCCGAGCATCTTCTCGCCCGAGCCGTTGGCGGAGGGCATCGCCACGCGTTGACCTTTCAGTTTCTTGATCTTGTCGGCGACGCTCAGTTTTTCCGAACCCTCCATGAGCTTGTCGCTTGCGATCACATTGTTGACCGGACGATTGGCGATATTGAAGAAGGAGACAATCCGTTTGCCCTGCACCGCAGCCGTCAGGACGTGCTCATAGGACAGGATGCCGACGTCCACCTGCTTGGTAAGCACCGACTGCAGCGCGAGAGGACCGCCCTGCACGTAGGATACTTCGGGCTCCAGTCCATGTTTCAGGAACAACTTTTCCTGTACCGCGACGTACAGCGCGCCCGAGAAGTAGCCGTGGCCGATGTTGGTAATCTTTACGGTCTCAGCCGACGCAGCACCGGCAAGCGACGTGGCCACGGCAATTGCCGCCCAATTCAGTACCTTCATGCACATCCTCCCGGTATTGTTATCAGCGGCCGACGACCCGCCATTGTTGCATGCGATGTTGTACGAATTCGACGATAAAATTAAGTGCAACGGCAAGTAGTGCAATGACGATCAGCACAGCAAAAACTCCGGCGGAATCGAATTGCGAGCCGGAAAACTGCACCAGATAGCCGAGACCACGATTGGCCGCGATCATCTCCCCCAGCACGGCACCGATCAGTGCGTAGGGCACTGAAATCTTCAGGCCCGCAAAGACCCAGGACATCGCCGAAGGAATGATGACTTTGGTGATCACCTGCGTTCGCGTTGCCTTCATCAGCCGGGCTCCATCGATCAGGTCTTGATCGACCTCGCGCACGCCCGCATACGTGTTGAGAAACACAAGGAACAGCACGAGCACGGCGGCAAGAGCCACCTTTGATTCAATGCCAAGTCCGAACCACAGCACAAAAAGTGGAGCCAGCGCGACCTTGGGCAGCGCGTTGAGTGCATTGAGGTAGGGATTGAGAAGCCGGCTGGTGAAAGGCGAAACGCCGAGCCAAATTCCGAGCGCGACGCCGCCGATGGAGCCGACGATGAAGCCCAACACGGTGGCGTAGACGGTCGCCCAAATGTGGATGAATAGCGAGCCGTCGGCGATCCAATCGAGGAGCCTCCTGCCAACATCGATCGGATTGGAAATGAAAAAATTGTCGACCAGCCGACCCGAGGCCCCTTGCCACAGCAGAAGGATGACGACCCCCAGCGCCACCTGGCAGACCACCATGAAGCCGCCGCCAAGTGCCGGCACGCCGACATTCGCGACTTCGCCGCGAAATCCGCCCGATGTCGTTTCCGTATCCGGCGCGGTCACACTCTGTCCTCGTGGTATTCGACGCGCAGGCGCTCCCACAGCGTGTCGTAAAGTTCCTTGAATTCGTTGGTGAACCGCACATTGAGCACGTCGCGCGGACGCTTGAGACCAATATGCTGCTCAAGCGCCACCGTCGCCGGGCGGCGGGTGCAAACCAAGACGCGGTCGGCCAGTGTCACCGCCTCCATGAGATCGTGCGTGACCAGCACCACCGTCTGTTCTGTCTCGGCAGCCAGCTTGAGCAACAGATCATGCATCGCGAGCTTCAGCTGCGCGTCGAGGGCGGCAAATGGCTCATCGAGCAACACTGTTTCGGCTCCGTAAATCAACATGCGCGCAAGGCACGCACGCTTGCGCATGCCGCCCGAGAGCTCGTGCGGGTAACGATGCGCGAAGCCGTCGAGGCCGACGTGGTTGATGACCTGGTCGGCGCGCGCGGCGCGCTCGGCCTTCGCGACACCGGCAAGCTCCAGCGGGAATGCGACGTTGTCCCTCACCGTGCGCCACGGCAGCAGGTTATCTTTCTGCGTCATATAACCGACATCGGTATTCACATCGGACACGCGCGCGCCTTTGTACAAGATCGCGCCGGACGAAGGCGGGTAAAGGCCGGCGATCATGTTGAGCAGCGTGGACTTGCCGCAGCCGCTCGGCCCGATGATGGCGACAATTTCCTTTTGGGCGATCGTCAGGGTGATCTCGCGAACGGCATCGACCAGTTCGTCCTGCTTCCGGAAGGTCTTCGACACCTGGCGCAGGTCGATCATGACGGCGTCTCTAGAAGATCGACCGCTGATGGCCGCCGTCGACGTCGATATTGGCGCCTGCGATAAACGCGGCACGCTCCGAAGCGAGGAAGGCAACCGCTTTGGCGATATCTTCGGGCGTTCCCCAGCGGCCGAGCGGCACCTCCGCGCCCCATCTGCTTTCCTGCTGTTCGAGGCTGCGTCCGTAATAGACCTCGTTGTGCAACGTGAGGTTTTCAGTAAGCGGGCTCCTGATGCGGCTCGGACAGACCGCGTTGACGAGGATGCCGTGCGGCGCAAGCTCGTCGGACAGCGATTTCACGAAAGCATGCTGAGCGGCGTTGACCACCGTCGAAGCGATGGCACTGGCCTGCGGCACTTTCCCAGCCTGACCGATGATGACAATAAACCGACCGCCTCCGCGTCGCCTCATCCCTGGCACCACGCAGCGGGCCAGCTCCCAGGCACCCAGCACCTTGGTCCGGAAATGACGCTCCAGCGCTTCACCCGTGACCTCATCGAGACGGCCGGGCAGATGTGTTCCTGCATTGCTCACGACGATGTCGATGCCGCCTAAGGATTGACTGACGTTATCGACCAGGGCTGCGGTGTCAGATGGCTTGCAGATATCGGCAACAAAGCCCTTGACCCCGGCAGAACCAATGGTCGTTACGGCGCGGTCAAGCTTTCCTTGGTCACGGCCGCAAATGCCGACGCGACAACCTTCTGCCGCCAGGGTCCGTGCGATGGCCAGCCCGATGCCGCTAGTGCCACCCGTGATCAACGCGACCCTGTCGGTCAAACCGAGCTGCATGTCGTTTCACCCGAATACATAGCGATGATAGCCGCCGTCGACGCTGACGGCGCTGCCCGCAACGAAACCGGCGCAATCCGAGACCAGAAAGGCGACCAGATCGGCGACTTCTTTCGGCTGCCCGGTGCGACCGAGAGGATTGGCCCGGGTGAAGCCTGCCGCCGCCGTCGCCCGATCGACGCTACGCTCGCGCATCTCTTTTTGGATCAACGAAGCCAGCAATTCGGATTCGATATATTGCGGACATACCGCATTGACGCGAATGTTGTCGCGCGCCACCGAATCCGCCACCGACTTGCTCATTGCCATCAGCGCTGCGTTGGTAACGCCCGAGGGGAAACGATCGGGATGCGGATGACGCGCCGCCTGCCCCACAATATTGACGATGCGTCCGTCGCGCTGCGCCTTCATCGTCGGCAGCACCGCTTTTATCATCGTGAAAAAGCCAAACACCTTGTCGCGCAGCTGTCGCTCGAGAATCTCAAGCGTCGTGCTTTCGACCGTGCCACGCAAATGCGTGCCAGCATTGTTGACAAGGATGTCGATGCGCTCAAACGTTTGCAGCACCGTATCGATGAACTTCCTGACGGCATTCTCATCGGTGACATCGGTCGGCACGCCGAGTACGCGGCCCTTTTTCGACAATTCAGCGACTGCCGCCTCAAGTTGCGCGGCGTTGCGACTGCAAATTGCAACGGCGCAGCCTTCTTCCAGCAGCACTTGCGCGACCGCCTTGCCGATCCCGCGTGAACCACCGGTGACCACAGCAACTTTGCCGCTCAAGCCGAGCTGCATTGCATTCCTCGTTTTCTTGTTGCATTGCCGCCGCGAGCGATACTCTATGCTGCCTCTGAGGGCGTCAACGGGAGACTATGATGGATTTGGGCATCAAAGGCCGCCGCGCGATCGTCACCGGTGGCTCGAGTGGCATCGGTTTCGAGACGGCGCGACAGTTCCTCGAAGAAGGCGTGCGCGTGTTGATCACCGGACGCAATCAGCAAAAACTCGACAAGGCGCGAGACGAATTGGCCAGGCGCACCGGCGGCGAGGTGCATGCCGTCGTGGCCGATATGACAAAAGAATCCGACATCGCGAAAATGGTGGAGACGGCAAAACAAAAAATGGGTGGCGTCGACATCCTCGTCAACAATGCCGGTCAGATGTATTCGGGTCGGTTCTCGGTGATCAAGGACGACGAGCTCAAGACGCAGCTTGAAACCAAGCTGTTCGGCTTCATGCGGGCAATACGCGCGGTTTATCCGATGATGAAGGCGCAGAAATGGGGCCGTATCGTCAATACGATCGGCGGTGCCGGCAAGGAGCCCGATCCCTACATGTTCGGGAGCGCGATGACGAATAGTGCCCTGCTAAATCTGACCAAGTCACTGTCGGAAGAATTTGGCGAAGACAACATTCTGGTCAATGCGATTTGCCCCGGCTGGGTGGAAACCGATCTCTGGGTGCGCAACGCGGAAGGCATGAGGAAGGAATTTGGCGTTACCACGGAAACGGAAGCGCGCAAGGTTGCGGCGAGGAAAAATTCGCTGGGGCGCATGGGCAGGCCGGCCGAACTCGCCAACGCGACCGTTTTTCTTTGCTCGGAACGCGCGAGCTACATCACCGGCGTATCGATGAACCTTGACGGCGGCCGGCTGAAAGGCCTCTGGTGAACTATCCCAGCTTGCGCAGGAGCTTCACAATCTGGCGCTGCTCTTCCGCGGTCAGCGGCGCAAGGGTCGTTGCGGTGATATCGCCGGCGACGTGAGTGGCCTCTTCTGTCACCTGCCTTCCGCGCTCGGTCAGAGCGACAGCCCGGCGCCGCCGATCGTTAGGATCGTTAAGCGCGGTGACAAAGCCGCGCATGTGCAACCGATCGACCACGCCCTTGATGGTAGCGGCATCAAGGTAGATCAAACGGCCCAGATGGTTTTGCGAACAGGGACCCACTTCGTAAAGCTTGGCCAACGCGGCAAACTGGGTCTGGGTCAGCTCCGCGACCATACGCGACGCGAAAATCGAGGTATGACGCTGCATAGCGACGCGCATCAGGAAGCCCGCCTGGTCATCGAGCACGTATCCTCCTTGCACTGATGAATCAGCTGGAGCTGCGACGACTTTCAATTTTTGCCGCAATGTTTTCATGCTTGCATTCCATCCCGAGCATTCATTCTACACCGTAAGATAGGTCCTTTGCACCTCGACATTGCTGTCGAGCTCCGCGACCGAGCCATGCCAATGAATCTGACCTTTTTCCAGCACGTACACGCGATCGGACACCAATCGCGCGAAATGGATATTCTGCTCTGACAGCAAAATCGACAGACCCTGTTTCTTCAATGCGAGAATTGTGTGGGCCATCTGCTCGACGATCAAGGGCGCTACGCCTTCCGAGGGCTCGTCAAGCAGCACAAGCAGAGGATTGCCCATAAGTGTGCGCGCTACGGTAAGCATCTGCTGCTCGCCTCCGCTCATCCGTCCCCCAAGGCGATCCGGCATTTCAGCGAGATTGGGAAACAGCTTGAACAGTTGCTCCGGTGTCCACGAGGGAGCGGGTGCGCCATCGGCAAAGTGACGCGGGGGCTGGCGACCAACGTCGAGATTTTCCATCACAGTCAGATCGACGAATATGCGGCGGTCTTCCGGGGTAAAGCCCAGTCCGCGGCGCGCAATTTCGAACGGTTTTTTCCGCGAGATATCCTCGCCGCTGAATCGCACCGTGCCGGCGCGTAGGGCCACCAGGCCCATGATCGCTTTCATCGTCGTGGACTTGCCGGCACCGTTGCGTCCCATAAGCGCGACCACTTCGCCGCGACCCACCTCGAAGCTCAGGTCATACAGGATGCGAGCAGCGCCGTACCAGGCGCTCAAGCGTTCAACCGCAAGCATCGTGTCGCTCACTGCACCGCCCCGGCGAAAGTCTTGCCCGTGCCGAAATAAACGTCGCGCACCTGCGCATTATCGCGGATCGAGGCTGCATCACCATCGGCTATCAGACGCCCCCTGGCCAGCACGATGATGCGGTCCGCAAAAGCGAACACCACGTCCATGGAATGCTCGGTAAACAGAACCGAAATATTGCGCTCGACGACCAGCCGCTTGACGAGCGCAATCAATTCATTGCGCTCACGTGGCGCCATTCCTGCGGTCGGTTCGTCCATCAACAAGAGGCGCGGCTCATTGGCGAGAGCAATTGCGAGCTCGACGCGCTTGATGTCGCCATAGGCAAGCTCCCGGCTTGGCCGGTCGGCGGCCTCACGCATGCCGACCTGCGCCAGCAGATCGAGCGCGCGATCATGATGCAGGTCCGCAGCCGGACGCCAAAGCTCGTATGTCTCTCGCGCGTGCGAAATCAGCGCCATCTGCACATTTTCGCTGACCGTCATCGAGCCAAACGTTGCGGCCACCTGGAAGGTGCGTCCTACACCGAGCCGCCAGATATCGCGCGGTTCGAGCCCGGCTATATCCCTTCCCTCAAAGAGAATTTTTCCCGAGTCGGGCTTGAGCTGCCCGTTGATCATATTGAAACAGGTCGACTTTCCGGCGCCATTGGGCCCGATCATGGCAAGGAATTCACCTTGCGCGATATCGAAGCTGACATCGTTGACGGCGCGCACGCCGCCGAATGCCTTCGACAATGCGCGTACCTCAAGAACGTTCATGATCTGGCCCCTGCCCTGCGCCAGATCGATGAAAAGGCGCCGACTATTCCCTGTGGGAATGCCAGCACCAGCAGCAGGATGATCAGCCCAAGGAGCGCCCGCCAATATTCGGTTTGCCGCATAACCGTATCTTGCAGGGTGGCAAATACCGATGCGCCGACGATGGGGCCGGTAAGAGTCTGGATGCCGCCGAGCAGCACCATTACCAGTCCATCGATCGAGCGTCCGACGTGAATCGTCTCGGGTGAAATGGAGCCTTTTGCAAAAGCAAACAATCCGCCAGCAACGCCGCAAACCCCGCCTGCAATGGCGAAGCCGAGCCAGTGTACGCGCTTCACATCGATGCCTATGGCTTCTGCACGCAGCACTGAATCACGTCCGGCGCGCATGCCGTAGCCGAAGGGTGCGAAGAGGAAGCGCCGCAGCAGCAGGACCCCGATCACTGCCAACGTCAGTGTGAGCAGAAAATAAACCCACGACTTGTCAAACGGTGGCGGCGGCCAGACGCCGACGACGCCATTCGAGCCGCCGGTCAGCGCCTCCCACTGGAACACTAAAGCCCAGACGATTTGAGCAAAGGCGAGCGTGAGCATTGCAAGGTAGACGCCGGACAGCCGGACCGCGAACCAGCCGAACAGCAGCGCGCCTGCAAGAGCGACGAGCGGGGCGGCGGCGAGTGCAAGACCCATCGGCATCGCCACCCATTTCACCAGCAGCGCCGCACCATAGGCGCCGAGGCCAAAGTAGGCGGCGTGGCCGAACGAATGCATGCCGCCAGGTCCCATGATGAAATGCAGCGAGGTCGCGAAAATCACCGCGATCAGGACGTCGATGCCGAGAATGAGCAGATAAGGCGAATTGCGCGCGATCAGCGGCAGACACAGGAGCACCAGCAGGGTCGCGGCGCCGAGCATTTTTAGTGCTGGTGTGGCCGGTCGGATCGGGTCTTCCGGCTCCGCGATCGAGCGAACCTGCGCTTGCTGCCGTCCCATCAGACCGTACGGACGCACGATGAGCACAACCGCCATCACCAAAAATTCGGCAACGAGCGTCAGTTTCGAGAAATTGACCGTGAAAAGCCCGAAATCGACAACGCCAATGCCTATGCAGAGCGCTTTCACTTCGGCGATGATGACGGCGGCGAGATAGGCGCCGGTAATGGACCCCATCCCGCCAACAACCACCACCACAAACGCATCGCCGATTGCCACCAGATCGGTGGCAAGATTGGCGGGCTCGCGCGCCAGCTGCAATGCGCCCCCCAAGCCAGCCAAAGCGGCGCCGAGGGCAAACACCGAGGTGAATAGCACGGCCTGATTGACGCCCAGTGCGCTCACCATTTCCCGATCCTGCGTGGCGGCCCGCACCAGGCGGCCGAAGCGGGTGCGAGCGAGCGCGAAGTGCAGCACGAGCAACACAGCGGGACCGGCCACGATCAGGAACAGGTCGTAAGTCGGCAAATGACGTCCGAGTATCTCAATCGATCCGCGCAACCCCGGCGCGCGTGGTCCGAGCAGATCCTCCGGGCCCCACAGCCAAAGCGTGGCGTCATTGATCACGAGAACCAGCGCGAACGTGGCGAGCAGCTGGAAGAGTTCGGGCGCGCGGTACACGCGCCGAAGCAGGAGGATTTCGATCAACGCCCCGATTGCACCGATGATGAGAGCGGTTGCGACAATTCCGCCCCAGAAGCCGATGACGCCCCCGACATGTGTTGCAAAGGAATAGGCGACATAGGTCCCGAGCATATAAAGGGACCCATGCGCGATGTTGATGATGCGGGAAACTCCGAAGATCAGCGACAGCCCAACCGCGATAAAAAACAGGCCCGACGCAGTTGAAAGGCCGTTGAGCGCCTGAAACAGGAGTCCGCTGAAACTCATTTTACCTCATCCCGCATGCGGAGAAAATTCCGAGCGGGAGCAGGAAGTCGGGCGAGGAATCGAGGCAGATTGTCATCGTCAAACCCCCCTCGCCCGGCTCGCCGCTTACGCGGCTCGCCACCCTCTCCCCACATGCGGGGAGAGGAAGAGTGCGCCTGATTGCCTCGTCACGATCAATTCGATTCGGTCGGCCGCAGCTTCAGGACCTCGGCATCAGACGGCAGCACCGTGGCGCCATCGACGTACTGAAAGTCCGTCATTGTACCCTTGCCGCCTTCCAGCGCGATTTTGCCGACATGGGCGCCCATGGTCGCCTGGTGATCGCTCGCCCGATAGTGGAATGGACCGAATGGGCTATCGAGCTGGAGACCCTTGAAGGCCTCCACCAGCTTCTCGGTATCCGTGGACTTTGCCTTGGCGATGCCAGCCGCGAGCGATGTCATCGTCACGTAGCCGACGACCGACCCGAGACGCGGATAGTCGTTGTATTTTTTCTTGTAGGCATCGACAAAGGCCTGATGTTCCTTGGTCTTGATCTTGTCCCAGGGATAGCCGGTGACGACCCAGCCGACCGGCGCTTCGTCCTTGAGTGGGTCCAGATACTCCGGCTCGCCCGAGAGCAGGCTCACCACCGTGCGATTCTTGAATACGCCGCGGGTATTGCCTTCGCGCACGAATTTGGCGAGATCGCCGCCGAACAGCACGTTGAAGATTGCGTCCGGTTTTGCGTCGTCGATCGCCTGCGCCACCGCGCCGGCATCGATTTTCCCGAGTGGCGGCGCCTGCTCGGTCACGAACTCGACATCGGGTTGCGCCTTCTTCAAGAGCGCCTTGAAGTTTTCGGCTGCCGACTGGCCATATTCGAAATTGGGATAGACCAGTGCCCAGCGTTTCTTCTTTGCCGCGGTCGCCGCCGGCATCAGCATGTTGACCTGCATGTAGGTCGTTGGGCGCAGGCGGAACGTGTACTTGTTTCCGTTCTGCCAGGTGATCTTGTCGGTGAGCGGCTCGGCGGCGAGAAAGAAGACCTTCTTCTGGCCGGCGAAATTGGTCACCGCTAGCCCGATATGTGAAAGAAAGGTGCCGGCGATCAGCGCAACGCCTTCGCGCGTGACCAGCTCTTCGGCCACCCGCACCGCCTCGCCCGGATTGGCGCCGTCGTCGCGCGAGATCACCTCAAGCTTTTTGCCGAGGACGCCGCCTTTGGCGTTGATCTCTTCGATCGCCATTTCCCACCCTTTCTTGTACGGGTCGAGGAAGGCAGGCTGCGCCTTGTAGCTGTTGAGCTCGCCGATCTTGATTGTGTCCTGCGCCGTCGCCGGCGAAACGAGCCCAGCCGCGAAGAGACCGGCAGCCGCAAGATACTGCACATGACGCTTCATCATAATTTCACTCCGTGCGTGGCGGAAAGCCGCGCTACAGGCGCGGGACCGCGGGTGAATCCAAGTCCTGTCGCCTCCGGCCGGCGAGCTTGTTTGTGCGCAAATAGTCCGACCGGCGGCCCAAACTTGTCAAGCGAGTGCGGCATTGCTGCGACTGCAGTCCTGGGTGGACATCAGCCCGTCGGCTTGTCCCGGAAACGGTCCATCAGCGGCTTGTCTTGCCCGCCGTCAATTTCGATCATGGTTCCGTTGACCATCGCCATCAGCGGCGAGGCCAGCATGACGACGAGATTGGCGACCTCGTCGACCTCAGCGATGCGCCCCATCGGAATTGAGGCCGGT
>Ga0075419_10000506_pt1 | contig 24693 bp, 17 predicted proteins | sample SoiMetdeltSBSDD3_FD_76900 | JGI IMG/M metagenome (GOLD analysis project Ga0075419, IMG submission 76900) | Bulk soil microbial communities from a Populus tree surrounding site in Tennessee, USA - Soil MetaG P. deltoides SBSDD3 | ecosystem: Environmental > Terrestrial > Soil > Tree plantation... | reverse complement strand
GGCCGTGCGATACCCACGTCGTCGTACCACCGGTCGATCCGGGCCGGCATGTCGCCGGGTGCCAGGAAGACCGGGTCCTGCACGTCGAACACCCGCGCGGTCGCCGGCAGCGAGGCAGCAGCCGCCAACAGCCGGTCGAGCGGCTCGGCGGAACCCGCACGCTCCCAGGTGCGCAGGCTCTCGCTGAGCAGCCACAGCCCCATGACGTTGGTCAGGAAGCGGACCCGTCCGTCGACCCCGCCCTCGTTGGTGAAGTTGGCGGAGCGGCCGGCGTCGGTCACGACGGGCTTGTCGAGCTCGACGCCGACCAGCCCCCAGGTCCCGCACGAGATGTAGGCCGCGTCGTCGGTCTGGATGGGAACACCGACGACGGCGGAGGCGGTGTCATGGGACCCGACGGCAGTCACCGCGAGCCCTGGGACCCCGACGCGCTCGGCCGGCGCGGGAAGCAGGGTGCCGATCACGTCGCCGGGGTCCACGATCCGGCCGAGCAGACCGCGAGGCAGGCCGAGGCGCTCGACGAGCTCGTCGTCCCACGCGCCGGTGCGCACGTCGAGCAGAGCGGTGGTCGATGCGTTCGTGCGCTCGGTGACCGCCTCGCCGGTCAGCCAGTAGGCCAGCAGGTCCGGGACCAGCAGGAGCTGGTCCGCGCAGGCCACCCACGGATCGGCGGCGAGCTGGTACACGGTGTTGAACGGGAGGAACTGCAGGCCGGTCCGCTGGTAGAGCTCGCGCTGTGGCACGGCCTCGTGCACGAGGTCGACGCCGACGGCCCGCTGCTCGTCGCGGTAGTGGAAGGGTAGGCCCAGCAGCCGCCCGTCGCGGAGGAGGCCGTAGTCGATGGCCCACGAGTCGATCGCGACGCCGGCCAGCTCGCCGGAGGCCGCACGGGCCGCGCTTGCGATGCCCTCCAGCCCCCGCTGGTAGAGCTCGACGACGTTCCAGTGCAGGCCGTCCGGCAGCCAGACCGGGTCGTTGGGGAACCTGGCGACCGCCTCCGTCCGGAGCACTCCGCGGCCGACCTCGCCGAGGATCACCCGGCCGCTCGAAGCACCGAGGTCGACCGCTGCGACGTGAACCGTCATGGCCTCACCTGAGGAAGGCGGCGGCGACGCCCGCGTCGACCGGGATGTGCAAGCCGGTGGTCTGGGTGAGGTCGGGACCGACGAGCGCGAACACCGCGCCGGCCACGTGCTCGGGCAGCACCTCCCGCTTGAGCAATGTGCGCTGGGCGTAGAACTTGCCGAGATCCTTCTCCTCGACGCCGTACACCGCGGCCCGGTTGGCGCCCCAGCCGCCGGCGAAGATCCCGGAGCCCCGCACCACCCCGTCGGGGTTGATGCCGTTGACCCGGATGCCGTGCTCGCCGAGCTCCGCGGCCAGCAGGCGCACCTGGTGCGCCTGGTCGGCCTTCGTCGCGGAGTAGGCGATGTTGTTCGGACCGGCGAAGACGGAGTTCTTGCTCGAGATGTAGACGATATCGCCGCCCAGCCGCTGCTCGATCATCGAAGCTGCCGCCGCACGCGAGACGAGGAAGGATCCCTTGGCCATCACGTCGTGTTGCAGATCCCAGTCGGCAACCGTTGTCTCGAGCAACGACTTGGACAGCGAGAGGCCGGCGTTGTTCACCACGAGGTCGAGGCCACCGAAGGCCAGCAGCGCGGCCTCCACTGCCGCCCCGACCTTGGCCTCGTCGCTGACATCGACCTGTACACCGACCGCGACGTCGGTGCCGCCGATGTCCGCCGCGGCGGCCTGCGCTTTCTCGAGATCGAGATCGGCGACCACGACGCACGCACCCTCGGAGGCGAGCCGCTGCGCGATCGCCTTGCCGATGCCGGAGGCAGCACCCGTCACGAGCGCGATCCGCGTCGCGAGCGGCTTCGGCTTCGGCATCCGCCGGAGCTTGGCCTCCTCCAGCGCCCAGTACTCGATGCGGAACTTCTCCGCCTCGTCGATCGGCGTGTACGTCGACAGGCCCTCGGCGCCACGCATCACGTTGATCGCGTTGACGTAGAACTCACCCGCGACCCGCGCGGTCTGCTTGTCCTTGCCGAAGCTGAACATGCCGACACCGGGTACCAGCACGATCAGCGGGTCCGCGCCGCGGATGGCCGGCGAGTCCGGCGTCGCGTGCCGGTCGTAGTACGCCTGATAGTCCGCCCGGTACGCCGTGTGCAGCTCGCGCAGCCGGGCGACCGAGTCCTCGACACTCGCGGTGGCCGGCAGGTCCATGACCAGCGGCTTCACCTTCGTGCGCAGGAAGTGGTCCGGGCAGCTGGTGCCAAGGGCGGTAAGGCGCGGGTGCTCGGCTCGCGCGAGGAAGTCCAGGACGACGTCGGCGTCGGTGAAGTGGCCCACCATCGGCCTGTCGTGCGACGCGATCGAGCGGATCGTCGGCACCAGAGCCGCCGCCCTCGCACGCCGCTCGGCCTCCGGCAACGCGGCGTACCCGTCGAGAACGGGACCGAACGGCTCGGGCTTGGAGTGGCGGTCGACGTATCGCGCGGCGGTGTCGATGATCCACAGCGAGTTGCGCTCCGCCTCCTCGCTGGTGTCGCCCCATGCCGTGATGCCGTGCCCGCCGAGGACACAGCCGACCGCCTGCGGGCTCGCCTTCTTGATCGCCGCGATGTCGAGGCCGAGCTGGAAGCCCGGCCGCCGCCACGGCACCCAGACGACCTTGTCGCCGAAGATCTCCTTGGTCAGGTGCTCCCCGTCGGCCGCCGTGGCTACGGCGATACCGGAGTCCGGGTGGAGGTGGTCGACGTGCGGAGAGTCGACCAGGCCGTGCATCGCGGTGTCGATCGACGGGGCCGCACCGCCCTTGCCGTGCAGGCAGTAGTCGAACGCCGCCACCATCTCGTCCTCGCGCTCGACGCCGGGGTAGACGTCGACGAGCGAACGCAGCCGGTCCAGCCGCAGCACCGCGAGCCCGCTCTCGGTGAGCGTGCCGAGGTCGCCCCCGGAGCCCTTGACCCACACCAGCTCGACGTCCTCGCCGGTGACCGGGTCCCTCTCGGTGCCCTTGGCCGACGTGTTCCCGCCGGCGTAGTTGGTGTTCTTGGGGTCGGCGCCCAGCCGGTTCGACCGGCCGAGGAGTGCCTCCACATCAGGGTTGGTCATGGCGTCGTCAGTTCCATCCTGCCTGGGCGCCGCCGACGCGGTCCGCCTCGATCTGCTCCTGGTACCCGCTGGCCAGGTAAGCGGCCATCGGGTCGGCCGGCAACCCGCGCTCCTCGCGCCAGCCGGCCAGGTCGCGCCGTACGTCGGTGTAGAACGCGTCCATGAAGATCTGGTTGGCCGCCAGCACATCACCGTCGCGGCGGGCCCGGTCGAGAGCCTCGGTGTCGAGGAGGAGGGCCCGGGCGGTCATCTCCTGCACGTTGAGCACGGAGCGGATCTGCCCGGGGATCTTCTTCTCGATGTTGTGGCACTGGTCGAGCATCAGGGCGACCTCGCTGCGCGCGCCGTAGCCACCGCCGCGCACCACCTCGACCAGGATGCGGTACAGCTGGAACGGGTCCGCCGCCCCGACCATGAGGTCGTCGTCGGCGTAGAACCGGCTGTTGAAGTCGAACGACCCGAGCTTCCCGAGCCGCAGCAGCTGGGCCACGATGAACTCGATGTTCGTGCCGGGCGCGTGGTGGCCGGTGTCGAGGCAGACGACGGCCTTCTCGCCGAGGGCCACGCAGTGCGCGTACGACGTGCCCCAGTCCGGGACGTCGGTGTGGTAGAAGGCCGGCTCGAAGAACTTGTACTCCAGCACCAGCCGCTGGTCGTCGCCGAGCTGCTCGTAGATCGTGGCCAGGCCCTCGGCCAGCCAGTCCTGCCGGCTGCGCATGTCCGCCTGGCCGGGGTAGTTGCTGCCGTCCGCGAGCCAGATCTTGAGGTCGCGCGACCCGGTCTGGTTCATCACGTCGACGCAGTCGAGGTTGTGCTGGACCGCCTTGGCCCGGATCTTGGGATCGGCATGCGTGAGGCTGCCCAGCTTGTAGTCGTCGTCCTGGAAGGTGTTGCTGTTGATCGTGCCCAGCCGCACGCCCTGGTCCTCGGCGTAGACCCGGAGCTTGCCGAAGTCGTCGACGAGGTCCCACGGGATATGCAGCGCGACGCTCGGCGCCAGACCGGTGAACCGGTGCACGGTGGCCGCGTCGGCGATCTTCTCCGCTACCGTGCGCGGCGTGCCGGGTGACCCGAACACCTTGAAGCGGGTGCCGGAGTTGCCGTAGGCCCACGACGGGACCTCGACGGCGAGCTCGGCCAGCCGAGGGGCGATGGAGGCGAACGTATCCATGGGTGTCAGCTCCTGCGAAGAGCGCGAGTTGGTGTTTTGAATCGTTACAAATCTCTGCCACAGTAAGTGAGAGCATCCCAGGTGGTCAAGGAGTCTGCGGCAACGTGAGTCAAGATTTCCCCGGAACCCGGCGCGGGCCCGCGCCTGGCTGCGGTCATGGAGAGGGGTAGCGATGGTCAGCGTGAAGGATGTGGCCCGGGCGGCCGGCGTGTCACTGGGCACGGTCTCCAACGTGCTGAATCGTCCCGACCGCGTGAGCGAGACGACACGGATCCGGGTGGAGCACGCAATGGTCCAGCTGGGGTTCGTGCGCAACGAGGCCGCGCGGCACCTGCGGGCCGGCCGGAGCAAGACGATCGCGTTCGTGGTGCTCGACGCGACCAACCCGTTCTTCTCCGACGTCGCCCAGGGCGCCGAGGAGGGGGCGGCCAGAAGGGACTACGTGCTGTTCCTCTGCAACAGCGACAACCGCGAGGAGCGTGAGCACCAGTACCTCGTGCGGCTCCAGGAGCAGCGGGTCGCCGGGATCCTGGTCACTCCGTTCGACGCGGACGATCCCTTCCTGCAGCGGCTGACCGCACGGGGCATACCGGTGGTCGTCGTCGACCGCACCCCCTCGACACCGGACGTCTGCGCCGTCGCGGTCGACAACCAGCTCGGCGGCCGGCTCGCCGCCGAGCACCTGCTGGATCTCGGCCACGAGTCGATCGCGTTCGTCGGCGGCCCGCACTCGATCGGCCAGGTCCACGAGCGCTGGCTCGGGGCCCGGGCTGCCTTGGTCGCCGCCGGCCTCGACGAAGACCGGGTGATGCGTCTGGACACCGAGGCGCCCAGCGTCGCGGGCGGCCGGCACGCCGGTGAGCGACTGGCCGGACTTTCCGCGGCGAGACGCCCGACGGCCGCGTTCTGCGCCAACGACCTGCTCGCGCTGGGACTGCTTCAGCAATGTGTCGCGCTCGGGATCCGGGTGCCCGACGACCTGGCGATCGTCGGGTACGACGACATCGAGTTCGCCTCGGCCGCCGCCGTACCCCTGACCTCGATCCGGCAGCCGCGTCGTGAGCTCGGCCTGACGGCCGCCCGGCTGCTGCTCGACGAGGCGGAGAACCCCCAGCACCGGCACGAGCACGTCATGTTCACCCCAGAGCTGGTGGCGCGCGCCTCGACAAGGCGGTCCGCCGGAGCCTGATCAGCCGTAAGAATTTTGCGGCTCACAGGCCCTTGACACCCCGAAGGCCATCACTTAATTTCACTGTAATTCGTTGATGAAACGTTTCATCAACACGCTTAAGGGTGATCGCAACGGCGGTCCCACAGACGGAGGTTTCTCATGAGGCTCGGTACCTCACGCAGCGGCGTCCTGGCCGCCGCGGTCCTGACTGCGGGGTCCATCGCCCTCTCCGCGTGCAGCGCGGGGTCATTGGGCTCCAGCGAGCAGAGCACACCCGGCAAAACCCAGATCACGTTCCTCACCAACAACGACCCGAACAACGTCAAGACGGCGAACGCCATGATCAAGGCGTTCCAGACCGACAACGCCGACATCACCGTCAAGCTCGACACCCGCCCCGGCGGCGGTGAGGGCGACAACCTGGTCAAGACCCGGCTGTCCACCGGCGACATGGCCGACGTGTTCGAGTACAACTCCGGCTCGCTGTTCCAGGCGATCAGCCCGGAGAAGAACCTGACGCCGGTGTCGGACGCGGCCTGGGCCGGCGACCTCGACGACACCTTCAAGAAGGTCGTGACGGCAGGTGACAACCTCTACGGCGCGCCTTGGGGTCCTGCCACCGGTGGCGGGGTGCTGTACAACACCAAGGTCTACACAAAGCTCGGGCTGAAGGTCCCGACGACGTGGGACGAGTTCATGGCCAACAACGCGAAGATCAAGGCCGCGGGCGTCACCCCGGTCGCGCAGACATTCGGTGACACCTGGACGTCGCAGATCTTCGTTCTCGCGGACTACCACAACGTCGACGAGGCCGACCCGTCGTTCGCCGAGAACTACACCGCCAACAAGGCCAAGTACGCCACCACGCCGGCCGCCAAGGCAGGCTTCCAGCACCTCGAGGACGTCCACAAGGCCGGCTACCTCAACAAGGAGTTCGCCGCAGCCAAGTTCGAGGACGGTCTGCGCGCGGTGGCAACCGGCACGGCCGCGCACTATCCGATGATCACGTTCGCCGTACCCGCGATGTACGGCGTCACGCCGAAGAATGTGAACGACGTCGGCTTCTTCGCCTTGCCGGGAACGGACGCGGCCAAGGCCGGTGTCACCATCTGGGAGCCGTCCGGCATCTACATCCCGAAGACGACGACCGACGCCAAGCTCGAGGCGGCGAAGAAGTTCCAGGCGTTCGTCGCGTCGCCGAAGGCGTGCGAGGTGCAGGCGAAGGTGGCACCGATCGGAGGACCGTTCCCGATCAAGTCATGCACCCTTCCGGCCAACGTGGCCACCGCCGTCAAGGACCTCACGGGCTACGTCGAGAAGGGCGCGATCACCCTGGCCCTGGAGTTCCTCTCCCCCATCAAGGGCCCCGCGCTCGAGCAGATCACCGTCGAGGTCGGATCCGGGATCCGCTCGGCAGACGCCGGAGCAAAGCTCTACGACAAGGACGTCGAGAAGCAGGCACAGCAACTCGGTCTCGAAGGCTGGTAGGCACACCGATTTCGTCCGGTCCCGCCCCTCACCGGGGCGGGCACCGGGCCGGTGAGGCCGGAAAGGCGAAGACGATGGCCAACACAGTTCAGACCAAAGCCGCAGTACGTCCAGTGGACACGCAGCAGCCCCGGGCAACGGTCGCCCGGCGCCAGAAGAGCCCCTACCCGTTCTGGTTCATGATTCCGGCAGGGGTCATCTACACGGTCCTGTTCCTCGTCCCCGCGGCTGTGGCGTTCTACTTCAGCCTCACCCGGTGGACGCTGTTCGACCAGGAGTTCATCGGCCTCGACAATTACGTCCAGTTCTTCCAGGAGCCGGCGCTGGTGTCGGGCCTCACCCACACCCTGATCTTCGCGGTGGTGACCTGCGGGCTCAAGGTCGTGATCGGCATGGCGCTGGCGGTGCTGCTGACGTCGCAGATCATCGGGCGGGCGTTCCTGCGGTCCGTTGCCTTCTTCCCGGTGCTGGTCAGCACGATCGGCGTCGGCATCGCGTTCACGGTGCTCATGAACCCGACGCGGGGCGCCATCAACGGAGCGCTGGGTGTCGTCGGCGTCCAGGGACCGGGGTGGCTCACCGACCCCCAGTGGGCGCTGCTGTCCGTCGCGTTCGTGGACGTCTGGAGGGGCGTCGGGCTCGCGACCGTGATCTACATGGCCGGCATCCTGTCGATCCCGCAGGAGTACTTCGAGGCCGCGAAGGTCGACGGCGCCGGCTCAGGTCAGAGCTTCTGGCACATCGTGCTTCCGCTGGCGAAGCCGGCGACCGTCACGGTGCTCATCTTGTCGCTCATCGGCGGGCTGCGGTCGTTCGACCTGATCTGGGCGATGACCAAGGGCGGCCCCGGGTTCACCTCCGACGTCATCGCGTCGGTGATCTACAAGCAGTACCAGGCCGGGTTCTACGGCTTGTCGACCGCGGGCAACGTGATCTTGTTCCTGCTCGTGACCGGCATCGTCGTACCGCTGTTCTGGTGGTTCAACCGGAAGGGAGTCGAGGCATGACAAGCCGTCGGCCCAACTACCTGCTCAGCGCGATCGCGCTCGCCCTGTTCAGCGTCATCTTCCTGCTGCCATTCGCGTTCATCCTGTTCACAGCGGCCATGAACCAGGAAGAAGCCGCCACGTTTCGCTTCTCCTGGCCCGACAACTGGCAGCTGATCCAGAACGTCAAGGACGTGTTCCGGACCCGCGACTACATCCTGGTGGTCGCGTTCATCAACAGCACGATCCTCACGGTGGCGAGCGTCGCCGTCATGGTGATCCTCGCCGCGATGGTGGCCTTCGTCCTCCAGCGGCGCAAGAGCCGGTGGAACGTGCCCATCAACATCCTGATGCTCGCCGGGCTGATCATCCCTCCGGCCGTCGTACCCACCATCTGGGTGATGCAGGAGCTCGGGATCTTCAAAACCATGCACGGCCTGATCCTGGTGGAGATCGCCTTCGGCCTGTCCTTCTGCGTGCTGCTCTTCCAGGCCTTCATCTCGACGATCCCGCGTCAGCTCGACGAGGCGGCGATCGTGGACGGTGCCGGTCCACTCGGCCTGTTCTTCCGGATCATCTTCCCGCTGCTGCGGCCCGTGATCGTCACGGTCGTGGTGGTGCAGACGGTCTTCGTGTGGAACGACTTCACCAACCCGCTCTACTTCCTGCCCGGCGACGAGAACGCCACCGTGCAGCTCACGCTGTTCAACTTCCAGAGCCAGTACAACACCTCGTACAACCTCCTGTTCGCCGACATCCTGCTCATCACCATCCCGCCGCTGCTGCTGTTCCTGTTCTTCCAGCGGCAGATCGTCTCCGGCCTCACCGCCGGATCCGTCAAGGGCTGAGCCGAGCCTCAACCGAAAGGTGCACATGTCCGTCTCCTGGTCCGCCTCGATGATCACCCCGGTCGCCGATCTCGGCACCGCACCCCTGTTCCGCAAGGAGCTCGAGCTCGATGCCGGGCACGGCCCCGTGGACACCGCGCTGCTGCACATCAGCAGCCTCGGTGTCTACGAGGCCGAGATCAACGGCCGCCCCGTAGGCGACGACGTGCTCAGCCCCGGTTGGAGCTCGTACGAGTGGCGGCTGCGCTACCGCTCGTACGACGTCGCCGGGCAGCTCGAGGACCGCAACGTCCTGACCGTGTCCGTCGGCAACGGCTGGTACCGCGGCCGCCTCGCCTTCGCCGGGATGCGGGAGCTGTACGGCAAGGAGCTCGGGATCATCGCCCAGCTGGAGATCGGGTTCGCCGACGGGCACCGCCAGGTCGTCGGCACCGACGAGACCTGGACCGCGTCAAGCTCCGACGTCCTGGCGGACGACATCTACGACGGGCAGACCATCGACGCCGGCCGGCGCGACGCCGGTTGGTACACGTTCGGCGCGAAGCTGCCATGGGCGCTGCATGCGCGCAGGATCGACTTCGACGCCGCCCGACTCACGCCGTACGTCGGTCCGCCGGTGACGCGCCACGAGGTAGTGCATCCGGTGAGGATCTGGACCTCGCCGTCCGGTCGCACACTGCTCGACTTCGGCCAGAACCTGGTCGGCTGGCTGCGGTTCACGGTCCGCGGGCCGCGTGGCAGCGAGATCCGGATCCGGCACGCCGAGGTGCTCGAGGACGGCGAGCTCGGCGTGCGGCCGCTGCGGGACGCGCAGGCGACCGACCGCTTCATCCTCAGCGGCGGCGAGGACTTCTTCGAGCCCACCAAGACCTTCCACGGTTTCCAGTACGCCGAGATCACCGGCTGGCCCGGCGAGCTCACGACCGACTCCGTCGAGGCCGTCGTGGTGCACTCCGAGCTGCGCCGGACCGGGTTCTTCGACTGCTCAGACCCGTTGCTGAACCAACTGCACCACAACGTCGTGTGGGGAACCAAGGGCAACTTCCTCGACCTGCCGACCGACTGCCCGCAGCGCAACGAGCGACTCGGCTGGACCGGTGACATCGCGGCCTTCGCCCCGTCCGCGGCGTACCTGTTCGACGTAGACGCCTTCCTCCGCGACTGGCTGCTCGACCTGGCCCAGGAGCAGCGCCACCATGACGGCATGGTGCCCTTCGTGGTGCCGGACGTGCTCAAGCTCCTGCCCGGCCCGGCGGAGTTCCCCGAGCCGGACAGCACCGCCGTGTGGAGCGACGCCGCGGTGTGGGTGCCCTGGACGCTCTACCAGGCTTACGGCGACCGCGCCGTGCTCGAGCGGCAGTACGACTCGATGGCCGCCCACGTGCGCCGGGCCGCGTCGCTCACGTCGCCGAACGGGCTGTGGGACACCGGCTTCCAGTTCGGCGACTGGCTGGACCCGGACGCCTCCCCGCACGAGCCGTGGAACGCCAAGGCCGACAAGGGCGTCGTGGCGACCGCGTGCCTGTACCGCTCCGCGCGGATCGTGTCCGAGACGGCCGCGCTGGTCGGCCACGCCAACGAGGCCGAGATCTTCGACGCCCTGGCAGAGCGCACCCGCGACGCCTTCAACGAGCACTACGTCTCCGGTGGCGGCACCATCGTCTCGGACTGCACCACGGTCTACACCCTGGCGATCGCCTTCGAGCTGCTCGACGAGGAGACCGAGCAGCTCGCCGGCAAGCGGCTGGCCCAGCTGGTCGCCGAGAGCGGCCACAAGATCTCGACCGGCTTCGCCGGCACCCCGTTCATCACCGACGCGCTGACGAAGACCGGGCACCTCGACGACGCCTACGCGTTGCTCATGCAGCGTGAGTGCCCGTCGTGGCTCTACCCCGTGACGATGGGCGCCACGACCGTCTGGGAGCGGTGGGACTCGATGCTGCCCGACGGGACGATCAACCCTGGCGAAATGACGAGCTTCAACCACTACGCGCTGGGCGCCGTGGCGGACTGGATGCACCGCACGATCGGCGGCATCGCGCCCGCCGAGCCTGGCTACTCCCGCGTGCGCATCGCCCCTCGCCCGGGTGGCGGTCTGACCTGGGCCGACACCCGGCTGGAGACACGCCACGGCTCGGTGCGCGTCAACTGGCGACGCGAGGATGCTGCGCTTGTCGTCGAGGTGGACCTGCCGCCCGGTGTCAACGGTGTCCTCTCGCTGCCGGGCGCACCCGACGTCGAGCTCGGAGCCGGTCACCACGTCCACACCGCGGAGTCCTGATGGACCTCGACGGCCTGCTCGGCAAGCTCGACCTCCAGACCAAGGTCCGGCTGCTGACCGGAGCCAGCTTCTTCACGCTCCACGGCGAGGAGTCGATCGGCCTGCGGCCGATGGCCTTCTCCGACGGGCCTACCGGCGTCCGGGGTCTGGAGTTCACTGGCGGGAGGCAGACCAGCCTGCTACCCAACGCGACCTTGCTCGCCGCGACCTGGGACGTCGGCACGGCGTCCGCCGTCGGCGAGCTGCTGGCCGAGGAGGCACAGCGGCAGGACATCCACGTCGTCCTCGGTCCCACCATCAACCTGCACCGCTCGCCCCTGGGCGGCAGGCTCTTCGAGGCGTACTCGGAGGACCCGCTGCTGACCGGCCTGCTCGCGGCGGCCTACGTCGAGGGACTGCAGTCGCGCGGTGTCGGCGCCTGCCTGAAGCATCTGGTGGCCAACGAGGCCGAGACCGAGCGGCACACGGTGAACAGCGTCGTCGACGAGCGCACCCTGCGAGAGGTGTACCTGCTGCCGTTCGAGATCGCCGTCGCCGACGCCGACCCGTGGTCGGTCATGGCGGCGTACAACGACGTCAACGGCGTCCCGGCGACGGAGCAGGACGAGATCAACAACGGCATCCTCAAGGACGAGTGGGGCTGGACCGGTCTGCTGATGTCGGACTGGTTCGCGACCAAGTCCGCGGCGCCCGCCGCCAACGGCGGGCTCGACCTCGTGATGCCCGGTCCCACCGGGCCGTGGGGCGACGCGCTCGTCTCGGCCGTCGACGCCGGAGACGTTCCGGTCGACGTGATCGACGACCACGTACGGCGACTGCTCAGGCTGGCCACGCGGGTCGGTGCCCTAGGCAACCAACACCCGCAGCAGCAGGACCTGCCGGAGCCCGACAGCGGGCGACGGCGTGAGCAGCTGCTCGAACTGGCCGTGGCGGGCATGACCGTGCTGACCAACGACGGTACGTTGCCGCTGGCAACGGACACGTCGGTTGCGCTGATCGGCCGGCACGCGGTCGAGACGCAGTGCATGGGTGGCGGCTCGGCGCAGGTCCGGCCGCCCCACCAGATCAGCGTCGCCGAGGGACTCCGCACCAGGCTCGGCGGACGGTTGTCGGTCCTCGACGGGGTGAGCGTGCGGACCCGGCCGCGCCCGGCCAGGCCGGCGTACGTCAGCAACCCGGTGACCGGCATGCCCGGGATCCGGGTCCGGCTGTACGACGAGTCCGGGGCGCTGCTCGAGGACTCGGTCACGGAGGAGGCGCTCGTCATGGTCGGGCTGCCGGGCATGGCGCCCGTCGCGCGAGCCGAGCTCTCGGCCGTCGTGCCGGCCGGCGCGATGACGATCGGGGTGCTGGGCCTCGCGTCGTGGACGGTCCGGGCCGGCGAGCTCACCCACGAGGCGACGCTGCGCACCGAGAGCCCGGACCTTGCCGAGGCCGTGCTGCGACCGCCCGGCTGGCAGGCCGACCTCGTCCTGGACGCCCCGACCGAGCTGGTCGCGGAGGCGCGGATCCTGGGCGGCGAAGCCGGGCTGGGCATCGTCGCCGAGCCGACCCCGGCTGCCGACGACGAAGCCGTGGCCGCCGCTGTCAAGGCGGCAGCGGCTGCCGACGTCGCGGTCGTCGTGGTCGGCCTGACCGAGGAGCAGGAGACCGAGGCGGTCGACAAGAGCACGCTCGCGCTGCCCGGGCGGCAGGACGAGCTGGTGTCGGCCGTCGCCGACGCGGCGCGCCGTACGATCGTCGTCGTCAACGCGGCCACGCCCGTGCTGATGCCGTGGCTCGACAAGGTCGATGCCGTGCTGTGGGTGGGACTTCCCGGACAGGAGGGCGGCCATGCCGTCGCCGCCGCCCTGCTCAACGAGCTCGAGCCGTCCGGGCGCCTCGTCACGACGTTCCCGGCGGCCGACGGGGCGGCACCGGCCTGGGACGTCGCACCGACCGGCGGGGAGCTGCACTACACCGAGGGTCTGTACGTCGGTTATCGCGGTCACGCCCCGGCCGGCCTCGCACCCGAGCCGGCGTTCTGGTTCGGGCACGGCCTCGGCTACGGATCCTGGTCGTACGGCGGCGGCCACGTCTCCGGGCGGACCGTCACGGTCGAGGTCACCAACACCTCGGCCTACGACTCGCGCGAGGTCGTGCAGGTGTACCTCGACCCCCAGCAGGACGGCCAGCCGGTGCGGCTGGTGGGCTGGGCCGCTGCGGAAGTGCGCGCGGGAGCCACCGCCATGGTCATGGTCGCGTGCGACGACCGGATGTGGCGCACCTGGGACCCGGCGCGGCACGCCTGGGAACGGCTCGCCCGCGGCGAGCTGCTGGTGGCACGTGGCCTGGGCGACGTCCGGCTGCGTCGCCGGGCATGACCAGCGCCTTGCTCCAGGGCAGGTCGGCGCCGCACACCAGACCAGCTACACCGTTGATCGGACAGCCTCGGTGACAGTCCCAACGTGACCTGAGGGCTCCAGCTGAGGCCCCAGAGGCGGCAGATCGGCCAGGAGAACACCCTCCTTGAAGAGCCAGCGGCCCAGCGCAACGTACGCGTCGACATCACGAGCCATCAGGAACTGGTTGAGGGTTGCATGCCGCGGAAAGGCATCCCGACCGATGGCGAGCGCGACGAGGTCGCTGGGCATCCGAGCGTTGATGTGAGTGCGAAGCAGAATCAGGTAGTTGGCTGGGCTGGTGGCGGTATCGTCCGGATACACGAACGGGATCCGAAGTACGGGTTCGACGGAGTCGAGCAAGCTCCCGTCGGCGCGGAACTCGACCCCGAGTTCACTACGCGCAAGCGCAATCATCCTCAGCAGGTTGCCGAGCCGGCGCGAATCCACCGAGGCGTCGACCGCGAAGATGGTCCGGGATCGCCGCCTCAGGAGTTCGACGATCCCTGAGTTGTCCCAGTGACCTCCGTCTGAGACGAAGACGTACCGATGCTTGATGGACAGGTCGCCCAGGGCCTCCCGCCACGTCGCCAGAGGTCCGGGCTCGCGCCAGCCCGCCAGGGCCCAGCTTCGTATCCGGCCACCACTGTTCTCGGCCGACGGCTGCAACGGGTTGTGTAGCCACAGTCCCAGCCGGAGGTTGATCAGAGCCAGGGCCGCCCGACTGGCCCGGCGGGTGTACCGGCCCATGTTGGGCGCAACGGCCGCTCCGGAAGCAGCGACGAGCGTGGCGCAGTCCAGGCGCTTGAAGACAGCCGGATCGACCGTCGAGCCTGTTGCGGCACCGCCGACATAGTCGGACGAGAAGACCAAGGAGGCGCATCCCTCACCCTCAGCCGACTCGCTCTCGCGAAGGTTGATCGAAGCGCAGATGAGGAGTTGCGGCAGTCCCGTCCTGTGCGTTGCCTCGAGCGGCACCTCTGACAGTCGCAGGTCACCGCGCACCACTGTGTCATCGGCTCTGTCATCGGCTGTGTCATCGGCGCTGTCGTTGGCGGACGACCCGCGCCCTGTCCAGACGACGTACGCCCGGTTCAGCCGGCTGGCGTACGGCCGGTGGAGCGAGGTCTGGTTCGCATGAATGACAAGGCCGAACAGAAGCAGTATCGCCAGCGCTGCAACGGTGACCAGGAGGATCGTGGCCGGAGCGCTCTGGCTGGCCTGCGCTGCGACGAGCAGGAGCGGCAGCCAAAACACCGCCAGCATCAGGGCGGCAAAGGCAAAGCGGAGCACGCGGCGGATGATCTCGCGCGGCAGGCTGGGCGTAAACGCCCACTGTGACCGGAACACCAGTGTCGCGATGACGAGGAGCAGAGTCGACAGGGCCGCCAGTCGAGTAACCGCCGCGATGTCGAATGTTCTGGAGTCCAAAGCGCGCGTCACGACGACGATAAGCTCCGGCATCACGAGCGCGGCGACGACCACAGTGGCAGTCCGACGGACGCGCCGCTGGATCGACGCTGGGGTCGATCTCGACTCGAGCAGGATGACGGCGGCCACCGCGACGCAAGCCGCCGCAATCCAGCGGCCGCCGACGTACCGGGCTCCGAGCCTGTCGTCGCGAACCATCAGGGCGTCAGTCAGCTGATAGCCGAGTCCCGCCAACGCGCCGCCCAGGACAATCGCAGCCACGAACGGAATCAGATTGATCAGCAGTGTCAGGCAGTAACGCACTGCCGCAAGGAACAGGTCGGAAGGATCCTCTCCGAGGTAGCGCAGATTCCGGCGAAGGTGCGCCTCTTCCGGCGAGCCTCGACACCACGGCGCTACACCGTCAGTCGGCGGCGCGTCCACCGGTATCTGGGCTCGCGCCGACAAGAAGGCGACGGCCGTGTAACTGCCACCTGACACAGCGGACACATAGCGAGCGCGGTTCAGTACGCCGGACTCCTCCGCAACCTGCAGCGCACCGAGGCCAAGGCACGCGGCGCGCACGCCGCCACCAGACAGTGCGATCCCGATCGAGTCGATTCCAGTTGGTTCGCCGAGGTACCGGAAGGATGAAGCAGGATCCGCGGTCATAACAGCGACTCTGGCATTCCCGACGGGTAGACCGGCTTACCACCGAAGCTGCGATTGAGACTTCCCTTTGCGTTGTACTGCCGAACGAAGAGCGGATGTAGGCAGTAATTCTCGTCCGGCGACAGGATCAGGTGTCCATCTACTGAATAGGAAAATTCCGCGCGAAGATAACGCTCCGTCTCACCAAGGTACCGGCCGATAATGCCGAGATCTGTAAACATCTCCCGGACCTCCCTGTAGTCGAGTCCGAAATCAGCCTTGATGGCCGCTCGGTTACAGGAACGGTGCAGATAGCCGTCGTCGAACGAGAAGGGCAAATACGGAATGAGTCGGCGTGCGACGTCATGAGCGCGCGGATAGCGGAAACCGTAGGCCGAGAACACCTCGGGACAGAGCGTCGCCTCGACCTCCGCAACAGCGCTGACGACGTCCGTGTCCCGCACAACCGGAAGCTTCGTAGCGGCGATCGCTCTGTGCAGCGCCTCGTTGAAGATGTACAGCACCTGTCGCGGCAGCAACTGAGTGTGGCGAAGAATGTAGCCCACGGTTTGTTCGGCGATTCCCTCCGGCGTTATGAACGACGGTGGCAGAACCCGATCGAGGTGTTCTCGATAATCGGATGGCCCGACTCCTCTGAGCAGCTTGGGATACCGGTGCTTCAGGAAGATGCGCAGCCGCATGCCGACGGCCTCCAGCAGATCCTGCCAGCGCCACTGCAGGACCATTCGACCCGCGAAATCCTTCACTGGGTTTGCGGAGATGCGATCCAGGAGCGGCCAAAGTTCGCTCGGGAAGCAGCACTGCACCCGATAGTTCACAGGACTTGTCTTCAGGCCGAGATTGCCGACGTGATGGAACAGACCCTGCAGGGTTTCTTCGATGCGGGCGACGTGGCTACCTACGTTCTCCAAGGAGTCGACGAGCACGAAGACCGGCGTACCTCGGCGGCGCAGCACCTCGAGCGCCGCTCTGATCACTTCACCCCAGGGTCTGTGTGCCAACCTGAAATCGCGCCGGAGACTGTCGATGCCGATCAGGTTCTCGCTGTCCCTGATGTGATCGATCAGCCGGCCCGTGATGAAGCTGAGCACCGTGTCGTCGTAGCTGTCGTCGCCCGCGATGAGCCGCCGCGCCTCGGCTGTCTCCTCCCACAGGATCTGGAGCTCGAGCTGCGGGTCGACCTCGTGCCTCGGTGACGTCGCTACGCGAACGACGATCGGCGCCCACAGGAGCAGATCCCACAACTCGGCGACTCCCTCCACGGTGAGCACCATTCGCGTGCTGAGGAGATCAGCTGCCGACTGCACCTTTGAGAAGGCGCCTTGGGCGCTGAGCCGGACCGTCATGTTGGACGGGTCGAATTCGCGGGAGAGCAGCAATGCGGTCTTCCCCGATCCTCGCCGGCCGACAATGAACGTAGGCGGGCTGTGCTCCGACTGCAAATGCAGATTTACACGGGTGTCATAGAACGCACGCAGCCGCGCCGGGCGTTCGCTGCCCGATACAGCAATCGGGCCCAAAGGCCGCTGGGTGGTGAACAGACTGTCGATATCGCGATCAGTCGCGTCGATCTGCTCGGCCGCCGTTGGATTCATGTCCCCCTCCTCGCCAACGCCGAGACAGTTCGAGTCTGCGCCTGTCACGGACAGTGCACAACCCATTGCGGACGTCGACTTGGCGGGAGGGGCGCACGGGCCGGGTTACGGTACCGCGCAGGCGGTCAGCGGTCGGTCAGGGAGCAGGTGTTGGCGAGGTCTCCGGCCGGCGGGCGGGGCACGGTGCCGCTGCGCGGCGGGTGGTGACCCCGGGTGACCCATCGATCCAGGGCGGTCAGGGCGTCGCGGAAGCACGGCAGCATCGGCCGGAGCCGGTCGGGGTAGACGTCGTACAGGCCGTCGACGTGGTTGCCGTCCTCGACCACGTAGTAGCGGTGCAGCCCGCCGCGGCCGCGGTCCCGGACCAGCTCGGCGTAGACATCGGAGTCGGTTGCCGGTGGCAACAGGGTGTCCAGGGTGCCGTGAAGGGTGAGCATCGGCCGGCCGATCTTCCCGGTCAGCTCGACCTTCTTGACCGCCTGCCGGACCGTGGCGGGCCGGGCGAAGTAGTCGTAGTCGGCGTCGCAGTCCGGCGTACCGCTGACACAGAACGGCGTACCGGCCTCGGTCGCGCCGTCGTACGACGGGTCGAACTCCTCGCGGTAGATCCGCTGGGTGAGGTCCCAGTAGACCTGGTAGTGGAAGTCCCAGAGGAACTCCGACCCGGGCGCGAACCCGGCCGCCAGCATCGCGTCGTGCGCGGCCTGGCTGCCCGCCTTGTACGCCGGGTAGCTCCGCAGCGCCGCAGGCAGGTAGGTGAACAGGTTCGGGCCGTCGGCGCGGAACAGCGTGCCCTCCAGGTCGACGCCACCGTCGTACAGGAAGGCGCGGTTCTCCAGCTGCCAGCGGACCAGGTAGCCGCCGTTCGAGATGCCGGTCAGGTACGTGCGTTCGGGGCCGCGGCCGTACCGCTGCCGGACCGCCTCCTTTGCCGCGACCGTCAGCTCGGTGACCCGGTGGTTCCACTCGGCCACCGCGTCGCCGGGCCGCGTGCCGTCGCGGTAGAACTGCACGCCGGTGTTGCCCTTGTCGGTCGCGGCGAAGGCGTAGCCGCGGGCCAGCACCCAGTCCGAGATCGTCGCGTCGAGCGCGTACTGCCGCCGTACGCCGGGTGCGCCGGTGACGATCAGCTTGCCGTTCCACCGGTCCGGCAGCCGGAGCACGAACTGCGCGTCGTGGTTCCAGCCGTGGTGGGTGTTGCTCGTGGAGGTGTCGCCGAAGTAGCCGTCCACCTGCAGGCCCGGCACCCCGGTCGGGTTCACCGTCCGGACCGAGCTCAGTCCGGCCCAGTCGGCCTGCACGGTGTGTCCCGAGACCAGCGTGCCGACAGTGGTCAGGTCGGTCAGGCACGCGGTGGCCTGCACCTCGGCGCCCGGTACCCGCACGTCGTGGTCGCAGCGGCCGCCCGCGGACACCGGGGTCGCAACACCGCCGGCGAGCAGCAGTACGGTCGTGGTCAGCAGGACCATCCTGGAAGTACGCATGGCAGCCTCACCGCGGGTCGGGGATCCTGCTGCGCATGCTGGTCCTCGCCCGGAGGACCCTGCCATGTGCTGGTGGCACACAACGCGTCCAGCGCGAATGTGCCCATCGTCGGCCGTGTGTCCGGAGCACATAGGCCTGGCCTGACACTGTGTGTGACGTCTCCATGGTTCGTGCGTGACCGTCCCCCTAGGTTGCGGCTATGGACGCCGGCCGCCCCACCGCGATCTCGACCACCGGGTTGACCAAGCAGTTCCACGGCTTCACCGCCGTGAACGCAGTCGACCTCGCCGTGGCCGAGGGCGACGTACACGCCCTGGTCGGTCCGAACGGCGCCGGCAAGACGACGCTGTTCAACCTGCTCACCGGATTCCTGAAGCCCAGTGGCGGCCAGATCCGGCTCGGCGACACCGACGTCACCGGCGCACCGCCGGAGCGGATCGCCCGGCTCGGCGTCGCCCGGTCGTTCCAGATCACCAGCCTGTTCGACCAGCTCACCCTGCAGCAGCACCTGGAGATGGCACTGCTGGCCGGTTCGAGCCTGCGGTACCGGTTCTGGGTGTCCGATCGCGCGCTGTCCAGGTTCTCCGACCGCGCCGCGGAGCTGCTCGACGAGGTCGGGCTCGGCAGGCACCGCGACGTCGAGGCCGGCACGCTCGCGTACGGGCAGAAGCGGGCGCTCGAGCTGGCACTCGCACTCGCGCTGGACCCGAAGGTCCTGCTGCTCGACGAGCCGACCGCCGGGATGGGTCTGGAGGACGTGGACCGCACAGTCGAGCTGATCGGCAGGGTCCGGTCCGGCCGGACCGTCGTACTGGTCGAGCACAACATGAGCGTCGTCGCCGGGCTCGCGGACCGGGTCACTGTGCTGCAGTTCGGTCAGGTGCTGGTCGAGGGCACGTACGACGAGGTGCGGGGCGACTCGCGGGTGATCGACGCGTACCTCGGAGGTGAGTCCGCTGCTTGAGGTCACAGGCGTGTCGGCGTCGTACGGCGAGGCGCAGGTGCTGCACGACGTGTCGCTGCGGGTGGCGAGCGGCGAGGTGGTGACGCTGGTCGGCCGCAACGGTGCCGGCAAGACGACGCTGCTGCGCTGCCTGATGGGCCTGCACCGCCCGACCGCCGGCACCATCACCCTGGACGATACCGAGATCACCGGGCTGGCCGCGCACCGCCGGGCCCGCCGCGGACTGGGGCTGGTGCCGGACGACCGCGGCATCTTCGCCAGCCTGTCCGTCGAGGAGAACCTGCGGTTGCCACCGGTCGTGAATGGCGACGCCTGGTCGCTGGACCGGGTCTACGACTCGTTCCCGGTGCTCAAGGAACGCCGGCGGTTCCCCGGGACCAAGCTGTCCGGCGGTGAGCAGCAGATGCTCGCGATCGCCCGGGTACTGCGGATGGGCGCCCGGCTGCTGCTCTGCGACGAGCCGACCGAGGGTCTCTCCCCGGTGCTGGTCCGGCAGATCGGCGACATCCTGCGCGACGTCAAGGCGGCGGGCGTCACCGTGCTGCTGGTCGAGCAGAACATCCGGTTCGCCTCGACCGTTGCCGACCGCCACTACCTGCTCGACCGCGGCCGGGTCGCGCAGTCCCTGGACAACACCGACGTGGCCGAACGCGAGCACGAGCTGCTCGAGTACCTCGGAATCTGAGAAACCCCATCGGAGGAGAACGAACCATGCGACGACACATCGTTCCGGCGATCTCGGTCATGACGGCCGTGACGCTGCTCGCGGCCTGCGGCGGTGCGGGCGGTCCGTCCGGGGGTGGCGGCAAGATCAGCGACGACAAGATCGTCCTCGGCGTACTGAACGACCAGACCGGCATCTACGCCGACCTGTCCGGCCCGAACGCGGTCGAGGCGGTCAAGATGGCGGTCGAGGACTTCAAGGCCAAGCACGGTGACGACGCGGTCAGCAAGAACATCGAGGTGGTCGTCGCCGATCACCAGAACAAGCCGGAGATCGCGAACACCAAGGCGCAGGAGATGTACGACCGGCAGAAGGCCGACATCATCCTCGACGTCCCCACCTCGTCGGCAGCACTCGCGGTCGCCGGCCAGGCGGCGGCGAAGAAGAAGCTGCACATCAACATCACCGCGGCGACCACCGAGCTGACCGGTGCCAAGTGCAACAAGTACACCTTCCACTACGCGTACGACACGTACATGCTTGCCAACGGCACCGGTACCACGGTCACCCAGGCAGGCGCGAAGAGCTGGTACCTGGTCTACCCGGACTACGCGTTCGGCCAGGACATGGAGAAGAGCTTCACCAATGCCGTTGAGGAGGCCGGCGGAAAGGTCGTCGGAAAGAAGTCGTCGGAGTTCCCGAACACCAGCGGCGACTTCTCCTCGCAGCTGCTGCAGGCGCCTGCGGCCAAGCCCGACGTGCTCGGCACCATGCATGCCGGCGGCGAGCTGGTGAACCTGGTCAAGCAGTACAACCAGTTCCAGCTCAAGCAGAAGGGTGTCGGCCTGTCGGTCGGCCTGATGTTCATCACCGACATCCACTCGGCCGGACCGGACGCGCTGGCAGGCACGAAGTTCACCGACGCCTGGTACTGGAACTTCGACGAGCAGAACCGGCAGTGGGCGGACAAGTTCAAGGAGAAGACCGGCAGCCGGCCGTCGTTCGCGCACGCCGGCAACTACTCCGCGACGATGACCTACCTGGAGGCCGTGCAGGCCGCCGGCACCGACGCGTCCGACGACGTGGTGAAGAACCTGGAGGGCAAGGAGGTCAACGACTTCTTCCTCCGCAACGGCAAGATCCGCGCCGAGGACCACCGGGTCGTCCACGACGTCTACCTGGCCGAGGTGAAGCCGAAGAGCCAGGTCACCGAGGACTACGACTACGAGAAGATCGTCACCACGATCCCGGCCGACAAGGCCTTCAAGCCGGTGGCCGAGTCCACCTGCTCGATGAGCTGAGGCAGGCAGATGGCGGATGTCCTGCAGCACGCGTTCAACGGTCTCGTCAACGGCAGCTTCTACGCCCTGCTGGCGCTCGGGCTGGCGGTCATCTTCGGGATGCTCGGGGTGGTCAACTTCGCCCACGGCGCGTTCTACATGCTCGGCGCGTTCGGCGCGTTCGTGCTGCTCGAGGAGGCCGGCATCAACTTCTGGGTCGCGCTGCTGCTGATGCCACTGCTGCTCGGCGTCTTCGGGATGGCGCTGGAGCGGCTGCTGGTACGACGGCTGGTCGGGCTGGACCCGCTGTACAACTTCCTGCTGACGTTCGGGCTGACACTGATCTTCACCGACCTGCTGCGGATGAAGTACGGCGTCCAGCCGCAGCAGTACCCGCAACCCGCCGGGCTCGACGGGACCGTGGACCTCGGCCTGTTCGAGTACCCGGCGTACCAGGTGTTCGTACTGGTGTTCTCGGTACTCGTCTCGCTCGGGGCCTGGCTGCTGCTGGCCAGGACCCGGGTCGGGATGATCGTCCGCGCCGCGACCGAGCGGCCGGAGCTGACCCGGGCGCTCGGCATCGACGTCGGCCGGTGGATCTCGCCGGTGTTCGGCTTCGGGATCGCGCTGGCCGCACTGTCCGGCGTACTCGCGGCGCCGATGCGGGCGGTCAGTCCACTGATGGGCGCGGACCTGATCATCCTGGTGTTCGCGGTGGTCGTGATCGGCGGTCTCGGCTCGATCTTCGGCTCGGTCGCCGCCGGTTTCCTGATCGGCATGCTGCAGGCGCTCGGCAACGTGTACGTGCCCGGCGTGGCGACCACCTCGGTGTTCATCCTGATGGCGGTCGTGCTGCTGTGGCGGCCGGCCGGGCTGTTCGGCCGTGAGGAGGCCGCCGCATGACGGGTTACGTCGCCCGCGGGCTGGGTGCGATGCCGCGGGGCTGGCGCTGGACCGCGGTGGCCGGCGGGCTGCTGGTGGCGGTGGCGCTGCCCTGGTTCGTCTACCCGCCGGTGGCGCTGGACATGATCGCGTGGGCGCTGTTCGCGGTGTCGCTGGACCTGCTGCTCGGGTACACCGGGCTGCTGTCGTTCGGCCATGCCGCGTTCTGGGGCAGCTCGGCGTATATGGCGGGCGTGATCGCGATCGAGACCGGCGTGGCCTTCCCGGTCGCGGTGCTCGGCGGCGCGGCCGCGGCGATGGTGCTCGCGGTGCCGATCGCGCTGCTGGCGGTCCGCCGTACCGGGATCTACTTCGCGATGGTGACGCTGGCCTTCGCGCAGATGGTGTACTTCGTCGCGAACCAGTGGAGCAGCGTGACCGGCGGCGAGAACGGCTTGCAGGGCATCCCGAAGAACCTGTTCGGGCTGGACCTGTCGGATCCGTTCTACTTCTACTACGCGGGTCTGCCGATCGTTCTGGTCGGACTGGCGATCGCCTGGCGGATCGTGCACTCGCCGTTCGGCCGGGTGCTGGTGACGATCCGGGAGAACCCGGCCCGGTCCCGCGCGCTGGGCTATCCGGTCGCGCGGTACAAGGTGATGATCTTCGTGATCTCGGCGGGCCTGTCCGGTCTGGCCGGCGGCCTGTACGCCATCAGCCACGGCTTCGCCTCGCTGCAGGAGGTGTACTGGACCACCTCCGGCAAGGTCGTGATCATGACCATCCTCGGCGGCATCGGCACCCTGTGGGGCAGCGTGCTCGGCGCGGCCCTGATCGTGCAGCTGGAGGACTACGTCGCGACGTCGGGGATCCAGCTGGGACCGGTCTCGATCACCGGGCCGGGGCTGATCACCGGGCTGATCTTCGTGGTCGTCGTGCTGCTGTTCCGGCGCGGTATCTGGGGCACGGTCGCACACCTGCTGCGGCGCCGCGGCGCTGACGACGTGCCGGATGCCGAGCCGCACCTGAGCGGTGCGCCGGCGGTGGCCGCCGAGCGCGAGTCCGTGGCCGAGCCGCGCGTGTGAACGGACCTCCGCACCTCGACGCCGCGCGGATCTTCCGGCTCGCGCCGTTCGGCGAGGTCGTGGCCGAGCTGCGGACGGTCTTCGCCGCCGGGCCGGCGACGATCCCGCGGGTGCAGGCCCCGCTCGGCATTGACGGCGCGGACCTGCTGGTGATGCCGGCCCTGGCCGGACCGACGGCCGGCGTCAAGACGGTGACCGTCCGCGCCGGCAGTCAGTCGGCCGTGCGGGGCCTGTACGTGCTGTTCGACACCGCCTCCGGTGAGGTCGTCGCGACCCTGGACGGTGCCGCGCTCACCGCCCGTCGTACCCCTGCCGTGTCGGCGCTCGCCGCGGACGCGCTGGCCCGGCCCGACGTCTGCCGGCTGGCCGTGTTCGGCACCGGTGTCCAGGCCCGCGAGCACATCCGCGCGATGCGCTGGGTCCGCCCGTCGCTCGAACAGGTCGAGGTGGTCGGCCGCGACCGGGTGCGCACCGACCGCTTCGTCGCGATGCTGCGCGGCGAGGGTCTGCCCGCCCTGGCCGCGGACCGGACCGGCGCGTCCGGCGCCGACGTGATCTGCACCTGTACGTCGAGCCCGGCTCCGGTGCTGGACGAGGACGCGGTGAAGCCGGGGACCCACCTGAACACGATCGGGTCGTACCGCCCGGAGCGCCGCGAGCTGGGCTCGGGGCTGATGAGCCGGGCCAGGGTGGTCGTGGACGATCACGCCGCCGTGCGCACCGAGTCCGGCACCCTGCTGCTCGCCGTCGCGGACGGCGCGCTGTCCTGGAACGACGTCGCCGGCGACCTGGTGGCGCTCTCCCGCGGCGAGGTCCGCCGCGACACCACCGACGAGATCACCGTCTTCGTCTCGGTCGGCCTCGCCGTCCAGGACCTCGTCGTCGCCACCCTGGTAGCCCGCAACGCCGGCCTCCTCCCCTGACGCCCACCCCATCCCCTCTGTTGCCGATCATCGGTCACTTTTTCCTTTTCTGTGGATAAGGCCGGGCTGTCGCGGGCCGGAGCCTGCTGGGTGGTCACAAGGGCCCGACGATCGACGACACGCCGGGTCACAAGGGCCCGATGAGCGGAATGAGGGCTACGTGCGGACGAGGCGGTGGAGGCGGAGGGCCAGCTGGACCTCGAGTGCTCGGTCGGGGTGTTGCCAGTCCGGACCGAGCAGGTGGGCGACGCGGTCGAGGCGTTGCGCGACGGTGTTGACGT
>Ga0075419_10000505_pt1 | contig 24696 bp, 19 predicted proteins | sample SoiMetdeltSBSDD3_FD_76900 | JGI IMG/M metagenome (GOLD analysis project Ga0075419, IMG submission 76900) | Bulk soil microbial communities from a Populus tree surrounding site in Tennessee, USA - Soil MetaG P. deltoides SBSDD3 | ecosystem: Environmental > Terrestrial > Soil > Tree plantation... | reverse complement strand
CCTTTGCCTTCGCGCGGGTCCTGATGGTGCAGTTCCTGGGCTTCGGGCTCGCCGTCGCGGTGCTCCTCGATGCGACCCTGATCCGGATGGTGCTGGTGCCCGCCTTCATGCATCTCGCGGGACGCTGGAACTGGTGGCCTGGCACTTCGCGCGGAGCGAATGGCGAGTAGCGAAGAGCGAGGAGGAGAGGCCTTCCCACTTCGCTCTTCGCGACTCGCTACTCCCCTAGTTTTTAGCTTTTCGCATCCAGCCAGTTGTCTCCCACACCCACTCCGACGACCAGCGGCACACTGAGCGTCGCCGCGCCCTCCATGTGCTCCCGCACCAACGCCGAGATCGCGCCGACTTCTTCGACCGGAGCCTCGAGGACCAGCTCGTCGTGCACCTGGAGCAGCAGCCGGGCCTTGAATCCGCCCGCGGCCAGGGCCCGATGCAGCCGTGCCATCGCGATCTTGATGAGATCTGCGGCGGAGCCCTGCAGCGGGGCATTCTGCGACACCCGCTCGCCGAAGGCGCGGGTATTGAAATTCTTGTCCCGCACTTCGGGGATGTAGCGGCGCCGGCCGAAGATGGTCTCCACGTAGCCGCGCTCCCGCGCCAGCTCGATTTGCCGGTCGAGCCATGACCGCACCCCGGCGAACCGGCGAAAGTATTCCCCGATGAACGCCTTGGCTTCGTCCTGCGGAATCGCCAGCATCCGCGACAGCGCGAATGCGCCCTGGCCGTAGATCGTTCCGAAGTTGATGGTCTTGGCCCGCGCGCGCATGTCGGCGGTGACGTCGGGAAGCGCCACGCCGAAGATGATCGACGCCGTCTGCCGATGGATATCCTCTCCCTTGCGGAACGCGTCGAGGAACGCGGGGTCCTGCGACAGGTGGGCCATGAGGCGCAGCTCGATCTGGGAATAATCCGCCACGATCAGCTTCCACCCCTCCGCGGGCACGAATCCCTTGCGAATCTCCTCTCCACGCGGCGTCCGCACCGGAATGTTCTGCATGTTCGGCTCGGAGGAGGAGAGCCGGCCGGTGGCGGCACCGATCTGGTTGAAACTGGTGTGAATGCGTCCCGTAATCCGATGGACTTTCTGGGGGAGCACATCCACATAGGTGGATCGAAGCTTCTGCAGCTCGCGATACTCGAGCAGGAGGCGCGGCACCTGGTGGCCCTGATCGGCCAGCTGTTCCAGGACGTCGGCATCGGTCGAAGGTCCGGACTTGGTCCGTTTGAGGATCGGGAGCTGGAGCCGGTCGAACAGCACCGTCGCCAGCTGCTTGGGACTGTTCAGATTGATCGACCCGCCCGCCGCGACCGCGATCTCGGCTTCGAGGCGCACCAGGTCCCCGGTAAGCTCCCGGGAGAGCCGGGCGAACAACGCGGGATCGATCCGGATCCCCGTCCACTCCATGTCGGCCAGGACCTGCACCAGCGGCATCTCGATGCCGTCGAGCAGCGGCTGCAGCGTCGTCTCCAGGAGCGTCGGCAGGAAGAGCTCCCGCAGCGCGAGCACCACCGCGCACTCGGTGCCACAATAGGCCGCGGCGAGCGACACCGGCACCTCGGCGAAGGGAATCTCCAGTCTTCCCTTCCCCGCCACGTCGTCGTAGCACTGCAACGCCACGCCGAGGTGATCGAGCGCGAGCGTGTCGATGGAATGGGAGCGCCGTCCGGGGTCGAGGACGAAGCTCGCCAGCATCGAATCGTACACCACGCCCGCCAGCTCGACCCCGGCGCGCCGCAATACCTGCCAGTCGAACTTGATGTTGTGCCCGCCCTTGGGCACTGCGGGATCCCGCAGCAGCCGCGCCAGCGGCTCGAGCTCGGGGGCGGTGAGCGGAGGCAAGTTGGTGACCGGATCCGGCGCGGCGAGCTCTCCACCGCGGGGGCGATGCCCGAAGGGAAGGTACCAGGCGTGCCCCGGCTCGATCGCGAGGGAGAGGCCGACGAGGTCCGCGTCGTGCGGCTCGATCGAGCTGGTCTCGGTGTCGAGGGTGACCAGCGGCGCGGCGCGCAAACGCTCGACCAGATCCGGAAGGAGCGCCACATCGTCCACGATCGTAACCTGGACGGCGGGCGCTGGAAGCGTCACGGCGGCGGACGGGGCGGGCGCGAGCTCGAGCTCGGGAGCCTCGACGGCACCCGCGGCGGAGGCTTCCGTCTCCGGCGCGGACGCCGGCCGAGGCTCGCCACTCCCGGCATATCGTTTGGCCAGGGTGTGGAACTCGAGCTGAGTGAGCACCCGGACCAGCGCGTCGGTGTCGGGCGGCTGAGCCGCCGCCAGCGCCAGGTCGAGCGGCGCGGGCACATCGATCTTGATCGTGACGAGTTCCCGGGAGAGCCGGGCCTCGTCGGCATACTGCTGCAGCGCTTCCCGCGCCCGCTTGGCCTTTACGTCGCCGGCACGGGAGAGGATCGTCTCGAGATCGCCGAACTCCTGCAGCAGGAGCACCGCCCCCTTTTCCCCGATTCCGCGCACGCCGGGCACGTTATCCGAGCTGTCGCCCACCATGGCGAGGTAGTCGATCACCTGGTGAGGTGGAATGCCGAGCCGCTCCATGGCATTGCTCTCGTCGACCCACTGCTCTTCGACTCCCGCCGCGCCGCCTCGACCCGGATTGAGCAGCGCGATCCGGGGACCGATGAGCTGATAGAAGTCCTTGTCTCCCGAGACGATCACGACCTGACGCCCTGCGGCCGACTCCCGGCGCGCCACGGTGCCGATCACGTCGTCGGCCTCGTAGCCGTCGATCGCGAGCACGGGCACGCGAAAGGCGGCCAGCAGCGCGGCCACCTGGGTGAGGGCCAGGTCGAAGTCAGCCTGCAGCTCGGCGCCCAGCTTCTGCCGAGTGGATTTGTACGCGGGGTAGCGCTGGGTCCGGAAGGAATCGCCGGCGTCGAGCACCCAGACGAGGTATTCCGGCTGGTACTTGGTCTGCAAGCGGAGCAGAAAGTTGACGACGCCCCACGCCGCGGAGGTGTTTTCTCCCCGGCTGGTCCGGAGCGGGCGGCTGATCAGCGCGTAAAACGCGCGATAGATGAGAGCGTGGCCGTCAATGAGAAAGATTTGAGGGGGGTCGTGTGCCATGACTTGAAACTAAGGCACTGGGCAATAGGCAGTGGGCAGCAGAGAAAACCTTGCCCTTTGCCTACTGCCTACTGCCTATTCCCTGTTATTGCACCTGCCTCATCACCTGCGCTCGTGCTCGGGAAAACTCGGCCCGCGACTGCGGGGTCATCCGGAGTCGCGAGAAGCCCATCTGTCCGGTAAAGGTGATTACCGCGCGGTAGTTGCTGTAGACCCACTGCACGATCCGCTGATCGTTGCCGGGCGGGGATTCCAGCGCCTGGTCCGGCTCGCCGAGGGTGACGTACACCTCGCCCCGGTCGGTTCGCCACCCTGCCCCGCCCTCGTCCTTGAACCGCTCGTTGGCGATGGCGATCCGGGTGAAATATTGATCGAGCGCTTCGTTCTCCGGTGTCTGGGGCACCGGATCGGTCGCGGCCCAGAATTCTCTCCAGAGCCGCGGCCGCTCGCTCGGTTTGCCGTTGCGCAGCGCGTTGAGCCGGTCGGGCGCCCAGGGGAAGTACCGCAACAGGGCGAGCAGGTTGTCGTAATTGGTGACCACCCAGCTTCGCGAGAACGACACCAGCGCGGTCACCTTTTTCGCCGACTCCCCTTCCCCCACCACCACCGCCAGCTGCCCGAGCGGCGGGGCGTCGGAGGAGAGGCGCACCACGCGGGCTTCCACCGGCATCCTCCCGGCAAAGGACACCTCGCCGTGATACACCACGCTGTCGCGCTCGTCCCGCATGTCGACCGGCACCCGGGTCGGGCCGTTCAGGCGGTACCCCTCCACGTACATCAGCAACGAATCGCCCCCGCCGTTGGCGACGGTGCCGCGAGGATTGAGCACCATCATGAGGGAGTCGGTAATCCGGGTCCGCGGCTGCGCCTGGTACACCAGGATCGGCCCGCTGAATCCGCCGCTCGAGAACGAGGGGACCTGCATCGCCTGCTCGGCGCGCGACGAGGCATTGGAGGAGGGATCGCGCACCGTCACCGCCAGCGTGTAGGACCCCGGCGCGAGAAGGAATCCCTGCTCGACGATCACGCTCTCGTCGTTCCGCTGGGTTTCGGTGAAGGACTCGACCCGAACCACTTCGTCGCGCACCGCCTGGACTGGAGGCAGGCCGGGTCGCACGAAGCTGTACTCCACCCGGAAGCGGCTCGAAAAGGCCCGCCCGTCCCGCTGGAAGGCGAAGGCGTGGTTCTCGAACGAGAGGCCGACCCGCGCGATCGTCGAGTCCCCCTTCCCCGCGACGAAGACCGCGGTCCCCACGAACGGCATGGGACCGCCGGCGGCGAGCCGCCCCATCCGCTGATAGAGCGCGGGGAGGTTGAAAAGATCGGTGAGGGTCTGCTCGGTCGAGGGCACCGGAGCCGAGCCGGGAGGCCGCCCCCCGCCGCAGGCCGCCACGACGAGCAGAAGGCCGGCCGACCCGGGCCGCCGCAAGGAATCGAAGATCGTCATGCGAGAGTCGCGGAAGAGGTTGGCGGGCCCGGTCCGGGCCCCGCTGTACGGTCTGGGGACGCCGGATGCTGGCGGGAAGTGCACGCGGCGCTTGCTCGGGGCCCCGGCCCGGCACTAGTTTGGACTGCCCCCCATGAGCCAAGATAATCTCGTCGGCCGAACTGTAGCCGGATATAAACTCCTCGCGCATGTCGGCGAGGGCGGTACGGCCACCGTCTACCGCGCGGAGCATCCGGAGCGGGGCGAGGCGGCCATCAAGGTGCTGCGCCCGCGCATGGCACAGGATCCCGTGGCGGTCAAGCGGTTCCTGCGCGAGGCCGAGTTCGGCGCCCGAATCAACCACGAATACATCATCCGAACCTACGAATACGGCGAGGCCGACGGGGTCTATTACCTGGCCCTCGAGTGGGCCAAGGGTGAGCCTCTCGCATCGTTCCTGACGGCCGCCGGACGACTGGCGCCGCCCGTCGCAGCACGGATCATCGAGCAGCTTGGCACCGCGCTCGAAGTGGCCCACCGGGCCGGTATCATCCACCGGGACCTCAAGCCGGCCAATATCATGTACGACCAGGAGACCCAGACGGCGCGACTCCTCGACTTCGGCATCGCCCGCGACGCGGAGGACAATCCCGCCGACCGGCTCACCCGGGCGGGATTCTTCGTCGGGACGCTCCAATACGTCGCTCCGGAGGCGTTGTCCGGAGAGCTGGTGGGGGAGCAGGCGGACGTCTACAGCCTCGCGACCATTGCCTACCACCTGCTCACCGGGGTGCTTCCCTTCCCCGGGAAAAGTCCCCGCGAGCTTTTTCAGCAGCTGCTCACCCAGTCGCCGGTGTCGCTCAACGACGCGGTCAAAGGGCTCAAGTTTCCGCCCGCAATCGAAGCGGCGGTGATGACGGGCCTGGAGCGGGATCTCGGAAGGCGATGGAAAACGGTGCGCGAGTTCGCCGGCGCCTTTTGCGCCGCGGCGAGCAACGACGCGCCGGGCAAGAAGTCCAGCTTCTTCTCGTCGCTGTTCCGGCGGAGCGGGGAGTGACCGGGCGGGAGTCGCTCGCGGCCCTCCTCCGCGAGCGCTCCGTGACCCACGGCAACTTCGTCCTGGCCTCCGGTCGGCAATCCACCTACTACATCGACGCACGCAAGACCACGATGTCCGCCGAAGGCCAGCACCTTATCGGCCCTCTGGCGCTCGCGGCCATCCGGGAAGCCGGCTGGGCTCCTGCCGCCGTCGGCGGCCTCACCATGGGAGCCGATCCGGTCGCATATGCTATTGCCCGCGCCAGCATCAATTCCCTGCCCCTGGTCCAGGCCTTCAGCGTCCGGAAGACAGCCAAAGAGCACGGCACCCGGCAGCGAATCGAAGGGAATTTCGCCCGCGGCGAGCCGGTGGTCGTGATTGAAGACGTGATCACCACCGGAGGCTCCGCCCTGGAAGCCATCGGGGCGATCGAGGCGGAAGGCGGAACGATTCTCGGGGTTCTCGCCCTGGTTGACCGCGAACAAGGGGGGCGCGAGGCCATCGAAGCCACTGGTTATCATGTAGTTGCCATAACAACTACCAAAGAATTATTGGCCGGTAGCGCGACCGATTAGCCGGTAGCGGATTGCGGATAGGGCTTATCGCTTCAACGGCCTGAACTCCCGCCATACGCCTTCGTAGGGCTCGACCATCTGTGCAAGAAAGCGCCTCAGCGCCGTCGGGAAGGGAAATCGCCGGCGAAACTCGCCCGGCGTGATCCCCAGCATGGCGCGAAGCGTTCTCCCAAAACTCTGAGGCGACGAGCAGTCGAGCCGGTAGGCCACATCGGCCACCGAGCGGCCGCCCCCCTCGAAATACTGCGACGCATAGAGCAACCGGACGGCCGCGAGATAGGTTTTAGGGGAGGGAAGTCCCGACCGCGAAAACCGGGACATCAAGGTGCTGGGTTTGATCTCGAGTCGCGAGGCCAGCGAGCGCACCGCGGGAGCTTCGGGGGCGAGACGGACCAGCACTTCGAGGAACACCCGGGCATCGGGCGCGAGCACCGGGAGTGCGGCGAACACCGGAGCCAGGATGCGTGCCGCCCCCCGGCTGGCCGGTTCGGCGACGACTTGGCGGAGGCGGGACCAGCCTGCAGGCGCGGTGACGTCGACCACCTGGCGAACCCCGGTTGCCCCGAGCCGGAGCAGCGTCTCGGATGCCTTGGCGTCGTGGTGCGTCAGCAGCGCCACCGTGGGGACGCCCGGGAAGCTCCTCACCAGCTGGTCAACCAGATCGGCGCGCTCGTCGGCGCAGTGGCGCACCGACAGGAGCACGGCATCCACGGCCCGTTCCCGCACGGTCCGCACCGCGTCGGGCACCGAGCTCCGATGGAGCACGGCAAAGCACCCGACACTGGCGGCATCCAGGCTGGCACGCTCGCCGGGGGCCAGCACGGCGGCCACGGTCGGGGCAGGGAATCGGGAGGTCGCGGATGAGGTGGCCGGCATGGATTCGTTCTCTCGGGGGGCTGGGGCAGCAGGATGCCGCATCCCCCTCAATGGCCGGTCAACCCGTGCGGGGGCACGGCCTGCGCGCGACGGCGCCAAACGCAACGAAGCGGCCGTCTACGGCATCGAACGAATAGACCCCGCACCCGGACCCGGGCCCGGGGGCCCATTCAGAAGGCGTCAGGGGATCGAGGGACTAGCGTGACCGAGTCGGACCTCCTCCACACGATGCAGCGGGCGCTTGGCCGGCAGTACCGGCTCGAGCGCGAGGTCGGGCGTGGCGGAATGGGGGTGGTGTTCCTGGCCACCGACCTCGCGCTCCAGCGACGGGTCGCGGTCAAGGTGATCCATCCGGAGCTGGTGGTGAACCGCGCGCTGGCGGCGCGGTTCCTGGCTGAGGCGCGGCTGATCGCCCGGATTCGCCATCCGCACATTGTCGCGGTGCACAGCGCCGGCGAGTCCGAGGGCCACCTGTATTACGTCATGGACTTCCTGGAGGGAGAGACGCTGCGGCAGCGGCTCCATCGCGAACGCCGCCTCCCGGTCACGATCGCCGTTTCCATCGCAACCGCGATCGCCGATGCGGTGGATGCCGCGGCGACAGCCGGGGTCGTGCACCGGGATCTCAAGCCGGAGAACATCCTCCTCGAAGGACCTCTCGAAGCACCGCGGGCGCTGCTCACCGATTTCGGGATTGCGCGCCTCGTCGACGGCGGCGAGGACTCGACCGGCCCCAACGCCGTAATGGGCACTCCGGCCTACATGAGTCCGGAGCAGGCGGCCGGGGAGGAGATCGATTCGCGGAGCGATCTCTACGCCCTCGGCATCGTGACGTACGAAATGCTCGCCGGGGAGCCCCCGTTCAGCGGTCCCCCGCGCATCGTGGTCTCCCGCCAGATCGTGGATCCCCCGGTCCCGCTGTCCGAGCGGCGTCCCGATCTCGCGGGGCCGGTGAGCGACGCGGTGATGCACGCCTTGGAAAAGATTCCCGACGCGCGGTGGCAGAGCGGCGCCACATTCCACCGCGCGCTCCTGGGCGAGCCCACGCCGGTCACGCCGATTGCGGCGGTCAAGCGACGGCGGCGGCCGCTCGCGGCGGTCCTGACCGCGCTCCTGGTCGTGCTTGCCGGGCTTGGCGCAACGGTCCTCAAGGGCAGGGCACCGGCGGACCGGCCACGTGTCTCGCTCCTGGTCCTTCCATTCGACAACCTCCGGGACGACCGGGAGCTGGCGTGGCTCTCGGACGGCAGCGTCAACATGCTCGCGCTCGCCCTCTCGCAGTGGCGCGACCTGGCGGTGGTGGACCAGGAACGGGTGCACGACCTCCTGAGCCAGGCCAAGGTCCCCGACAACGAGCCGATCGGACTGACCCTCGCCCGGAAGCTGGCTCGCGAGGCCGGCGCCGGCACGGTGGTACTGGGGGACTTTACCCACTCCGGCGACTCGCTCCGCCTCACCGCGCGAACCTATGATGTCGCGAGCGGGGCCCGGCTCGAGGTGGTCGAGGCGGCGGGACGCGGCTCCGATGACGTGCGCCCGCTCTTCGACCGACTCGCCGCCCGCCTGCTCGATCTCTCCGGCGCGCCGGAAGGTGGACGGAGTCCGCTGGCCGCGGTGACGACGGCGTCGCTCGAGGCCTATCGCACCTATCTGCAGGGTCTCGAGCACCTCAATCACTGGGAGCTCCTGCCTGCGGCCGCGGCGCTCCGGCGCGCGGTGTCGCTCGACACCACCTTTAGCCTCGCCTACTACAAGCTGGGTTTGGCCCGGGGATGGATGATGGGCGCGGCCGACAGCGTGGGACGAAATGCGGTGCTGCAGGCCTCGCGCTTCGCCGCCCGGCTGCCCGAACGCGAGCGGAGCATGATCGCGGCGTACCGCGCCATGCTCGATGGCGACACGGGCCGCTCGCAGCAGCTCTACAACTCGCTGCTGGCGCGCGATTCCACCGACGCCGACGCCTGGTATGGATTGGCCGACGCGTTTTTCCATGACTCGGTCGCCGGATCGACTCCGGAGGGAATGACCCGTTCCCTCCGTGCCTTCCGCCGCACCCTTGACCTCGATCCCGGGTACGCGCTGGCGTACGAGCACATCACCTCACTTCTGACCAACGCCGCCAACCGCGAGGCGTGGTACGCGCTGGTGGCCCCCGACAGCTTCGCCGCCACGCTGTCGAAGCAGGGGCGGCCGTTGCTCGACAGCGCGGTGCGCGCGGCCGCGGTGCGTCGAGCCGGCGCCGACGCGGTCCGCACCGCCCGCAGCTGGGTCGCGCTGCAACCCGCGGTCGCCCGCGCCCACCACGCGCTCTTCGAGGCGTACTTCGCGAGCGAGAATTATTCGAGCGCGTCGCAGGAAGTCGGAGAGCTGCGCCGGCTCCTGCCTGCCACCGGCCGGGACCTCGCCGGATATCTCGAGGCACGAGTCCGCTTTGCCCGCGGCGACACCCGGCTTGCGGCGGAGCTGGTGCGAACCACGACGGCCGGTCTCGCCGGACGCGCACCGGAGCTCCCCGACTTCGGGCGGGAGTTCGTCTCGGACGTCATGGCGGGGGCCAATCCGCTGGCCTACGAGGGAGATCTCGACGGCGCGGCGGAGGTGATCGCGCTGGGGGGCGCGATCCGTCGGGCCACCGCGCTGGCCGACGCCTCGCCGACGATCTGGGAACAGGACGGGGTCTGGGAATGGTCCCGCCTGGCGCAGCTCTACAGCGCCGCGGGTGGACCGCAGCGCGATCTCCATCGGGTATGGAGCAACCTCGCCGCCTCAGCCAGGAAGGGCCGTCAGACCGAGCGGGCCGATATTGCGGGCGCGGGAGCCGCCGCCGCGGTGGGCCTGCTGCTGGCCCCGGACCCCGATCCCCGCCCCATCGCCGAGCTCGAATCGCTGACCGGGCAGCCCTCGGCCCCCGGAGTGCGCGCCCTCGCCGCGCTCGCCCGCGGCGACAGTGCCGAGGCCAGGCGGGTGCTCGCGGATTCCTCGAAAGGGGAAGCCGGGGGAAAGGGCGTGGTCTACCTCGGATTCGCCTGGAATGATTCCCGTCCGCTGGAAGCCGAAGCCCGGTTCCAGCTCGGGGACTATCGTGCCGCGCTCCAGCTGCTCTCCTCCTTCGACGAAGCCAAGCTGCTCCGCCGGGGATTCGACTCCCGCTGGGGACTCCTGGGCCGGGTCCACCTGCTTCGGGGACTCGCCTATGAGCGGCTGGGAGAAACCGATCGCGCAACCAGGGAATTCAGGCTGGTCGTCGCCACCTGGCAGGACGCCGACGCACCACTGCTGACGTTCGTCCAGCAGGCGCAGGCGGGACTTGCCAGGATTCGCGGTGCAGTCGAGGGACGGAGTTGAGGGATTAGGCAATCGGCAGCAGGCAGTAGGCACCGGGGGCTTTCACTACTGCCCACTGCCCACTCCCTACTGCCCGATCGGCGCCAGTTATATTGAACGACGGGTCGGATGTGTTGGTCGCGGGGAGGTGCAAGCCTCCTCGAGGAAAGTCCGAGCTCCATCGGGTAGACTGCCAGGTAACGCCTGGGCGCCGCAAGGCGACGGACAGGGCCACAGAAAACAAACCGCCTCACGCAAGTGAGGTAAGGGTGAAATGGTGGGGTAAGAGCCCACCGCGCTCCTGGTAACAGCGAGCGGCACGGCAACCCCCAGTCGGAGCAAGGCCAAATAGGCGGCGAGGTGTGGCCCACACCGACAACACCGGCAACGGTGAGCCGCGGGTAGGCTGCTCGAGGTGGCCGGCGACGGCCATCCCAGACAGATGACCATCTTCCGCGCGAAAGCGCGGGAAACAGAACTCGGCTTACGGTTCGGCCCGTGCCCCCGGCGTCCCGAGAGAGATGCCGGGGGCTTTACTTGCCCACGGTGTTGGAACAAGCGATAAGTTCAGGCCATGGGGCTCGCACGGCCCCAATTCACCGGGACCGGTTTTGCGCCGGGTCCGACATTGAGAGAGGGTAGCCAATTGTTCAGTCTGCTCGTCGTCGCGGCGCTGGGGTTCGGATCCACCACTCCCGCCGCGCCCGCTGCGGCCGTGACCACCAGGTACAAACGCGAGATCAAGGCGGAGACCACGATCGACCTGAGCGCGTTCGGTCAGGGTGTACAGACCCAAACGGCCAATCTCGCCGCCTGGCTTGTCGTCACGCTGAATGACAGCGCCGGCGGAAAGAGTGTGCGCGCGCTGGTCGATTCCGTCACCTTTGTCGGGACCGCGCCGGTGAGCCGGGAATCGCTCGATTCCACGAAGGGAGCCGTCGTTCGCGGTTTCGTCGACGCAGGGGGACGGGTGAAGAATCTGACCACAACCCCCGAAAGCAGCATCGTCATGCAGGTCCAGGGGATGATCAACAGTTTCTTCCCGAAGATCAAAAGCGCCGCAAAACTGGGCGACAGATGGGCCGATACCGTGGAAATCAAGAATGCGGGCGGCGGGAACAACACCAACGTCACCCTGGCCATCGATTACACCGCTGGAGCAAGAGAGATAGTGGCCGGGCTCCCCGCGCTCAAGGTGAGCGCCGTCACCAAGTCGACGGTGAGCGGGACGATGGAGAATCCCAATGCGGGTACGATGGAGGTGGAGGGCACCGGCAGCGGAACCGGCACCCTCTTCATCGGCTCCGATGGACGATTTCTCGGCGGCAGCTCCACCAGCAACATCGACCAGAGGCTCAAGGTTTCCATGGCCCCGACACCAATCCCGGTCAAAACCGCACAGACCGTGGTCGTGACCGTGGTCAAGTGAAAACGCTCGCCGTCTTCGGGATCTCGGCCGCGCTCGCGTGTGGCGGGAGCCCGAAGACGGCACCCACTCCGGCTCCCCGGCCCGGCGCCCCAGCACCGTCACCCCCGGCAACCGCAGCCGATGCCCGTCTCCAGTACCGGATCAGGAACCAGCTGCGCTACGAGATCCTCCGCTTCGACTCCCTCTTGTTCCTCGGCACCGGAGCCGGTACCCCCCAGGTGACCGTCCGGAAGATCCAGGTCACCGTTCGGCCCGATGGGTCGAGGTTCCTGCTCACCGTCGACTCCGTCGCTGCGATCCAAGGAGCCCGGCTGGCAGCATCCAGCATCGACAGCGCCCGGGAGGCCCGGTGGGAGATTCGATTGTCACCTTCCGGACCAGGCGGATCGATCCGTGCCAACCGGGGCAGTGTGCTCATCGGCCAAATTGAAGCGGCACTTAGGTTGTTGTTTCCACAACTACCAAGCAACGGGGTGCGGGTTGACGACACATGGGAGGACTCCGGTGACTATCCGGTGCGGCTCGACGCCTTCGAGGCAACCGAGTCGGCGGAGCGGACCAGCCGGGCGACCCGCGGCGCCCTTCCGGGCAGTGTTCACATTGAAGTAGACGAGCGCCTCACCCGCACCGGGAAGGCGACGCAGGGCGGGCGGGCGATGACGGTGAATGGCGCCGGGGGGCGCCAGGTGACCTACGAATTCTCTCCGGAGGGTTGGGTGACCGTGCTGCGCGCGCGCGACTCCCTCGACCTTCGCGTCGGTGTTCCCGATTCGCCGGATCCGATTCCGGTTCGCCAGCGTTCGACCGTGACCGCACGACTGCGTGGCACTTCTCCCGACTGATTCGCTGGGACCTGGCACTCGTCGAGCTGGTCCACTCCAGTGGATCGCTCGAGGCATCACTGCCGTGACGGTGCTGCTGGTGGCCTGGCTCTGGTTCGTCTGGCCTCCACCGGCCTGGTATCGATGGTTCTGGCCCCGTCAGACCGCCTTCATGGCGATGCGGCGGGACCAGGTGGAGGATGCCATCGCGCGCGGCGAGCGCAACGGTCCTCTTCCGGAACGGCGCTATCAGCCGGTGCCGCTCTCGCGGATCGCCCCGGTGATGACGGCGGCGGTGCTGGTGGCGGAAGACCACCGGTTCTACGAGCATGCCGGCATCGATTACGTGGAATTCCGTCACGCTCTCGGTTATCGCCCCGATGATTTCTCCTGGTCGAACGGCAGGAACCGCGCCGAGCTCGCGCGGGCGCTCCGCAGGCTCTGGAACCGCCGCGACATGCGAGGGGCCAGCACCATCACCCAGCAGCTCGCGAAGAACCTGTATCTCTCTCCATCGCGAAATCCTTTCCGCAAGCTCAAGGAAGCCGTGACGGCCTGGCGGCTGGAGTACTGGCTGGGAAAGCACCGGATCATGGAACTGTATCTCAACGTGGTCGAGCTGGGTCCCGAGGTCTGGGGCGTCGAGGCGGGCAGTAGGAAATACTTTGGCCTGGGGGCCAGGCAGCTCTCGGTCGAGCAGGCCGCGGCGCTCGCTGGGACTTTGCCGTTTCCGCTCAGCTCGAATCCGGGGTTCCGGCCCGGGCGGATGCGGTGGCGTCAGGCCATGATCGTGCGCAGAATTCGGGGGGAGAAGATTCAGATTCCGAGGGAGATCGAGCTTCCCGACCTGCCGCCAATCCCGGCGGATACTATTCCCTAGGCCGTAGGCACTGGGCCATGGGCAGTAGGCACTGGTCGGAAATCTCTAGTGCCCAGTGCCTAGTTTCTAGCGCCTAGTCTACCAACCGCAACGGCATCACCAGCGTCATAAAGCTCGCCGGATCATCCCATCCGACCGGCTCGCAAGTGGCCGCGCGCTCCGGGGCCTTGAAGGTCATGCGGACTTCGTCGGTCGGCATGTACTTCAGGATCTCCAGCATGTAAGCCGCGTTGAAGCCGATCTCCAGCGGATCCCCCTCGTAGGCCACCGACAGCTCTTCCTGCGCCTCGCCGAGATCGGGGGTTTGCACCGAGAGCTTGCAGGCACCGTTGGTGAACGCCATTCGGATCCGGTGGGTCTGGTCGCTCGCGACGATGCTCATCCGGCGAAGCGCCGCCGCGAGCGCGGACTTGTCGGCGGTGAGGCTCTTGTCGTTTTCCCGCGGGATCACCTGCTCGTAGTTCGGATACGGCCCTTCGATCAGCCGGGTGTACACCTGGGTCGTCGTGGAACGGAACCCGAGATGATTGTCGCTCTTCCCGATCTCGATCTCCTCGTCGCCGCCGAAGAGACGGCGGATTTGCTCCAGCGCCTTGGGCGGGATGATCAGGTCGGCCTGGCCGCCGCCCTGGCCGGTGGTCGGCACATCCATCCGCGCCAGCCGGTGACCGTTGGTGGCGACCATCCGCATCCGGTCGGAGCGGAGCTCCCAGAGCACCCCGTTCAGGATCGGGCGGCTTTCTTCGGTGCTGGCCGCGAAGGCGACGTGGCCGATGAGCTTCTGAAGGTCTTTGGCGGCGACCTTCCATCCCCCCTCGAACTTGACGGTGGGGAAGGCGGGAAACTCATCCCGGGAGAGACCCAGCAGCTTGAATTTCGATTTTCCGCACTCGATCGTGGCCCGCTGCTCCCCCGAGCTCGTCATCCGGATGGCGGCGTTGGGAAGCTCTTTCACGATTTCGACCAGCTTCCGGGCCGGCAGCGTCGTGGCGCCTTCCTGATCCACCGACGCGGGAATCGTGGTGCTGACGGAAATGTCGAGATCGGTTCCGGACAGCTTGAGCCCGTCCTTCGACGCTTCCACGAGAATGTTTGCCAGCACGGGAAGCGTGGTCTTGGACGGGACGCTCGCCGCGACCGCCTGGAGACCTTCGTGGAGTTTTTCCCGCGTGATCGTGAACTTCATCCGAACGCTCCCCGCAAAGCCATATAAGAAAAGACTTCTATCATATACTTATACCTAGCAGTCGTAGTAGAGGGTATGGAAATGTGGACGCGGCTCCCAAGTGCCGTGGCCATCCCCTCATGCACGCCGCGCCGCCGTGGGGACTCTGTGGGTGATGGGGACGATCCGCCGTGGTGTCGCGCCTTTTCCCCGGTCGTCCACAGCTCCGTATTCGCCCAGGCGATTACGGTGCGTACAACTCCTGCCGAGCCGACTCAACGCGTTCGCGGAACTGGCGATCGCGCTGCAATTGTCTCTGCACCTTGTCCACACTGTGAATGACGGTCGAGTGATCCCGCCCGCCGAACGCCTGACCGATCTCCACGAGCTGCATCTGCAGAACTTCCCGGGCGAGATACATCGCGATCTGCCGCGGCACGGTGAGCGTCTTGATGCGAGCTTTGGACCGGAGCCCTTCGGGCGTCACGCCCCAGCGACGGGCCACGACGTCCTGGACCTTGTCGATCGTGGGGTTCAGCTTCGGCTGTGCGCTCGCGCCTTCCTGGCCGGGCCGGATCTTGTCGGCCAGGGCCTCGCGCGCCAGGTCGATGGTGATCTCGCGATGGCGGAGCGAAGCATAGAGCAGGAGCTTGATGATGCACCCTTCGAGCTCCCGGACGTTCGAGTGCACATATTCGGCAATGAAGCTCAAGACCTCGTCAGGAATCGTGGTCTCGAGATGGTCCTGCTCCTGCTTCTTCCGCAGGATCGCGATCCGGTGCTCCAGGTCCGGCTGCCCCACGTCCGCCACCATGCCCCACTCGAACCGGCTGACCAGCCGGGCTTCGAGGCCGGGCATTTCCTTGGGGGGGCGGTCCGACGTCAGCACGATCTGCTTCTTGCCTTCGTAGAGCGTATTGAAGGTATGAAAGAACTCTTCCTGGGTCGCTTCCTTGCCCTCCAGGAAATGCACGTCATCCACCAGGAAGAGGTCCACGTCGTTGCGGTACCGCCGGCGGAGCTCCGGCATGGTCCGGGAGTGGATGCTCTCGATCACTTCGTTGATGAATTGCTCGGCGCCGACATACAGCACCCGGATCGAAGGGCTTCTCCGGGAGACGACATGCCCGATCGCCTGCATGAGATGGGTTTTGCCGAGGCCGGTGGCCCCGTAGATGAACAGCGGGTTGTACAGCTTGCCGGGCGCCTCCGCCACGGCGTGCGCGGCGGCGGCGGCGAGCTCGTTCGACTTGCCGATGACGAAATTCTCGAAGCTGTAGCGTTCGTTGAGGGGCTGGGCGGAGGGATTCGGGGCGCCGGCCCCGGCCTGCACGGCGGGCGGCGCGACGAAGAAATCCATCTGGGGACGCTGCAACCGCTCTTCGTCGACGCGGAAGATCACCGAGACCGGACGCCCCAGCGCGCGCTCGGCGAGCCGCGTGAACATCGTCGCGTTCTTGGCTTCGTTCCATTGGACCGCGAATTCGTCCGGAACTCCGAGGACCAGACGATCGCTCTCGAGCGCGACCGGTTTCGCGGGCTCGACCCACGCCTTGAAGTCCTTTTCAGGCACTTCGCGGCGGGCGTCGTCCAGAATGCGGTTCCACGCTTCTTTGAGCGTCAGCTGCATGCCATCGTTCGGTCGTCGTTCGGTCGGGAAGGCGAAAGGGATGTTGTTGGGGCAGGCGAAGCTACGACCCCGTTGTGGAAAAGTCAACCTTGACCGAAACGCTATTGCGCGGCTAATTTTCCGGGCTCATCGGATGACAGGGAATTGGCATGCAACCGACCTATCGACCACGCAACCGCAAGCGCGTCAACCGGCACGGCTTCCGCGCTCGGATGGGCGATCGCTGGGGTCGCGAAGTGCTTTCGCGCCGCCGCAAAAAGGGCCGCAAGCGTCTCACGGTGCGCGCACCCTCGAAGCACGGGGGCAGCTGACGACAGCCGAGCGGCTTCCGGCTGGACGCCGACTTGCTCGCGCGGCGGATCTTCGCCGGGTGCAGCAACGGGGTCGCCGGCAGCGGCTCGAACATCTCGATGTGCTGTGGATGGACAACCAGACGGGCCACGCGAGAATGGGACTGATCGCACCGAAGTTCCAGTTCACCGCTGTGGCCCGCAATCGTTTGCGGCGCCGGCTCCGGGAGCTGTGGCGCCGGGAGCTGATGGGAACGGTGCCACCGCTGGACGTCGTCATTCGTGCGAGGCGGGAGGCGTACGACGCGGGCTTCGCCGCGCTCAGGATGCAGCTGCTCGCCTGGCGCGCGGCGCTGGCGTGAGTCGGTGCCCCCGCTGCATCTCTGGCCCCGCCGTTCCCTGATGGGGCTCATCCGCGGTTATCAGCGGTTTGTCTCGCCGGCGTTGCCGCCGAGCTGCCGCTTCACGCCGAGTTGTTCCCAGTACACACTGGAAGCGATCGGACGCTATGGCGTCCTCCGGGGCGGGTGGCTCGGCGCGCGAAGAATCGCGCGCTGCCATCCCTGGAACCCGGGCGGCTTCGACCCCGTCCCATAAGTCCTCGAGACCTCCTCCCCTATGGATCGTCGCGTACTCACAGCCATCGTGCTGATGATGGCAGTGGCAATTCTGCCATCGGTGTTCTTTAAGAAACCGATGAAGCCGGCTGGACGGCTGGGCGGCTCGACGGCTGGTCAGGTCGCGGATTCGCTGCGGCCTCCGGCGGGTGCGGAGAGCACCACTCGAACCCTGAGTCCACCAGCCGTCCAGCCGTCCAGCAACCGGCCGCCCAGCGACTCCGTCCCGGCGACCGAGGACTCCGTCACCGTCACCGCTCCGCTCTACCGCTACACCTTTTCGACCCGAGGTGCGCGGCTGGTGGAGGCGACGCTCGTGACGTATCCCTCGATGCGTCGGGAGGAGAATCGCCGTCCTGCGCAGATTCTCAGATCAGGCAGTGAGCTGCTCGGGCTGGGCTTGCTGAGCGGGCGAGACACCCTGTCGCTCCGGGACTGGCAGTTCACCCCTTCGTCGGCCGATCTCACCGTGTCGGGCGCCACGCCGCTGACCTTCACGGCGGTGCGGGGCGGGGTCACGGTCGCCATCACCTACACGTTCCGTCCCGATAACTATCTCATCGATGCCGCTGCCCGGGTCACAGGGTTGGGACCCGACGGCGGAACCCTGCTGGTAGGAATGGGGCCGGGGCTTCGCAACACCGAATCCGACAGCGCCGAGCACGTGCACGAAAGCGGCATCGTGGTCAAAGGCGACAAAGCCTCCCTCACGCGCCTGACCAAACTCAAGGCCGGGCAGCCCGTCGCGCTCAACGGCCCGTTCGAATGGGTGGCGATCAAATCGAAGTATTTTGTGACGGCGCTGCTGGCGCCGGATCCGGACCCGAACGGCCGCAACGGCGGCATCAGCGGCGCGAACGCCGTCACCACGGAAACCACCGGCAACGCCACGACGGGCGTGGCGATGCAAGCCGGGCTTCCCATCAAAGGCGGCGGTGCGGTTTCCTACCAGGTCTACGCCGGTCCGATGGAATATCCGAGGCTCCGCGCCATCGGGCACGATTTCGACGACATCAATCCGTATGGCTGGCCGGGATTCCGGACGATCATCCGTCCCGTGGCGCTCGGCGCGCGCTCTCTCCTGGTCTGGATGCACGACTCGCTGGGTCTTGCATACGGCCTGGGACTCGTGCTCTTCGGCATTCTCATCCGGGTCCTCCTCTGGCCGCTCAACCAGAAGGCGATGCGCTCGACGATGGCCATGCAGGTGGTCCAGCCCCACATCAAGGAGCTGCAGGAGAAGTACAAGAGCGACCCCCAGCGGCTGCAGCAGGAGATGTTCAAGCTTTACAAGGAACACAAAGTCAACCCGTTCGGCGGGTGCTGGCCGATGCTTCTCCCCTGGCCGATCCTGCTGGCGCTCTTCTTCGTGTTCCAGAACACGATCGAGCTCCGGGGCGCCTCGTTCCTCTGGCTCCCTGACCTCTCCCGGGCCGACCCGACCTACATCATCCCGATCGCGATGGGTCTGTCGATGTTCGCGCTGACCAAGATCGGCCAGCTGGGCATGGAGCCCAATCCGCAGATGAAGATGCTGCTCTACGTCATGCCGCTGATGATGACGTTCCTGTTTGCCAAGTTCGCATCCGGCCTGAATTTGTACTACACGGTGATGAACATCGCGAGCCTCCCGCAGCAGTGGATGCTGTCGCGCGAACGCCTGAAGCGGAACCCCGTGGTTCCGAAGGCGGTGCCGGTCGCGGTGCCGGTGAAGAAGAAAAAATGAGTGGTCAGTGGTGAGTGGTCAGTGGTCAGAGGGTTGTCCCTGACCCCTGACCCCTGACCCCTCACGCCGTACCTTTCAACATGCTCTCCGACCCAATCGCCGCCCTCGCCACTCCGCCGGGGCGTTCCGCAATCGCACTGATCCGCCTCTCCGGCTCGGGGTCGCTCGAGATCGCGCAGCAGGTGATCCACCCGCCCATCGACGCCCTCCCGGACCGCATCGCGACTCTTCTGCCGTTTTTCTCTGCCGCGGGCGCCGAGATCGACCGCGGACTCGTCACCGTCTTCCGCGCCCCTCATAGCTATACCGGCCACGACCTGGTGGAGTTTTCCTGTCATGGAGGACTCCTTGCCCCGGCTCAGCTCCTCGCGGCGCTGCATGCCGCCGGTGCCCGGCCCGCGGTGGCGGGGGAGTTCACCCGCCGTGCCGTGCTCAACGGCAAACTTGACCTGCTGCAGGCGGAAGCCGTGGGCGACCTGATCGATGCGACGGCCCCCGCGCAGGGTCGTGCGGCGCTTCGCCAGCTCGATGGACGGCTGTCGCTCAGGATCCACGCCCTCCGGGAACAGATGCTCGAGCTGCTCGCCCTCCTGGCCTACGACATCGACTTTCCCGAAGAGGACGACGGCCCGGTACCGCGGGAGCGAATCGAGGGGTTTCTGGAGAGCGCCGCAGAATCCGTCGAGCGGCTTCTGGCCGGCGCGCCGGCCGGGGAGCGCCTGCACGATGGAGCGCTGGTGGTCTTGGCGGGACGCCCGAATACCGGAAAGTCCTCGCTGTTCAATGCCCTTCTCGGGAGCGATCGGGCACTCGTCACCGAGATTCCCGGGACCACTCGCGATACCATCGAAGCCGCCACCGAAATGGAGGGGTGGCCGGTTCGTCTTGCCGATACGGCAGGCATCCGGGAAACCGGTGAGACGATCGAGCGGATGGGTATCGAGGTCAGCAGGCGTTACCTGGCGGCCGCCGACCTGCTGCTGCTCTGCGCCGAGGCTGGCCGGCCGGTTTCGGCGGAGGAGCGCGAACTGCTCTCGGGTCATCGCGCCCTGCTGGTGCGATCGAAAGCGGATCTGACGGGGAAGAGGGAAGAAAGGGAAAATGGGGGCGGGGTGCTGGTGTCGGTCGTTACCGGTGAGGGACTCGATCATCTGCGGCATGCCATTGCGGCGGAGCTGTTCGGCAACGGAAGCCAGTATGCCGATGCGGAGCCGCTCTTGAGCAGGGAACGCCATCGCACAGCCCTGGAACGGGCTCGAGAGGCGCTCTCCAAAGCAAAACCCGAGTTGGGGAAGGGGGCCGATCCGCTGCTCGCGGCCCACCACGTGAGGGATGCAGTGGCGGCGCTCGACGAGTTGATTGGATTAGTGCATCCAGACGAGGTGCTTGGTCGCGTCTTTGAGCGGTTTTGTGTTGGGAAGTAGGCACTAGGCACTAGGCAGTAGGCAGTAGGCACTAGGCACTAGGTACTAGGCAGTAGGCAGTAGCAAAGGCATTTCACTATTGCCTAATGCCCAAGGCCCAATGCCCATTGCCCATTGCCTATTTCGAATGACTCCCATCGCAAAACGGCCTGGTCTTGCTGAACCCGCACCCGCACAGCTTGATCTGACCGGGGATCTTGGAAACCGGGGGCTCGACCGGGTCCCCGGCATTATTCAGGATCACCACCGGGCCCTGGATGATGATGGGGCCGGCAGGTTTAAGGGTGAGGGTGACTGGCGTTGTGGCGGTTTCTTCGGGCATGTTGGAAATATAGTGGACAGTGGTCAGGGATCAGGGTTGGCTCCCGGCGGACCACTAACCACTGACCACTGACCACTCACGCCGTCCGAAACCCCAGCGCCTCATCCTCCCTCGCCTGAAACTCCGATGCCGGGGCCCGGAGAGCAGCGGCGATCCCACACTCGTGGACCAGGGGCTCCGACATTCGGTGTCCCAGGTAGTATCCGCAGCGCTCCGGGAGGACCCGGCCGAGGCTGAGGCGGGAGGTGGGACTCATTCCGCCGGAGAGATACTTGAGCCGGAGCCCGAGACCGGAACGATCGAGGTCGTGATGCACCGCGCGGCGAAGGAAGGCCTCGAGCTCGCGCATCCTCTGATACTGTCGCCGGGGATAGCCGAAGTAATCGGCGGGGTCGAGGCCCGGTACGATCGCCTGTGAGGCGTGGACCGCCAGCCCCTCGTTGAGCAGCAGCTCCCGGAGCGATGCGCGGCTGCCGGTACTCCAGTAATCGTAGTTACCGCCCGCCTCCGCGATCAGGCGCCGCATGTCGCTCGCGCTGGTCGGCGAGGTATAGCGCACCGTATGGGCCATTTCATGGGCGACCCAGAGCGGCAGGAGCTCCGGCTCGAGGCCCATCCCGAAGGTTTCGGGATTCGCCCGACCGGTGAAGTGTTCGATGCAGACGAAGGCCACCCCTCGCCCGTTCACGACCAGCTCACCGGCGTTGGCCGCACCCATCCCGACCATGAGCACGACATCGGTCGGACGATCGACGCCGAGCACCTCCTCCGACCGCGCCAGGGCCTCCTCGACCACCCGGACCACGTCGACGCGCTCCAGCATCGTGTGGAGATCGCTCCGGTCGGCGCGGAGCGCCGCCGCGATCACCGGCGCGGCGTGGGGACTGTCCAGGTCGAGGACATAGTTGCTCCAATAGGGTCCGAGCAGGGAGCGGTGCGCATCGAGGAAGCGGTAGTAGGCCGCTTCGGCATCCGGTTGAGCGAGAATATCGAGGAAATCGGGAAGAAAATTGATGAGCACGCGACAAGATAAAAAATGCGCCGCGTGAAACAAGTCCCCAAAGCCGTGAGAGGTGAGACGTGAGAGGTAAGAGGTAAAGTTTCTCCGTCTCACCTCTCACCTCTCACCTCTTACTTTAATGCAAATCTTTACGCTTGCGCTTGGAGACCTCGTCAAGAAACCGTCGCTCATCGGCCGTCAGGCTCTGAATGCCGAGCGCGCTGATTTTGTCGAGCACCCGGTCGACCTCGTCGGCTGGATACTCCTCGTGAACTTCCCGCGGATCGGGCCGGGCCAGGGCGGGGCGCAGCTCGACCGCGGGAGTTCCCTGGCGAACCGGCATCGGAGTCATGACCGGCCGGCGGGTAATCGCCTTCGGCTCTTTGCGGGCGCGATGCGACGTGAGGCCCTGGATTCGGAGAAAGACATAGCCCGAGGCGAGACCGCCGAGATAGGCGAGGTGGGCGATACCTCCCGGGCTCCAGAGAGCCAAAAGCAGATTGATGCCGGCAAGCAACAATATCAATGCCCGGGCGGTGATTCGAAGCGGGAGAGGGAAGAGCACCAGCTCCGCCTCCGGCCACGCAAACGCGAACGCCAGCCCGATCCCCAGAATCGCCCCCGTCGCCCCCACCAGAGCCGGGACTTCCATAAACGAGGACAGCCCGAGACCGAAAAGAGCGGCGCCGACGCCACAGTACATATAGAAGAGAATGAAGGCGCGGCTTCCCATCCGGCGCTCTACCGGCGGACCGAAGGCGAACAGCAGCAACATGTTGCCGGCGGTATGGGCGATCCCGGCATGGACGAACATATAAGACACGAAAGTCCAGGGACGGCGAAGGGCGGTGCCGGGGAGAAATTGCAGCGCGTCCACGAACGCGGGCGCGGTAAGGACGGTCTGCAGCAGGAGGAGGACCGCCGCGTTTGCGGCCAAGAGTCGCCCAACCCACGGGGTGAGTTTGGGCTGATCGGCGTACAATGGCGGACGGTCTTCGGTCATAACTACCTGCTTGCCAGACAGATACGCTCACACAACTCGGGAAACGGAATTCCGACGGCAGCCGCGGATTGAGGCATCAGGCTGGTCGAAGTCATTCCCGGCAACGTATTCACCTCTAAACAGACCAGTTCTCCGGCTGCTGTCAAGCGAAAATCCACGCGGGAATATCCTCCCAGCTTGAGCACCCGGTGGGCCAGGAGGCCGAGCCGTCCGCACTCCCGGCGCACCTCGTCGGAGAGATCGGCGGGGAAGATTTCCTGGGACATCCCCGGGGTATACTTGCATTCGTAATCGAAAATTTCGTGCCGCGGGATGATTTCTCCGACTGCGAGCGGTTGCTCGGCGAGGATGCCGACGGTGAGCTCCCGACCTGGAATGAACGCCTCCACCATGACCTCGTCGTCGTAGAGGGCGGCCAGGTCGACGGCGGCCTCGAACTCCGCCGGACCCTTCACCACGCTCAATCCGACGGTCGATCCCTGCTTGGAGGGCTTCACCACCACCGGCCAGCCCAGGCGTTCACCCGCCGTCGCCGCATCCACGGGCGCCATCATCCAATCCGCTGTGGGGATTCCCGCGAATCGAAACAGACGCTTGGCGACATCCTTGTCCATCGCCAGTCCGCTCCCCAGCGCGCCGCTCCCCGTATAGGGGACGCCGACGACATCCAGCACGGCCTGGAGAGTTCCGTCCTCCCCCCGCCCTCCGTGCAGGGCGAGGAAGATCACCTCGGCGTCGCGGACCACCGGGAGGCCCGCCAGTCCGGAAAGGAGGAGGCCGCGCTCCAACGCGGACAGATCTTCGATGGCGGGGGGCTCCCGCGCGACGGTGGCGGAAAGCACGTTCGGCTCTTCGGCTTCCGTGATATACCCGCGTGCCGTATCCACGACAGCGACCGCGTGGCCCCGGCTTCGCAGCGCCGTGACGACCTGCACGGCGGACGCGATGGCGACATCCCGCTCGGAGCTGGTGCCGCCGGTGAGGACGGTAATCTTCATAGGGAGTCGCGAGTTGCGAAGCGCGAAGGGGAGGGAACAGGGGGTAGGCCCTCTTCGCTCTTCGCCCTTCGCTCTACGCTGATCATCGCGTCCCGATCAGCTGCTGCAGCAGATCGTAGCGTGAGACGATGCCAATCAACTTCCCATCCTTCTGGACCAGGGTCGCGGGGTTTTCCCGCGTCAGCATCGGCGCCAGGCGATCGGTCGGAAAGGCCGCGTCCACCACCGGGAACGCCGCGTCCATGACTTCCCGAACCGGCCGGTCGAGCACTGTCGGCTGGGCAAGCGCCTTGGTCATCAGGCTTCCCTCGATGAGCCCGCCGATGCAATGATCACCCTCCACGACGGGAATCTGGCTCACGCTCCAGGTACTCATCAGGTTGAGCGCCTGGCGCACCTGGGCCGCCGGAGCCACGCTCACCAGCGGCGGCGCTCCTTTCTGACGGCGCGCCAGTAGCTGCTCCACGGTGAGTCGGGGGGCATCGAGAAGCTGATTCTCCTGCATCCAGTCGTCGTCGAACACTTTGGAGAGGTAGCGCTCGCCGGTATCGCACAGGATGGTGACGATGCACGCGCCGGGATCGTTCACTTCCGCTGCCAGGGCCAGAGACAGCGCGACATTGAGTCCCGTCGAGCCGCCGACCAGAATCCCCTCCTCCCGGGCCAACCGACGCGCCATCCGCATCGATTCGCGGTCGGTCACCTGCCGGAATTCGTCGACAATGTCCCACCAGACGGTGGTGGGGACCTTGTCGCCACCGATCCCTTCGACCTTGTAGGGGGCCCCTTCGCCCATGGTGCGGGTGTTGTGGTAGCCGGTGTAGAGTGAACCCACCGGATCGCCGGCAATCACCCGAACCGAGGGATTTTTTTCCTTGAGGTATTTGCCCGCGCCGCTCACCGTACCCCCGGTCCCGGCTCCGGCGACGAAATGGGTGACCTTCCCGCCGGTTTGCTCCCAGATCTCCGGCCCGGTCGTCGCGTAATGGGCTTCGGGATTCACCGGGTTGTAGAACTGATTTGCGAGGATCGCGCCGGGTGTGTCCTGCACGATCTGTTTCGCCTTCAT